>Ga0172379_10009734_pt1 | contig 11790 bp, 6 predicted proteins | sample GrowelOW334metaG_FD_119756 | JGI IMG/M metagenome (GOLD analysis project Ga0172379, IMG submission 119756) | Groundwater microbial communities from an aquifer near a municipal landfill in Southern Ontario, Canada - Groundwater well OW334 metaG | ecosystem: Environmental > Aquatic > Deep... | reverse complement strand
ATTATAGTTATCGCCGACGTTCACTGGCGCTTCGGGGATTGGCTTGCACCGCTCCCGTTAACGTTCCAGCACTGGTCAGGCGTCAGCCCCTATACTTCCCCTTACGGGTTTGCAGAGACCTGTGTTTTTGGTAAACAGTCGCTTGGGATCTTTCGCTGCGGCCCCGCTTGCGCGAGGCGAGACATGTTGCGAACTTACGTCTAGCTGTTTTGCCGAGTTCCTTAACGAAGAATCACTCGTTCACCTTAGGCTACTCGCCCAGTCTACCTGTGTCGGTTTTAAGTACGGATATTTTTTGATAAGTTAGAGATTTTTCCCGGTAACCTGCTTTATTTCGTTGGCCTCCCCGAAGGGAAACCTCCAGACTCACCTTGGACTTGTGTTTTCCGGATTTACCTGGAAAACATCCTCAATGCGCCTACCCCAATCCAATAAGGGGCAAAATATACTAGATTACGTCCTCCCATACCATGACAAAAAATAGTCAAGGAATATTAACCTTGTGTCCATCGACTACGCCTTTCGGCCTCGCCTTAGGCCCGACTAACCCTGGGATGATCGACATTGCCCAGGAAACCTTAGACTTTCGGTGTGCGGGGGTCTCACCCGCATTGCGGTTACTAATGCCAACATTCTTACTTCCATGAACTCCACGGTGGCTCACGCCTGCCGCTTCATTGCGCATGGAACACTTCCCTACCGATCCACAGACTTCACAGAAGAACGAAATAAATAATATTACTTCGTAAGGAAATTTTAGAAACGTAGGGGGTGGCGAGAATAAAACCCGCGACCTTTGGAGTTCCAGTCCAACGCTCTTACTGAGCTACACCCCCATTCTTCTAAAATTAAATTTTTCCTCTGTGAAATCTGCGTATCCCGCATCTTCGGTATTATGTTTAGCCCCGTTGAATTTTCGGCGCGAAGTCTCTAGACTAGTGAGCTGTTACGCACTCTTTAAAGGATGGCTGCTTCTAAGCCAACCTTCTAGGTGTATAAGAAACTTCACTTCCTTTACCACTTAACATAAATTTTGGGACCTTAGATTGCGATCTCGGCTTTTTCCGTTTTGATATCCGAGCTTAGCCCCGGATTTCTGACTGCCCAAATAAGAAACAAAAGAATTCGGAGTTTGGTTGAGAACCCTACGGCGAACCGCGAATTCTCATTCAGTAGCTCTACCTCTCTTGCTCATTTAATGGACGCTAGCCCTCAAGCTATTTCGGGAAGAACCAGCTATCGCCAAGTTCGATTGGAATTTCTCCTCTATTCACAAGTCATCCCCGAGTGTTGCACGGCTCGTGGGTTCGGGCCTCCTTTGGATTTTACTCCAAATTCACCCTGCTCATAAATAGCTCACCTGGCTTCGGGTCTAGTCCGTGCGACGTTGTTCGCCCTTTCAGGCTCGCTTTCACTATGCATACGCGACGTAGTCGCTTATGCTAGCCACACAGAACTAACTCGTTGGCTCGTTCTACAAAAAGCACGCTGTCACCCGCGTCTTGCGACGGGGCTCCAACTCTTCGTTAGCATATGGTTTCAGATACTATTTCATCTCCCTCACCGGGATACTTTTAACCTTTCCCTCACGGTACTAGTTCACTATCGATCATTAAGAATATTTAGTCTTGGAGCTATAGTGGCCCCAGCTTCAAACGGGATTTCTCCGGTCCCGCCCTACTTGAGAACAATCACATATTAATATTTTATTTTCACATACGGGATTATCACCCTCTATGATCGCTCTTTCCAGAGACGTTCTGCTAATAAAACATTATCTACCCCGATTAAACGAGTTAGATTGCCTCGCAACCCCGCCGTCCGAAGACGTCGGTTTAGACTATTCCGCTTTCGCTCGCCACTACTGACGGAATCACAATTGTTTTCTTTTCCTCCTGGTACTAAGATGTTTCAGTTCCCAGGGTGCGCTTCCATAACCTATGTATTCAGTTATGGATTCCTCAATAAAGAGGAGGGTTATCCCATTCGGAAATCCCCGGATCAAAGTTTGCTTAACAACTCCCCGAGGCTTATCGCAGCCAGCTACGTCCTTCATCGCTTCTTAATGTCAAGGCATTCACCATATGCATTAGTATTACCGCTCTAAAATTTAAACGATTAGCAGTTAACAATCTCCAAAAAGAAAATTATTAACTGATTTCTACTATTGCAATTTTTTTCTACATTATCCTAACATAACCGTTGCGAGATTATGTTAGTGACTAACCACAAATTATTTAACCTCGCTTCCGCAAGCTCAGGGAAAAATAGTTGTGATAGACCTATTAAGTTGTGAAGGTTCACCTTGACGCGGAAACTTTTGGATGCAGGCCGTCATAGACAGGCATAATAATTTGCATCCAGGAGTCTCTTCGCCAACAAAAAAACCGCTTACGCGGGAATTTCGAAAATCAAAAAATCGAAAAATTCACCCGCTTTTTTTCTTCAGATATTGTATGGAAATCACCATTAAGGATTTACCCCTAAGTTATTATTTTTAGCACGTGTTGTCATCGTATCAACTATTTAAAAGGCTGTCAAGTCTTCTAAAAAGATGAGTTGTGGATAAGTAAATTATTCTATTTAAAAGCACTTTTGGCCATTTTTTGCAAAATAAAAAGGGCAACCGTTGGGTTGCCCAATATCACCTCCCTCAAAAGAATATTTTTATTCTTAATGGAATTTAGAACGCTATTTTCAATGCCGCCCTAAAATCAACGGCATTGCTGTTTTTCTGGCCCGCTTTTATGTCCGATTCGTAAACGACTCGGAAATAAGGCGTCCAGCCTTTGCCCAGCAGGTCGGTGAAATATACAACTGGACCTGCCATCCACCAATCATGTTGTTCACTGGAAAACCAGTGATCGTATGAGGCATTTAAACCCAGCTTAATATCCTTGATGGGATATATGGCCTCGACGTATAAATCCGAATATGTGGTAGATTTTCCGTCAGTTGCCGCATACAGCCTCTGATCAAGGAAGATTTCCCAAAGACCAAGTTTGTTTACATACCATCCGCCGAACTGAGCATAGTCCTTACCGACACTGTCGGTTGAAACTCCGGCCAGGGCATACCATGGACCGCTGTTGTATGTAAGATACGCGCGGTACCGCTGAAAATCGGATTTGGGAATGAGATCAATGTCCATGCCCAGCCCAATATTTGCCTTGTGATGCCAGTAGAGGGTCACCCCCTCACAGAAGAATCCGTCGCCATGTTCCGGCTGGATCCAATTCTGCTTTAGAAGCATCAGGGTTGAGATTTTTTTCTCATCCTGCGGAAGCTCCTTTTGCTCTGCGAAGACTACGCTCGTAAAAAGCATCATTGCAACAAACAACATTATATGGATAGCTTTTTTCACGTCTTCCTCCTCTGTTTTGCCGGAGGAAGCAATTCCTTCCGGCTATTTAGTTTGTAGGATAAAAACCCTTAACCAAATAGCCATCAACAGGAATTTTAAAGACGCTTCGAGCAAACTCTTGTCTCTTGAGTTTCTCAAAAATTATCCCGAGTCTTTCTACAAAACATGGCGCCGGCAGGACAAATATTTCTTCGGCCCAAATCGGCGCGTTGTCTGGAGATGTATTGCTGCTTTCATCATTGGATCGCGTATCATACTGATCATAGACAGCTCCTTGCTCCAAGCAGGGGCCGTCTCGCAACTTTGCCATGTCCGCGTTTGCGTTCACTGGCAACGCCGCCTGAGAAAGAATTACCAACACGGTTGCCATCAATGCCCACTCAAAAGATCTTTTAAATCTTTGGGCATTTTTTAATTCATAGTCGACAATCCATTTTCTGTATTCTGCTTTGCTTCTGCTTGCAATCTCTTTAACGAGACGCCGATCTCTTGGATCAAGTTTTCTCCAAAGACCGCCGAGTCTGCGCAATTCCGCTTCGATTACGATCTGACGAATTGCATTACCCGGATAATCAAGAAGGAATCTCGGCCACAAAAATATTGCTAGAAGCAGTTTCTGCTTATCAGCCAAAACCGTTTCAAGAATTCCTCTGTTCTGCGACATTTTGATAAAATAAAGCAGCAGCGCTAGCAGCAAGCCGCGCCAATACAAAGTTAATGCCCATCCTAACACTCCCGAATTTTGCAAAAATTCACTGAAGGAAACTTCGGCTCGCGGCACGTCAGGATTTTCTTTCTGGAAATGATACCTGTATCGAGCATGTTCAATTTCTTTGCCTGCGGCCGGATTACTTCTCATGTTTTCATGAAACAGTTTGTTGATGGGATTAATTATCTCAAGTGGCATTTGATACCGAAAAGGATATTGGTTCTTGAAATCCTCGAGTATTCTGAAGTCGCGAAAATAATCATCCGCGTTGTAGTTCCGTCCCTTTTTCTCGGCTTCCACATAAATCTTGTTCGCAAACTTCCTTAGTTCATCATTCCATTGTTTTTCTTATATATAGCTCGCAGGAACTGCCTCAACGACATCTGGATGATAATTGTTTTTAATTTCATTTATCAGCGGGAAGAAAGTCTGTGGCGCCCAAAAGATAAAGGCTAAAAAAATAGCCAATTTCATCTTCCAGGAAAAGTTTTGCAAAAAGCTCTCAATCTTTTCAATTGCCTTCATTTTTTTCACCTCCCTTCAGGCGGATTTTTTGGATTTTTAAAATTGTCAACGAACCCATTAGTCTAGCATTTTTGAGGCTTTCTGTCAAATACCAACCTCACCCGGAAATTTGATGGCTTAAACAAAACAAAATACGGCCATTTAAAAACGACCGTATTTCTATAGTTGTACTAAAGGCTATCTTCTCTCTGAAATTTCTTCGCGCAGTTTTTTGAGAATTGACGCTGCTTCTTCTTTGCCGCCCAAACCGAATGCCAGACCGGCTGCCAAAGAGATCGCTGATACAATTCCGATAAAAATCGTGCTTATCAAAGAAGTTGCAATTCCTAGTTGAATAAGCGCTGCAAAAATACCAAAAAGGATAATTGCCCATCGGGAAATAGTTGCCAAAAGAGTCGCTGACATAACGCCAGCCGCTTTTGTACTTCCTTTCACGACATTGTACGCAAAACCTCCCACCAGGAAAGCTACTGCCAACACTACAACCGCCACTACCACGTTCGGGATGTAAAGGATTATGCTGTTGAGAAAATCAGAAACTTGACTTAAGCCCAAGATATTGGTAGCTGCCATCAAAAATACCAGCACTAAAAACCATTTCACAATTCCACCAACAAGTTCAGAGGCAGTCTCGCTGATACCAACTTCTTTCAGTCTTTTATTGAAACCGACTTTTTCCAAGGCTTCATCCACTTTGACAGATTTGATGGCTTTCGCAATCAATTTGCCAAGTACTGACGCGACTATCCATCCCAAAACAAAGACTATAATCGCCCCGAGAAGCGCTGGAAGAAAATCGATAAATCTCTCCCACAGACCCATAAGTGATAATGTTATCGCTTCCCCCCAAGTTTGTACTCCATTCATATTATCACCTGCCTTTCTAGTTTACCCCGCACGGGGATTACTTTTAATCAAACTCTTTTTATAATAAAATTATAGCATTTTTCGGCTTATTCACCTAAAGAAGTTATCCACACCCGCCCACCAAAAAAACACCCGGCAAAAAGCGGGTGTTTTTAGGGAAAAAGGATTGTTTATTTCAGATTTTCCGGTGTATTTTCGATGCCGTTTTGGATATTACTAATCATTTTCTGGATCTGTGTCTTGGCTTGATCCGAACCGTCCGGCAACAACTCCAGCACTTTTTTGTATTCGATAATCGCGTCGTCTTTGCGGCCGGTTTTTTCATACAGCATACCCAGGCTCAAATGCGTGTTTATTTCCTTGTCATTGGCCCCCAAAATCTGTTTAAAGAGAGCTTCGGCAATCTTGTTATCGTCGCCCTCGCCCCGCTCTTGGTACAGTCTGGCGTAATAGAAGACAAAATTAATGTTGTTGTTTTCGTAAGTCAGCGCCTGGCTCATGCTGTCGATTGCGCCAGACACGTCGCCTAGCGCGTCTTTGGCCAGCGCCAATTGGTAATACCCTTGAGAAAAATTCTGCTTTTCATCGATGGATTTTTGGAACAAATCCTTAGCCTCGCCGACCAAGTTTTTCTTTTCCTCAACATCCTTGCTGTTGGCCGCTTCGCTCAATTTCATCTGGCCCAGTTTCAAAATCAGGTTTGGGCTATGCGGCTCAAGATTAAGCGCTTGCTGATATGTGGCGGACGCTAAACTTATCGAATCCGGGACGTACACGCCCGCATTTTCATAAATCTGACCCAGTGTCTCTGAGGCCAAAACATCTTTTTTCATCAAATCCTGGCCCTGTTTCGCCGCCAAAATGGAATTGTTCAAATAATTTTGCACCAACTTAACATCGCGCTGGGCATCGTCCTTGAGCATTTCGTTGTTGGCTAAAATCATATACTCCTGCCCGATGCGGGTATAATACCTGCCCTCGCGATTATTGAAGTTGATCGCTTTGATTAATTTAGAGATGGATCCTTCTTCGCTGACCTGATTTTGACGGATCGCCGATCCGGCATACAGATCCGCCGCGTAAATTTTGCCGATAAAAACAAACAGGAAGGCGACGCCCGCGCTGACCACCATGAAAACAAAGGCTAGTGTCAACGCAAATTTCGGCGAGGCCTTGAGACTCAAGTTCAAGTTTCTTTCTTCCGACTCGCTTTCCGCCATTACTGTCGCTAAGGCAACTGTGGCAATGAGGACGCTCATGATCAATAAGGTGCTCTCCGTCCTGATTGAGACTCCGGCAATGATCATGATGATTGCCGCCGTCACAAAACCCAGCGAATAAACCTTGTCTCTTTCTTTCCGGCTCGCCAACAAATATATCGTGACACTCAAAAAGGTTAAAAGCAGCAGAACCAGAGCGATGCCTCCCAAAAGACCGACTGAGGAAAGTGCTTCAAAGAAAACTCCCGTCCCTTGGTAGAAGCGCAGATTATACAGCGTGTTCAGATTGAAATTTTGCGGTTTGTATAGAGAAAAATCATATCCATAGGTGGCCGCGCCGGAGCCCAAGACCAATTTATCTTTCAAGGTGTCTTTGGCGATTTGCCAAGAAAGCGAATAGGCCGGGCTGACTTCGACCGGCAGATTGATTTTTGCAACCTTAAAACCATTGCCGATCATCAAGATAATCATGATCAGCACAAAGGTCACCATCGGCATCCAGGTCCAATTTTCAACCGGCCGGATAATCAGGGATAGAATAAAAATCAGGAAAAAACCGATACCGATCAGAACCGCCACCCAAGGCACAAAGGAATACAGAGCAAAGAGCAAGAACAAATCAACTACCAGTTTCATCAGCAGAATTCCCGTAAACACTTTCTTTTTCAAACTGCCCGCGGTTTTGCTAGCCTGCAACCGGAAAATAGTCGTGATCACCAGCGGCAACATGAAGCCTAAAAACAGTGCCAGGCCGGAAACGGAGCCGATCAGGCTCAAAGGCACGACTTGCATCAATTTTTCTGGAAGAAAATTGACCCCCATGATGCCCAACAATGTCCAAAGAGAAATTATTGAACCGGAAATCAAAACGGCCTTCAAAATCCACTTCAAACGATTATGATTGAAATGGCTGAAAATTAAATAATACGCAATAATGAGCGACATGATGCTCAAAAGTCCTCTCGACGGATCGCCGGGAAAGCCTATGAAACTATGCCAGCGATCGACGGAAAAAAATGTCGCCAAAGCGTAAACCACGAAAAAAATCAGAATCGGAATGTCCAGCGGGGTTTTGCGGATTTTCAGTTCGCCCAGAACCACACCCTTGGCCGCCCAAACCACCAACGCGACAAGCATCCAAAAATAGAAGTAGATCTGTTTTTCAAACGCGATACCCTGAAAAGACAGGCTGGTGAAAAACAAAGGCACGCCGAAAAAAAGCATAAAAATACAGACAGTAATGATTTTGTCCAGTATTTTTACCATGAACTTTGGTTTAGCCACAGTTTCGCTGGTTGCCGATTCTTGCCTCAATTCAGGCCTAGAAGACATCAAATTAAAACCCATACCGGGACGATGGTGGTTGTTTTCCATATTCTTATGTATTTTGGATTGATTATATTTTTCCTAGTTAATTATAGTAAATGTTTTAGCTTAGCGCAAATGGCGTTTTTTAGGCTAAAAATTGAGTTAAAAGTGCAAAATGCAAAGTTCAAAATTACAGTTTGCAGTTAAAAGTTTTGTTTTTTTATTAACTTTGAAATTTAAACTCAACTTTTAACTTTTCACTTTGAACTTTTAGCTAGTTTATTATTTGTGTCTTGAGGAAGTATCCGTTCTTACGCGTGCTGCCGCTGATCTTCAAATTATAGCTGACCTTCAAATTTTCGGGATATTTTGGATTCACGTAACCAACAGCTGAAAATTTGACGATGTATTTTCCGCTGTACAACTTTTTAAAAGAGTATTTTCCATTTTTATCCGTCTTGGTCGAACCTTTTTTGGTGCCGCCTTTGGTATATAGTTTCACGGAAGCGCCGGCAATCGGAATCAAAGTATTTTGCTCTTTCACATATCCGGAAAGTTTGCTGTTCTTTTTCTTTTTAGTTTCTGTGACTATTACTGTTGGAGGCGGTGCATCGACAATCGTGTCGCCAACTGTGAAAGCCGTACCGGCAACATTAGCAGTGAGAATCAAGGTGTCTGTGCCGGAAGTTGTGACATCCGGATTGGTGATTGCCGTTTTGAGTCCGGTCACCACTTCTGCCGCGGTATCGCCGGTTTGGATTTCATAAGAATAATCCAGATCGTTAATCGTAACAGTCACCGTTTCGCCGGTTGTTATGTCGGCAGGCGTGATAGTTACAACTTGCGCGACCACTCCATAACTCGCGTCTTGGTTTGTCAAAGTCGTGTTCCCTGCTGGACCGGCAGTCTTTTGGGTGAAAATGAAGGTATCATCCAAATAGGCCGCGGTATAATCTTTGGCGGAAAAATCGGCGGCCGCGATTTGGATCGCTATCTCATTGGCAGTCCGGTCGCCAGCAGTCAAATCAATCGTGACGCCATCAATTTCAAGGCCGCGATCCAAAGAAGCTGCCAGAATTTCAGACGGAATAGCGATTACAGCTGTGGCCGCAACCGGTCCTAGGCTCGTGTAGGATCCTTCCACGTCCAAAGTATCGTTACATTCGCCGGCAGTTTTTTGGGTGAAGGTTACGGTCGAACTGTTTGCGGCCACAGTATAATCTTTGGCGGAAAAATCGGCGGCGGCAATGGTCGTGGCAATTTGGGCGGTGGTTTGCGCGGACGATCCTAGGTCGATACTAATGCCATCGATGGTAATTGCGTGATCATATGGGTCGCCACCATATAGCGCGTCCTCAATGGTGATCGAAGCCACTGATTGCGTCGTGTTTGAAGCGGAATACTGCGCATCCTCAACCGTCAATGGCCCATTACCGGATGACCCCACGGATTTTCTCGTGAAAAGCACATCAGAAGTTCCGCCCGGCCTTACCACCGTGTAATCTTTGGCGGAAAAATTTCCATTCTTTATATCCTCGGCCAGTTGGATATCTGGTTTTATGACGAGCCCAAAATCAATAGTCACTCCGTCTATCGTCACCGAATGATCAGCGGCATTGTCCGCTAGCCCGGAAGGAATGGCTATTGTAGCCGAAGCCGCGGTAACATCATCGCCGCCAGAAAATATAATATCCGGCAGAGAAACCAAATCACCGGCCGCGCCACCGGAAAAAGTGATGGGCGGAATCGCACCGTCACTGGTTGCTTCCGCGCCGCCGGAAAATGTCACCGTTGGAATGGTCGAGCTAGCTACATTGGCTTGAGTTTCCACGACGGAGAGAGTTGTGGTTGAAGCCTGAGCTGAATCTGACAGGGCAAGCGCTAGAAGAGCTACTCCTGTAAAAAATGTAATTTTTACAATCTTCACAATGTTATTGGAATTTAAAATTATTTAAAAATAATGTTGCCGAGATATTGGATAAAACCGCCGATTCTGATATCAGGAAAACCATAGCTGACGTCAACCTGGTCGAGAGAGGGAGTGGTCGTATAAGGCGAAGGCGTGGAAAAAGACCCCTGATAATACAGATATTGATTGGCAGGAGTGGAAGACGGCACGCAGTTATTGCCAACGAGTGAAACTGCGCCATTGGGGCTCGCTGAATTCGCGGTTCCCAGCAACGTGCAAGAAGAAAAATCAGGATTGGATTGGGTAGCGCTATAACTGCGGGCTTTGAAAGTAATCGCCGTGTTGGTCAGCTCGGTCGTCTGCCAGGACAAAGTGTCCCAGGAGACTCCTGTCCTTTGCGCGTTCATCACGCCAGTAAAAGTGCCGGAAGAATAATATTGCATCGGCGCTCGTGGATTTTTTAAAAATTTGAGATCAGGATGAACATTATAGCTAACGAAAATATTATTGGCGTCTACAGCGTCAATGGAGGTAGAAAAATAGCCGTTCGAATCTTCTTGGACGGCGCTTGCCCAACTCGTCCCCCCATTGGTAGATTTGGCAAATTTTAAATCACCGCCTGATGGACAGTAAGAGTAACAATAGGAGTCACAACAAGCAAGATTAAAATTTCCCTCATAACTAATGAAAATATTATTGGCGTCTATGGCTTTTATAGAGGTTCCTATGCCATCGCCATTAGCGCTTGATGAGTCTGCAATAGATGTTGCCCAATTTGTCCCGCCATTGGTAGACTTAGCAAATTTGAGATTGGTGTTGTCACTGTCATAATAGCTAATAAAAAGATTATTGGCGTCCACGGCATCAATGGAGGAGTATGCGCCAACCACGCCCGTTGAATCTACTGTTGAAGTTGTCCAGTTTGTCCCGCCATTGGTGGACTTAGCAAATTTGAGATCGTTATTGGTACCATCCAAATAACTAACAAAAAGATTACTGGCGCTTAAGGCAACGATGGAGGCGCCCGAACCATAGCCCACTGATGAGTCTATAGCGGATGCTATCCAGCTTGTTCCGCCATTGGTGGATTTGGCATATTTGAGACTTGTGTTGGTCAGGTCATAATAGACAATAAAAATATTATTGGCGTCTACAGCGTCAATGGAGGTAGTATAGCCAACCGTGCCCGCTGAGACTATGGTGGATGCTGTCCAGCTTGTCCCGCCATTGGTAGACTTGGCAAATTCAAGGTCGCCATTGCTCTCGTCGTAATAACTAACGAAAATATTATTGGCGTCTACAGCGTCAATGGAGGTGTATTTAACAAAATCGCTAAATGTACTTACGGCAGTAGCTGTTGTCCAACTTGTTCCGCCATTGGTAGATTTGGCAAAATTAAGAGCAGCGGTGCCATAACCAGTGTAATAACCATAACAAATAAAAAGATTATTGACGTCCAAGGATTTTATAGACGGCCCAGTATCAGCAACGCCTGCGGAGGTTACTATGCTCGAAGTTACTGGTTCAATAGCCAGCGCCACGCTATCATTGGCCACAGTCGTTCCCGAAGCGACACCTGCATTAAAATCAGACGTGGTCGTGTGCCTCATGAGAAGAGCGGCTTGCGCTTCCGGACCCGCGAGCAGGAAGAAAAAGAAACTCGGCAAAGCTAATTGCAAAACCAAAAGAACAGCCAGCATATCAAAAAGTGATTTTTTGGAAAATATCTTTTTCTTTCCCGGCCGCTTCAATGCCTCGAACCGGTTATTTTTGTTTCTGGTAAATTGTTTGAAATTCATAAATATTCTTCGCATTTTGTTTAAATTATACCAAATTTAAGAACATGGAACTAATATCCTAATGCTCTCAATGCTTCCTCCAGTTTTTT
>Ga0172379_10009733_pt1 | contig 11790 bp, 8 predicted proteins | sample GrowelOW334metaG_FD_119756 | JGI IMG/M metagenome (GOLD analysis project Ga0172379, IMG submission 119756) | Groundwater microbial communities from an aquifer near a municipal landfill in Southern Ontario, Canada - Groundwater well OW334 metaG | ecosystem: Environmental > Aquatic > Deep... | reverse complement strand
TTTAATGCTTACCTTATCATCTTCGCGAACTTTTTCGTAATCTGCAGGATTAGCAAATGTAAGCGGAAGCATTCCTTGTTTCTTCAAATTTGTTTCGTGGATGCGCGCAAAACTTTTTACGATAATTGCTCTTCCGCCAAGATGACGCGGTTCCAAGGCTGCATGTTCACGGCTTGAACCTTCACCGTAGTTTTCATCGCCGATAACGACCCATCCATGTCCATGTTTTTTATATTCACGCGCGACTTCGGGAGTTGATTTCGTTTCGCCGGTATAAATATTTTTTACTTTACCAGCTTCTCCTGTAAAAGCATTCATTGCGCCGATAAACATATTGTTGGAAATGTTGTCAAGATGTCCCCGGTATTTTAACCATGGACCAGCCATCGAAATATGATCGGTTGTACATTTCCCTTTGGCTTTTAAAAGAATTTGTAAATCTTCCAGATCATTTCCGTCCCATGCCGAAAAAGGTTCGAGTAATTGTAAGCGGTCGCTTGTTGGACTGACTTTCACTTCAATACTATTACCGTTTGCACTTGGAGCGATAAAGACATTGGCGCCTTTATCAAAGCCTTTTCTTGGAAGTTCATCACCAACCGGAGGATCGAGTTTTACTTGCTCTCCTGCTGCGTTTACAATTGTATCGGTCATTGGATTAAACGTAATGGTTCCTGCAATTGCAAGAGCCGTGGTTAATTCCGGGCTTGCAACAAACGCTAAAGTTTCCGGATTTCCGTCATTTCGCTTTGCAAAATTTCTGTTGAACGAAGTTACGATAGAATTTTTTTCTCCAGTTGGATTGTCCATTCTTTTCCACATACCAATGCATGGACCGCAAGCATTAGTAAGTACAACTCCGCCGAAATCTTCAAAAGTTTTCAATTGTCCGTCACGTTCAATTGTTGCGCGCACTTGCTCGCTGCCCGGTGTAATTGTGAATTGCGATTTAGCTTTCAATCCTTTAGCGAGCGCTTGTTTTGCAAGGCTGGCAGAACGATCGATATCTTCGTAGCTTGAGTTTGTACAGCTTCCGATCAAGCCAACGCTCATTTTTTCCGGATACCCTTTTTCTTTAGCGACTTCTTTCATTTTAGAAATCGGAACTGCTAAATCGGGAGTAAACGGACCATTCAACATCGGTTCAAGTTCACTTAAATTAATTTCGATAATCTGGTCAAAATATTTTGACGGGTTTTCATAAACTTCGGGGTCATCGGTTAAAAGATTTTTAATTGATTCGGCAAGCCCCGCAACATCCGAGCGGTCGGTTGAACGCAAATATCTACTCATACTTTCATCAAAAGGAAAGAGTGAGGTGGTCGCGCCGATTTCGGCTCCCATGTTGCAAATGGTTCCTTTACCTGTGCAAGAAAGCGATGTCGCTCCTTCGCCAAAGTATTGAACGATTGCACCGGTTCCGCCTTTAACGGTAAGTAAACCGGCAACTTTTAAAATTACATCTTTTGCAGAAACCCAGCCGGATAATTTTCCGGTTAAATGAATTCCGATAAGTTTCGGCCATTTTAATTCCCACGGCATTCCAGCCATAACGTCAACCGCGTCAGCGCCGCCAACGCCAATTGCGATCATTCCCAATCCGCCGGCGTTTGGTGTGTGTGAATCTGTGCCGATCATCATTCCGCCGGGGAACGCATAATTTTCTAAAACAACTTGATGGATAATCCCGGCGCCCGGTTTCCAGAAACCGATTCCATATTTTTGCGAAACACTTTGGAGGAAATCATAAACTTCTTTGTTCTCTGTTACCGCGCGGTCTAAATCTTCTTTCGCTCCAATTTGCGCTTGAATCAAGTGATCGCAATGAACGGTTGAAGGAACTGCCGTAGTTTTTTTGCCGGCTGACATAAATTGCAGCAGCGCCATTTGAGCGGTTGCATCTTGCATGGCAACTCTATCCGGAGCAAAATCGGCAAAATCTTTTCCACGTGTTAAAATATTAGTTGGTTGTTCCCAAAGATGCGTGTAGAGAATTTTTTCGGCGTACGTTAGTGGTCTTCCAACAACTTTTCGGATCACTTCAATTTTGTCATGAAAATCACCATAGACTTTTTTGATCATTTCAATATTAGCGGTCATAGCATTCCTCTTAAGTTTTTGTAATTAATTGATCTAAAATTACAAAATAATTTCAATATTTGTGGAGTAGATTTTTATGGTAAAGAAATCATCTTAGATGAAAAGGAGCTTTTAAGTGATAATTAAATCAGCGCAAGATGAAATACAAAATTATTTAGTTGATGCGTCCAACTTTCGTGGAAATTGCGATGCTGTTTATCTTCCCGAAAGTGCGGAAGAAGTTTTACGAATTTTGGAAACAGCAAATACTTCTAAAACTAAAGTAACGATTGCCGGAAACCACACCGGGCTTACGGGAAGCGGCATTCCTCAATATGGAATTGTAATTTCAACAGAAAAATTGAACCGAATAGTTGAGATAAACACAGAAGAAAATTATGCAATAGTTGAACCGGCTGTTTTGCTGAATGATTTTCAAAGTGAACTGAAGCGGGTGGGATTTTTCTATCCACCTGATCCAACAGAAACAAACTGCTTTATCGGTGGAACAATTGCGACAAACGCCAGTGGAGCGAAAACTTTCAAATACGGCGCAACAAGAAATTTTGTTTTGGAACTTGAAATTGTTTTGGCTGATGGTGATAAACTTTTGTTAAAAAGAGGCGAAGTGTTTGCCGAAAAAAACGTTTTACGGTTGCAAACCGAAAATGAATATATTTTATCGCTTCAACTTCCCAATTATAAAATGCCGAAAGTGAAAAACGCTTCCGGCTATTTTGTTAGTGAAACGATGGATGCAATTGATCTCTTCATCGGATCGGAAGGAACGCTTGGAGTGATAACAAAAGCGAAATTAAAAATTCTTCCGCTTCCATTTGATGTCCTTTCCTGTGTAGCGTTTTTCCCGGAAGAGAAAGAAGGATTAGCCTTTATCGAAGAGGCAAGATCACTTTCTTATTTGATAAGAAATTCAAATTCCGATGAACGTGTTGAAGCAAGAGCCTTGGAATTTTTCGATTTTAATTCGTTGAATTTTCTCCGTAAAGATTATCCTCAAATTGGTGAAAACGTTTTTTGTGCAGTTTGGTTTGAGCAAGAATTAACAAGGCAAAACGAAGATTCGGTTACACAACTTTGGATTGAATTAATTGCGAAGCATTCTGGCAATGTTGACAAAGTCTGGATCGGCATTGACGAAAAAGACAAAGCGTTACTCCACGAATTTCGTCATTCTATTTCATCCAAAGTGAACGAATACATTTCGAAAAACAATTTGAGAAAATTAGGAACCGACGTTGCTGTCCCCGATGAAGTTTTTTCAAATTATTATTTCTATTGTAAATCATTAGTTGAAAAAGAAAAGATAGATTACGTTGCTTATGGACATTTCGGCAACTCACATTTACATTTGAACATGCTTCCGAAAAATGAAGATGAATTTCAAAAGGGTAAAGAGATTTACAAAATGATTTGTCAAAAAGCGATTGAACTTGGGGGAACCGTTTCGGCAGAGCATGGAATTGGAAAAAGCAAACGTGAATATTTGCTAATGATGTACGGAGAAGTGGCAATTAATGAAATGATCGCATTGAAAAAGTCACTTGATCCGAATATGATTTTAGGAAACGGAAATCTTTTTGGAATAAATATTTAAGTTGGTATAGTCAGAATCCCCAAAGGAATAATGAATAACGAACAAGGAATGACGAATTTAAAAGGGCAAAAACTTCATAATTCATTATTCCTTGTTCAATATTCGATATTTGATTCGCCGCGGCAGACTGTGTTTTGGTATTTGTCTCTTGGTATTTTACCTCCAGAACTTCAGCAGATTAGCTTTTGTAAACAGCGGCGGCTCATCGGCAAGAAGAACAACTTCATTTTTGTCCCAGGCTTTTTCTTTGGCGTCTTTGTATTTATGGAACGCTAAATTAACAAAGCGGACTTCTTGCATAAAATTTTCATTATTAAAAATTACATAACAGATAAAAACGGGAATTGAGAATTTCTTTCCCCAATTTTGATATGAAACCGCCGCCCTTTTGTTCATTAACCATTTTTCGGAATGCTTTCCTTTCCAATCGAGCAACGCCTCTTTTCCTTGATATGAAATAATCACATCCGGTTTATCCGTTCCTTTTTCCCAAACGCGGATAAAACGGTTATCTTCACCGAAAGGTTTAAAATCAATTCCCCATTGTACAAGAAGGTTTTTCCCGGCAGCTTCGGCTAAATCGTGCAGCTTATAGTTGGAACGAAATTTTTCTTTCGATTTATACGGTTTAAAATTTAATTCTTCCATCACATATTAAATTAAAACTCTAAATAATTTGTTTGGTGAAAACGAAAGTATAATTATTTTATGAAGTAAAAGTACAGAGTTTATCATAATATCAAAAAAATTTAATCCATGAACAGGAATCTTTTGAAGGTTATTCTCCTTATTATTTTTTTAGCAAGTCAAATGCAGGTTTTTGGAACCAACGATAAAGCTAAAATAGATTCGATTAACAATCAACCGCGAAGTATAATTGTTTCGGACATTCGAAAGTCAATTACTATATTTGAAAATAATGTTAAGGCTGCCCAGTCTATTAATTATAAGCAAGGGGAAGCTGCGGCTCTTTATAATTTGGGGGTTGTCTCTTATCTGCATGGAAAATATGAAGAAAGCACGAAAATATTTTTTAAAGCTATTACACTGTTTGAACAGTTAGGCTTGGATAGAGAATTAGCTTCAGCATACGGAGAATTTGGCTATCAAATAAAGCGAAGAAATCTAAAAAAAGCGATGGAATATATGCTGCTGGGAATTAGCATCGCTGAAAAACATAGTTATAAACTTGATCTTTCCTCGATGTATAATAACTATGGTGTGCTGCACGAAATGAACAATAATTTTGATAGCGCTGCTTTTTATTATCGGAAGGCGTTGAAATTGAAAATCGAGTGCAGCGATTTGGAAGGCATCCCATATTGCTTAAATGATTTATCCGGCATAGAAGCAATGAAAGGAAATTATAACGAAGCGTTTAAACTTCTTCGTCAATCAGATGAATACCGGGAAAAAGAAAAAACCGGTTACGGCAGACTTGATAATTTAGTCCGCTGGGGAGATACCTATTCTCAAAAAGGTGATCTCGATTCAGCAATCGCCAAATATTCCTGCGCTATAAATTTTCCCGGCGCCGGTGAACAAAACTATCTGACACGCTATTGTTTAGAACAGTTAGCTGTTTGTTATGAAAAGAAAAAAGATTACCGGAATGCTTTCATCAACCAAAAAACGTTGTCGGCTTTAAAAGATTCCGTGCTCAACCTCGAAACAAATTCAAAAATAGCTGAGTTGGAAATTGCATTTGAAACAGAAAAAAAAGATCACCAGATAACTGAAAGCAATTTAGAACTTCAAAGGAAATCAAATCAGCTCTTAATATTGCTGGGCTTTGCTGTTACGCTTTTATTCATCAGTTTCGGGACATATCAATTTCAAAAACAAAAACGTGAAAGAATTAAAAAAGAATTAGAGCTGAAGCATCAAGTGAATAAGGCTGAACTGGAGAGAAAAACTTCAGAAGAAAAATTAAGAATCGCACGGGAACTTCACGACAATATCGGCTCTCAGTTAACTTTTATTATTAGTTCGCTTGATAACTTAACATACGGTGCAAAAGAGGATAAAATCCTAAATAAGTTAAACCGGTTAAGTTCGTTTAGCAGGGAAACGTTAAATGAATTGAGAAATACAATTTGGGCGATGAAAAACGAGGATGGCGATTTGAGCCAACTGCTTTTAAAACTTAGTGAATTAAAACATCAGGTTAACAGCCATATTGACAATCTGAACATGAAGATAAATAGTGAAATCTCAAAACCGGTTTCTCTTACTTCCGCACAAATGCTTAATCTTTATAGAATTGTTCAAGAAGCAGTACAAAACAGCATCAAACATGCTCATGCAGATAAAATAATCGTAAATTTTTCTGATGAAGATTCGGGATTTTTAATGGAAATTAAAGATAACGGGAACGGATTTGATCTCTATAATGCAAATCATGGGAACGGTTTAAAAAATATGGAATACCGATGCACGGAAGCGGGATGTGGTTTTGAGATAAAAAGTAACGACCACGGAACAACAATAACTTGCAGTTTAAAAATAATATAAGTCATTTGCCGTATTTTTTAATGATGTGACATAAGATAAATTTCCACATGAAAATAAAAGTTGCAGCTGCCGAAGATAATAACTTATTAGCTGATTCAATCCGCGAAAAGTTGGATTTGTTTCCGAAGGATATTGAATACAAATATCGGGCGGTTAACGGGGAAGACCTTTTGAAGAAATTGAATGCCGATCCTTCCGTTGATACAATTCTAATGGATATTGAAATGCCGATAATGGACGGCATTGAAGCGACACAACACGTCTCACGGTTATTCCCTCAGATTAAAATAATTATGTTAACAGTTTTTGATGACGAAGATAAAATATTTCGTTCAATTCAAGCAGGGGCAATGGGGTATTTGTTGAAAGACGAAACACCGGATAAAATTTGCAATGGAATTAAAGAGATTATGGACGGAGGCGCGCCGATGTCTCCGGCTATTGCTGCAAAATCTTTGAGGTTGTTGAGAAATCCCAACAAATTAATTCAAGACGAGAACAATGAAGAATACGATTTAACTAAAAGAGAAATAGAAGTTTTAAACAAACTCAGTCTTGGGTTAGATTATCTGGAAATTTCCGAGGTTCTTTTTATATCTCCATTTACCGTAAGAAAGCATATCGAAAATATTTACCGGAAACTGCAAGTTCACAACAAAATGACAGCGGTAAAAAAAGCGATTCAGCATAAAATCATTTAAGCACATTTCTAATTTTTAAATAACCTTCCTTTTCAAAATACGGCATTTGTCTTATTCCCATTCACTTTGGTTTCCAATATTTTTATATCGGCAATAAAATTTCTGTCTTAATGTATTTGGCATGTCGGTAATCGTATAAGGCACCACTAGCCGGGTTATTTCACCTCTCAAACAATAAACAGTTTTTTCAACAAAAAAAGTTCGCAAATAAAAATCAAATGGAGAATAAATGAGAAAATCTATTTTCATAATGGCGGTAAGTTTATTGTTTCTTACAATAACAAATGCTCAATGGATTCAAACCAACGGTCCTGTGGGAAGCGTTACTTCACTGGCTTTTGACGGAGGAAATCTTTACACATGCTCTTCAGAAAATTTTATAAATACAACATCGGATTCCGGCAGCACCTGGCGTTCACTCAATAGTTCAGTAGCTCAAACCGGAACGGTTGTTGGGAATATCGGTTCGAGGGTTTTGATGTATAGTACCGGAAAAATTTATTATTCCGACAACAACGGTTTAACATGGAACAGCGGGGCAAGTAAAATCAATCAATATGAATACTATCAATTTTATGCAGATGCAGATACGGTATATTTTGTAGGACGAGGAGCTACATACAAGTCAACCAACAGAGGTGTTGATTGGAAAGTTTATCTCGAAAGTATGACACTGTTAATGCGTTCAATGATAACAAATAACAAAACTATTTTTATGGGTTATGCTGAAAAAGGAATTGGCTCCTCAACAAACGGCGGACTTACCTGGACGAAATTAGATAGCGGAATTGTGTGGGAATCAGCTAACTATAAACCGATCCTTTCGTTATGCACAATCGGATCAACCACCTTTTGTTTAGCCGGCGGCGGTTATGGAAAAATTTACAAACTCGCGGCTCAAAGTTCAGTTTGGCAGCCGGTGAATAACGCACCTTTCTCTTCAAGTTTATTGATTACCCTTGCTTCAAATGGAAACACTCTGTTCGTTTCAAGCGATAAAGGTGTATTTCGTTCAACTGACGAAGGAGCAAATTGGGAAAAATTATCTTTTACCGCGCCGTTACCGCAATTTATCAGCTTTGCTTTTGATGGGAAAAAAGTTTACGCGGGAGCCATTTTAGATAATGTTTACGGGCACTTTGGAGGAGTCTATTTTTCAAACAATCTTGGTGATATGTGGAGAATAATTAGTCAAGAAGCAACACTATCGTCAGTAACTGGAATTACTTCTTTAAGCGGAAATCTGTACGCGGTCGGTATTGGTAAATCATCGCTTTCTAATTTTGTAAAATCCACAGACAAAGGGAAAAACTGGACGTCCGGTACAAAACCGCCTATTGAAATGATCAACGGAATAGTTGAAAGCAGCGGAGATCTTTTTTGCTACGGTACAAACTCAAGCGGAACAGTTGGAAAAGGAATTCAAAAAAGTACCGACGAGGGCAAAACCTGGATCCCAAGCGGCTTGCCTGTGGCTAATCCGTTAATAAATTATTTAGTTAAAGCCGGAACAAAATTGTTCACCGGTATTAATTACGTAAGTGGTCCAATGAATCCGATGGTTTATGCTTCTACCGATAACAGCGCAAGCTGGGTAAAATCAGCAAATGGAATTCCGAACGGTGTTTGCGGTAGCAACATTGTTGAACTGAACGGAAAATTATTTCTTGGTGCGCAAACCAAGTTATATGTTTCGGAAGATGGTGGTGCAAATTGGACTGTTCAGCAAACTAATCTTGCAGCCAATGTTTACTACGATGGATTAAGAGTTTGCAATAATGTTCTGTACAATTATGACGCTTACATTTCTCCCTACAAGTTTTACCGTTCCACCGATGGAGTAAACTGGACGAATATTACAAACACATTCAGCACTGATCCGAATGCGACGGTGTCTTCTATAGTAATAAAAGATTCCGTAATGTTTGCCGGAACGGGATCTGCCGGAATATTCAAATCAACTGATAATGGAATAAACTGGAAAGCAATTAATGAAGGCATTTGGATGAATTACCCCAACACGCCCCGCGTTTTTGTTGGTGATGATTATTTATTGGCTGGAGGATCTTCCGGTTTATGGAGAAGACAATTAACCGATTTTGGAATTACCGATGTGAAAGAAATTTCTAATGTTGTTCCAGAAGCATTTGAGCTTTCGCAAAATTATCCCAATCCGTTCAACCCAAGCACGGTTATCAGTTGGCAATTGGCAGTTGGCAGTAACGTAACTTTAAAAGTTTACGATGTGCTCGGTAAAGAAGTGGCAACGCTCGTTAATAATGAACTACAAGCCGGAACCTATTCGGTAAATTTTAACGCTTCCAATCTTTCAAGCGGAATATATTTCTACGCATTGAGAGCCGGAAATTATGCTCAAACTAAAAAGATGATTTTACTAAGATAGAAAAATGTTTTATGAGCCGGAGATAAGACTCCGGCTCTACTTTAAACATGATTACTTAGCTATTCATCCGTTTAAAAACCATTCTTTAAGAAATACGGCATTTGTCTTATTTCCATTTTCTTCCTTTTCCTCTAATTTTATTTCGGAAGTAAAATTACTGTTTTGATGTAGGTGTGTCTGATAAGTACATAAGGCATCGCTAGCCGGGTTATTTAATCTACCAAAAAACAATTTCATTCCCCGAATGGGAAATGATGCTAATTAAATAACTTAATTCAATCACAAACTTTAAGAGAAAAACGTATGAAACGTTTAATGGAAAAAATAATTTTATCCGTGATTTGCGCTTTTGCAATTTCAACAAGTTATTCGCAGCCCAATTTTACAAGCGCGGATATGCCAAATGTTGGAGATCATGATACACTCTCGTACCTGGTCTATTATGGTATTACAAATAATCTTGACACTGAAACGGGCAATGGTTATACGTGGGATTTTTCTTCTTTGCCTTTTAGTATGTATCCAAATTTTATTCAAATTGACTCATTCCGAATCAAACAGCATTACGTTAGCGCGCCTTTTACCAATGCAACAATTGAAGAATACATATATGATGGTACTGCGGGAGACGTAAATCTTTTTAGCTATAGTAATGACACATTGTATATACATAGATTAGGAGGCGCTTCAAGTGGTTGGACTTTAGGTCCGATTGCAAGTATTGCATTCCCAATTACATTTAACAATTCCTCTGTAATAAAAGCAAACATCTACACCGGTGCAATTCTAGTGGGCGAAAGAAAAACCACAACTTTATATGATGGTTTTGGAACTTTACAAATGCCTAACGGTAAATCGTACTCCAATGTTTTTAGAATTAAAAAAATCGAGAGAGATACAAGCTATGTCGTAAATACGGTAAATACAACTACAAGCTATATGTGGTATAAACAGGGTGGACAGGTGCCACTATTGCGATTGTCTTACACAGGCGCATTAAATCTCTATTTTGTTTTTGGAAGCAAATCCAATAATACTGCGACAAGGATTAATGAGAGACAAAATGACCGGACTGTCCCTACCAAATTTTCGCTTAGTCGGAATTATCCAAATCCATTTAATCCGAGCACAACAATTAGTTGGCAGTTGGCAGCAAGCAGTTTCGTAACATTAAAAGTTTACGATGTGCTCGGTAAAGAAGTAGCAACGCTTGTTAATAATGAACTACAAGCCGGAACCTATTCGGTAAATTTTGATGCATCCAATCTTTCGAGCGGAACATATTTTTACGAATTAAGAGCAGGAAATTTTATTCAAACTAAAAAAATGTTGTTGCTCAAATAAAAAAAACCTCACCCTTCGTCCCTCTCCTTACCAAGGAGAGGGAAACAGGGAGAGGTTGATAGGGGGTTCTTTTGTTTGTGAAAGACTGACAATTTGCTTTCTAATTCTCTTCCACAAAATCCAACGACTTATCAAACGTTTCATTCAATTTAAAAACTGCGTAAAGGGAAATTGCAAAGACAAACACTCCAACCAAAATTGCCGATTGAATTACTCCGACATAACCTTTACCGAAATTAAAAAGCAATGTTATCGGCACGGTTGCTCCGCGTACAAAATTCGGGACGGTGGTAGCAACGGTTGCGCGCATGTTGGTCCCGAATTGTTCAGCGGCAATAGTTACAAACACAGCCCAGTAGCCAATGGAAAATCCGAGAGCAGTAGCGACGGAATAAAACAGAAATGCCGAGCCGCCTTGCAGAAAAGTAAAATAAAATGCTATTATCACTACCGATAGTAAAATATAAATAAGCACGATCTTCTTTCTGCTTTTTAAAAACTGGCTGAAGATTCCGCTGGAAAGATCGCCGAAAATTAGTCCGATATAACAAAACATAATTGCTTTCCCGGCGGCAATAGGTTCGGAAAGATTAAGCGCTTTGCCAAGTTCCGGAGAGAAAGTAATTAACACGCCGACTACATACCAGGTCGGAAGACCAATGAGAATACACTTCAAATATCTTCTAAATAAGTCTTTCTTCATAAAAAGCGAAAGGAAATTTCCGCGTGAAATATTTTTCTTCTTCATCGCTTCAAACATTCCCGATTCATAAACGCTGATACGCAAAATGAGAAGTACAACTCCTAATCCTCCGCCGATAAAATAGGAAGTACGCCACATAAAATCTTCGGCAATAGCATAAGCCGCAACCGCGCCTGATACGCCTATCGTTGCAACCATCATTGTGCCGTACCCGCGTATTTCTTTTGGAAGAATTTCTGCGACAAGCGTAATGCCTGCGCCAAGTTCTCCGGCAAGCCCTATTCCAGCCAACAGTCTGCACACTGCATATTGATCGATCGTTGTAACAAATCCATTTAAAATATTGGCAATTGAATAAAGCAGAATAGAACCAAAAAGAATTTGCAGTCTTCCTTTTTTATCGCCAAGAATTCCCCATATAATTCCGCCT
>Ga0172379_10009732_pt1 | contig 11793 bp, 6 predicted proteins | sample GrowelOW334metaG_FD_119756 | JGI IMG/M metagenome (GOLD analysis project Ga0172379, IMG submission 119756) | Groundwater microbial communities from an aquifer near a municipal landfill in Southern Ontario, Canada - Groundwater well OW334 metaG | ecosystem: Environmental > Aquatic > Deep... | reverse complement strand
TTCAAGCTTCTGTTCGGCACCGAGTCCAACAAGGACATCCTTCTCGACTTCCTGAACGCGGTGCTGGCCCATCTTGGTATTCCCCTGGCCGTCTCGGTCGAGCTCGTCCCGCCACGGAACCTGCGCCGCAGCAAGGAAGACAAGGAGACCGAGGTGGATGTTCGCGCTAGGGATGCCTCAGGCCGGGTCTTCCAGATCGAGGTGCAGCTGGATCCAGGCGGCCCCCTCGTCCAGCGCATGATCTACGGCACGGGGCTCCTCTATGCCTCAACCCTATCCAAGGGGGAGCCCTACTCTGAGCTGAAACCGGTGGTGTCGATCTGGATCCTGCGGGACCGTATCCCCCACAATCCGGCACCGCCGCGTCCCGTCAGCGAGTACCGCATCCGCGACGCCGACGGCAACATCCTTCACGAGTACCCGGTGATCGCCGTGATCGAATTGCAAAACTGGATCGAAAGCGCTATTTTTAAGGAGGAACTGGAGCGGTGGCTCTATTTTTTCGCCCACGGCGAGGAACTGTCCCTGGCCGATGACCTGCCCCCGCAACTCCAAAGCGAGGTCTTCGTGAAAGCTGTAAAAGAAATGAAGCGCATAAACGACACCCTGGAACAGCGACTGGACTACAATAGCCGTATGGACAAGATCCGCTGGAAGAAGGACCTCGAACTCATCGCCGAAGCCCAACGCAAGCAGGATAAGGAGAGGCATGAAGCGGTGGAAGCTTACACGAAGGAGGTCGAGGCCCAGCGCCAGCAGGACGAGGCCCAGCGGGCGAAGGACGAGGCCCAGCGAGCGAAGGACGAGGCCCAGCGGGCGAAGGACGAGGCCCAGCGGGCGAAGGACGAGGCCCAGCGGGCGAAGGACGAGGCCCAGCGGGCGAAGGACGAGGCGTATCGACTGGAAACGGAGGCGATCCGGCAGGAGGCTGATCGCCTCCAACAGGAGGTCGAACAACGTGAGACTGGTTTGAAAGCCAAGCTTGAGGCCGCGTTCAAGGCACTTGTCGAAGCCGGAAAGAGTCCGGAGGAAGCCGCAAAGTTGCTTGGAATCAATGAAAAGGATGAGTCCCAAGGCTAGGGCATCCATTGGGGCTTAGGCTCAGCCTTCACCCATCCCGCCAGCCCTTGTCTTTTTAGGGCCAACGTGTACAATTCCAGCGACATGGAAATAAACCAGGAATTCATCGACGGTCTCGGCGTAAACGAAGTCGAGATCATGAAACGTATCGCAGAGGATCTCAAGATCCGCCTCCCCCAAGTGTCTGCGGTTGTCGGCCTGATTGCCGAAGGTAGCACGGTTCCGTTCATTTCGCGTTACCGCAAGGAAATGACAGGTAGTCTGGACGAGGTCCAAGTTCGCGACGTGGACCACAATTTTACCAGCGGCAAGAACCTGGAGACCAGGCGTCTCGAAATCGTGCGGGGCATTTTCGACCAGGGCAAGCTGACCGAAGGCCTGTACGAAAATGTGATGAAGGCGGCGACGCTCACGGAACTGGAAGACATCTACGCCCCCTACAAGCGCAAGAAGAAGACCCGCGGCATGGTGGCCCAGGAAAAAGGCCTGGAACCCCTGGCGGACGCCATGACAGAACTGGACGCGACAGCGATGCGCGCAAAGGCTGCAGAGTTCGTCACCGAAAACGCCGAGCACCCCGAATTGTCGGTCGCTTCCGTGGACGACGCCTTGCAGGGTGCCATGGACATACTGGCGGAACGCGTTTCCCAGGACCCGGCAAACCGTGCGACCCTCAAATCCTTCTACCTGAAAGACGGACGCATTATCGTCAAGGGTGTGGGCGATGACGAGAAGAAGCGTACCTCGACCTACCAGATGTACTGGGATTTTTCCGAACCCCTTTCCCAGGTAAAGCCCCACCGTGTGCTGGCCATAAACCGCGGGGAACGCGAGAGCGCCCTCGAGGTGACCATCGACGTGGACGAAAACGTCGCCACCGAAATCCTCCAGCGCAAGTATCACCTGTATAACGATTACCACAAGACCGCCGTAGAGGAGGGCGTAAAACGCCTGCTCTCGCCCGCCGTCATCCGTGAGTTGCGCGGCGACCAGAGCGACTCCGCCGACGACCACGGCATCTCTGTTTTCAGCCAGAACCTGAAGAACCTGCTGATGCAGCAGCCCATCAAGGGAACCCGCGTACTGGGCATCGATCCGGGCATCCGAACGGGTACCAAGTGCGCCGCCCTGGACGACACGGGCAAGTACCTGGGCCACTTCGTCATCTACCAGCACAAGGCAGAGGAAGGCAAGCGCCTGATCCTGGAAGGAATCAAGGCCTGGAATGTCCAGCTGATCGCCATCGGCAACGGCACCGGTGGACACGAGGTCCAGGAATTGGTCGCCTCCATCATCGCGGACAACAAGCTTGAAGTCCTGTACACGATCGTGGACGAGGATGGAGCCTCGGTTTATTCCGCCAGCGACATCGCCCGTGAGGAATTCCCCGAGCTGGATCTCACCATCCGCGGTGCCATTTCCATCGGCCGCCGCCTGCAGGACCCCTTGGCCGAACTGGTCAAGATCGACCCCAAATCCATAGGCGTAGGGCTCTATCAGCACGACGTGAACCAGAAGAAGCTGTCGGACATGCTGGACGAGGTGGTCGCCTCGGTGGTGAACAATGTCGGCGTCAACCTGAATACCGCCAGCGCCTCGTTGCTGCGCTACGTGTCGGGAATCAACTCGTCGCTGGCCAAAAAGATCGTGAAGCACCGCGACGCCAAGGGGCGTATCGCCGGCCGCGCGGAACTCATGGACGTCTCCGGCATGGGCCCTAAAAGTTACGAGCAATGCGCCGGTTTCCTCAAGATTCCGGAAAGCCCGGACCCTCTGGACAATACCTGGGTGCACCCGGAAAATTATGCGGTCGCCCGGGAAATCTACGATATCCTGAAAGAAAAAGGCGACCTGCCTTCGGAACTTAGAAGCGAACTCAAGACTAAGTACTCGGTGGGTGACACCACCATTTCAGACCTGATCGACGAGCTGAAGAAGCCCAACCGGGACCCCCGTGAGAGCTACCCCAAACCACTCATGCAGAAAGGCGTCGTTACCTTCGAAGATCTTTCGGACGGCATGATGGTAACCGGCAAGGTAAAGAACGTCGTTGACTTTGGCGCCTTCGTCGATCTTGGCATCAAGGAAACCGCGCTGCTACATATTTCGGAAATGAGCGACACCTTCGTAAAGGATCCCATGGATGTCCTCAAGGTGGGCGACGTGCGGGAGTTCCGCATCATCGGACTTGACTTGGATCGGCGTCGCATCAGCGTATCCCTTAAATCTGAGCCCAGCCGCCAAGCGGACGGTTCCGTTTCCGCCGCTTCCCACCGTGAATCCCGTCCCAGGGAACACGAGGGCGCAAGGCGTGAGGCACCCATGCGACAGGCTACCCCGGCAGCGGTTTCGGCTGCAGGCGGAGCGGAATCAGGAAAGCGCGTGCTTCTGGTGCGTAAGGGCAACGATACGGCAACAATGGACCGGCCCGCACCTGCACCTGCAACCGTAGTCCGCGAGGGAGGTGACCATAACCGACCCTCTCATGATGGCCGCCCGGATGCCCGGAATGCCGGGCATCCCTATGCTGGTCGGCTCGATACCAGGCGTGAAGGCGGCAGGCCGAACCCAGGACGCGACATTGGAAAGCCTGCGGCAGGCGGATTCCAGGGTGACGACGACGGAACCATGTACAATCCCTTTGCCGATGCACTCAAGAATATGCGCGACAAGAAGGGAAAAAAATAGGACATGCCAGACCTTCTGGAACAGGGAATCTTTAAGCTACAGGAAGGCTTTGATTCGCAGGTGGCTGCCTTCGAATCAAGCCATTCCCTTTTTTTCCCTACCAATCCTGGTTCCACCGACACCGGATTCCCTCCTGATGCCTTGGACCGGCTCAGGCGCTACATAGACCAGATCGAACTATTCAACCCGGCGTTCGGGCTTGTGGGCTCGAAGGACCGGGACGAGCTGGTGGTAAAGCACATTCTCGACAGTCTGGCGTCCCTCGCCCTCATACGGCTGCTTCTCGCCGGGCTTACCCAGGGAAGTGGCACGAAAGCCGATACTGCTGGTGCCAATACCGGTGCCATTACCGATACTGGTTTGCCGACGATAGCGGACTTGGGCAGTGGGGCGGGCTTGCCGGGGATTCCGCTGGCGATCTGCATGCCAGAGTATCAATTTACCCTTATCGAGCGGATGGGACGCCGGGTTGGCTTTTTGGAAAATACCTGTGCGCTGCTGGGGCTTGCAAATGTCGTAATCGAACAATCCGAAGTCGAGCGGGCCCAAGCCCACCGCTTTTCGCTCATCGTGTTCAGGGCTTTCCGACCCCTCGAACCGGTTATGCTCAAGGCTATTTTCCGACTTTTGGCACCCAAAGGGCTACTTGCCGCCTACAAGGCCCGTGAGGAAAGGGTTGTGGAGGAACTTGGAGCGGTTGCCGCTTTGGTAGGAGCCTGGAAAGAGATAGGGACGCCGGTACCCTATCTGGACGAACAACGGCGTCTGGTGATCGTGCGCCCGCCGACCTGACTAAGCATCCGTGATTTTACTGGATGGTGAGGGAGGACGAGCCTGCGTCCACCGAATCAAGAATCTTTCCTATGTTGTCCTTTTCTATCAAGTCTATTAACCGCGCTTCCACGAACCTTTTTGCCTCGTCAGTGAATGAACCAGTTGTAAGGCAGATGCCCTTCCCTGCTTTCACTTCCTTGATCCGCGAATGGAGGTCCCTGAGTATGAGTTCGCCGATAAGGCCCTGGGTGCGGATAAAACGGAATAGCACCGTATCCTGCCATTTCCGGGTTTCAACTTCGGCGATTATGTCGGTCCATTCATTTTTCTGGATGGAGATATCCACGATCTTTACTTTCGCACGGGGGAAATAACAAAGAGCCACCTTACGGCAAAGAGCCACGAAATCCCCGGTGGGTGCCATTAGGAATATCTGCAGGTTCTTGTTGGCGTTCAGTTCCTGGTACTTTGCGATGAGGGTGACCACGTCCTTGTAGTTGGGGTAGCTGGTCTGGATGTCCCGGAGATAAACCAACGCCCTGCCTATTTCCTGCTGTTTAAGGTAGGCCATGGACAGGCGGTACTTGAGCTCCACAGCCACTTCGATCTTGAGGTTCTCGTGCTTCAGCCCGATCTCGTAATCCATTATGGCCTTGGGGAACTGATGCTGGTTCAGGTGGATGGTGCCCGCAAACAGTGATGCGTTGGGTCCCAATTGCGGGTCGGGGCGTAGATGGGTAAAGATCTTGATGGCCTGATCGGTCTGGTTCAGTTCATAATAGCATTCTGCCATGGAGTACAGCGATTCCTTGTCCTCAGGGGCCAGATCAATCACCTTTCTCAACAGGACCAGTGCGTCACGATAATTCTTGACCTTGAACTGGGCGTTTCCCAGATATTTGAGGGTAGCCACGTGTTCGGGATCCTGGGTCCGGGCTTGCTGGAGGAGCTGGATGGCTTTTTCATAGTTCTTTTTGATAAACTCGAGGTACCCGAGGTTATAATTTACCTCGAAATTGGATTGCTGCAGGGTTCTGGCTATGACGAGACCCTTATAGGCATCCTCGGTACGACCAAGTTTCAGTGCCGCCAGCGCAAAGCGCATGTTTATCTCGAATTCGTTAAGATCCGAGTTGGAACCGCACAATTCAATGAGTGTTTCGTAGGTTTTTAAGGCCTTGTCCCAGGCTTCTTCCCGGTAATAGATGTCGCCCATGGTTACCAGCGATTCGGTATCCTTGGGGTTCTGGGCAAGCCGTCGGGTGGCATCCTTCATCAGGGACTCCCGTCCCTTGCTCCGTGTTTTTTTTCGTTTTTCGGGTTTTCCGTCGTTTTTCTTACCCGTAACCAATAGCAGGGCTACAAGGGCTGCGGCAAGGACGATAACTATTATTAGCATTGGCAAGAAACCGAACATAGGGTTTATTATGGGTATAGCGTCCGGGGCTGTCAAGGAAAGACCGAAAATAGGACCAGCTACCCAACAGGATGCTGCATATGACCTTCCATCGTTGACAAAGGATGAACTCGTGGCTAGATTGTTGAAAAGCGAAGGGGTGCCACATGACGTCGAGCATCGGCATTAAGATCGCGAACGGCGAATTTTACCCGGTTCTTTCAGGTAATGCCGCAGGTAAGAAAAGGCTCATACTCACCACGGTGCATGACAATCAGCGAAGCGTGCAGATCGATCTGTACCGTAGCGAAACCGGTGATATGGGCGATGCCTCATATATTGGCAGCCTGGTAGTAGAGGATATCTCCCCCAAAGCCAAGGGTGAACCTTCGATCGAGTTGGTGATCGCTTCCGACGGAACCGAGGAGTTAAGCGCCGAAGCCTTGGATATGGATGCCGATTCCTCCGGGGAGCGTCAACGTCTGAGCGTCCTGCTCCAAGGGACAGATCAGGGTAGTACATACGAGATTCCTGATTTCGAACTCGATAGTGAACCCGTGAGTACTCCTCCCGCAGGCTTGTTCGAAGAAACGGAACCTGCGGAAGCGCAACATGACGCGAAGCCTTTCCCTGTAATCCCCGTCCTGATCGCCGCCATAGTCCTTCTGGCCTTGGTCGCCTTGTTGCTCCTCTGGCCTCCGGCCGAAAAATCGCTTAAAGACGAATCCGGCCCTGCACAGTCGACTACCGAGGTCGCGGTACCCAAACCTACCACCTCGCCCGTTGCTGAGAAAGCGCCGGAGGCAGTCAAAGTCTCTCCTGCACCTGAACCGGCTATCACCGTAAAAACCGAAATCGCCGCCAAGGTCGCGGAACCAGTTGCGAAGCCGGCGCCTGAACCCGCTCCTGTCGTACCTCCGGCAGCCGCGAGTGTCTCATCCAGACGGACGAGACCCGCCGCTCCGGTGAAATCATACAAAGTCCCCCGGACGATACCCAAGGAAGGTTTCAAATACCGCATTGGTTGGGGAGACACTCTGTGGGACATCTCGGAGGCTTTCTATCGTAACCCCTGGCTCTACCCCCGTATCGCTAGCTTCAATAAAATACGCAACCCGGACCTCATCATATCGGGTGCTTTTGTCAGGATTCCCCCGAAGAACTGACAAGTCCAAAGCCCTTATTTTCCTGCTGACTATAGTCCTCGCCCTCGCATCCTGCGGAGCCGAGGAAATTCTTGGCTTGAACAGGTCGGAAGCTCTTGAATTGATACGAAAGGGTGATGTCGCATTCATCATCCAGGCCGATACCACGCGTTATGCTACCCTGGCCAAGCCGGATCCCGCGTTGCCCTTCTACCTATCCCTACAAGCCGAGACTGCCGGTGCCGGCGTATCCATCATCGAAGCCCTGGCGGAAGCAAGCTGGAAGGCCGGGAAAGGTGTACTTCGAAGGGAAGCCGGCAAGCGGTTCCTTTCGGTATTTCTGAAATCGGTTCGGGAATCGGCCTTGGGGACAGCGTTGCCTGATGAGCGCAGGGAAAGTGTCCGGAAGGTCGTGGATGAGGCGCTCGGGAACTTTCAGGATGACAGGGAATTCCGCGCCTTGGCTATCGAGACCTGCCTCGTGCTGGGAGATGCTGCGGGGGTCATGTCCGTGTTGGGGCAGAAGGGTGAATTCGCCCGAACCGACAGCGAGAAAGTCTCGTCGCTGCTCGCATCGGCGATTCTGAAGCAAGGGGACATTCATTCCCGTACCACAGAGCTGTTTCTGGATGGTAACTACGGTACCGACCTCCATGCCGCCTGGGAGGAACTCAAACGGCTGGAACCGGTCTTCACTAACGCTTCGGCTTTTCGTCGTCTGGATTGGCAGATAAGCGGCCGTGCCTCGGTACTTTCCCGTTCGTATGGTGACGCACTGAAATACTTTAAATTAGCCTTGGCCGAGAATACGGGCGATTTCCTTCTGCACGATGGCTTGCTGGGCGATCTTGGAAAGGCGTACCAGTATGGTGCCTCCACGCGCGAAGGAGTGGAACTTTTCCGGCTCTGGGCGCGGACCGTCGAGAGGGATGGCACATCCCTCGGTCTGGAAGGTATGGGAAAAACCCGGCTGGATGCGTTGCGATTCAAGTTGATTTTTTATGCCGCCCGCATGCAAAGGCAACTGGGCGATCATGTGGCCGCCAACGAGGGTTTTGCCGAAGCCCTTCTGCTCGCACCGGACGCAACCCAGAGGGAAGCCTGCATCTGGTATTCCCTGGATGGCACTGCGACGGTTTCCTTGCCCTTGACCCTGAAACTCCTGGGAACCTATGCTCCCCTTTGGGAATCACCCCGTTTTTATGAGGATTTCCTGGATCGGTATTCCGGGCTACTGGTTAAGAACAAGGATTGGTTAGCGTTGGCCGATGCTTTCAGAATCATACGCCCGGTCGCCGATCCGGCGACTGTAGCCCGTTTCGCCTATATACTGGGACGCGCCGTAGCCCTTGAGTATATACGGCCAAATCAGGAGCAGGGGATAGAAACAGCCACTGCCTATTTTCGTTTGGCTTTCGAAGCCGACTCGGCTTCGTTCTACTATCGTTGCATGGCCGCTTCCCGCCTGGGCGAAAATGTCGATCCCATCCCTGCAGAGGCTTCCCTGAACCGTTTATCCTTTAAAACGGTGCCTGAAAATACGGCAGGGACTGGCGGCATGAAGCGGATCGAGATCAATCCTGCCACACGGATAGCAGGTAGCGCCGACAGGACATCGGAGCCGGATGCACAAGGCTTTCTGGCGGGTTTTTTCGGGTATGGGGTCGCCGACAAGGCCTATCCCTTCGTCCACGCGTATCTTGAAGTGCTGGAGGCAAAGGATATTGTAGACTTGGCGGAAAACTTCGCCCGGTCTGCACGCTATGGCGATTCGATACGATTGATGAACAATCTGGCGAATAGACCCGGTTATCTGCTGACCAGGCGCGATATGGAGCTCCTGTATCCGCGTTATTTCGAAGGGGAAATGCGCAGTGCCGCCAGCCGCTGGGGTGTGGAAGAGGAGATCCTTTTCGGTCTGGTAAGAACAGAGAGCGCCTTCATTCCCGATGTCGTATCCCACGCGGGCGCGGTAGGACTTGCCCAACTGATGCCCGCTACCGGTTTGGATGTGGCAAACCGGATACGGCGCAGTGTGGAACTGCGTTTTATGGAAAAGGAGCCGGATCTGAGGGATCCATTGACGAACCTGCATTTGGGAGCCTGGTATTATGCGGACCTGCTTAGGCGGACAGAACGGCCCATGCTCGCCCTTTTTTCATACAACGGCGGTATCTCGCGGGTACGTCGGTGGGCGGCGGAAGAAAAAACCTTGCCGGAGGATCTCTTCCTGGAGACCATCTCCATCAAGGAGACTCGGGATTACGGACGCAAGGTCCTTGCCGCAGGGGCTGTATACGGGTATCTTTATTACGGAAAAACCCTCGAACAAGTCGTTTCAGACCTATTCCCCGAACATTTAACCGGAGGTACACCTTGACCATACTCGACGCCGCCCTATTGGGTCTCCTGCAGGGGATTGCCGAATTCCTCCCCATATCCAGCTCTGGCCACTTGTCCGTAGCAAAACGCATTTTTGGCCTTTCAGAAGTGCCCTTGCTTTTTGATGTAGTCCTGCACGTGGCTACCCTTGCGGCTGTGGTTCTTTTCTTCCGCAAGCGGATCTGGGCTATCCTGGTTTCCCTCTACCGATGGATAGCACACAAATCTGATGCCTCCGATGCCGGTAATTTGGGGCTGACGGTCGCAGTACTCGCGGGAACAGTATGCACAGGCGTAATCGGCGTCGTATTGAGCAAGCTGGTAGGAGAAGGTAGCATCAAGCTTGTCTTCGCGTGTTTTATCGCAACGGCCATCCTGCTGGTTGTGTCGGAAAAAATGGCGCGTCGTCGGGCCTTGGCGCAAGTCTCGGGCACTGTCGTCCTAGTGAAAGGCAGACTTGGATTGCGTGAGGGAATTCTAGTGGGCATAGCCCAGGGCATCGGTGTATTGCCCGGCTTGTCCAGGTCCGGAGTCACCATCTCCGCCTCCCTGGCGGCAGGGGTTGACCGGGAAGCGGCGGGTGAGTTTTCTTTCCTGCTCTCGATACCAGCCATTCTGGGAGCGTTCATTCTGGAGTTAAAGGATGCCGATACTCTAATGACAAGCGTCAATCCCCTTGCATTGGTGGTGGGTTGTGCTATTGCTTTCGTATCCGGGTTTTTTGCCCTGCACTTTTTATTGCGCCTTATCAAGCGCGGGAAGCTGTCGTGGTTTGCCGTCTACCTTGTTCCCTTGGGAATTTGGGGACTCTTATTTCTGTAAATGGAGGCTGGTCCGCCGGTGAGTAATTCTTCCAAACCAGGTTTTCTCGCGCTCGCCGGCGCGCTTGCCTTGGGTGTTTCCGCTGCGGCGTTGACCTTTTCTGTCGTTACAGCCCTTATGGGGTGGAATGGAGCCATATCGGCACCCGGAGCCTTCCTTTCAGGCGCATATGGCTTCACGGCCCTGCTGGTACCCGCCTATCTGGTTTGGGCGGCCATCATTTTAGCGGATCCGCACTACCATCCTGACCGAATCTTCATGCTTGCCTGCATGGTCATACCCTTTCTGACCCTGGCGGCAGGAACGGCGGTATACCGGGATGCGTCTTCCTTCTTCGGGAACCATCCCTCATTTTCCTTTATCGGTCCCGAAGGCGCACTTGTCGTAACGGTGACCCTTACCCTTATGGAAATCTTTTCCATCGGCCTGCTGGCCAAGGCCTTGTTCGGACATGGTCCATCAGCGGCAAATGGACGCAGGACCGCAAGCACCGACAACGGTCTTGCGGACCTCAAGACTCGGGAAGATAAAAGGGAAAACCTTTCCCGCAGCTCCGGGCCGAGCCTGCGATTCCTGCCACCGCCCCGTCTTTTTTCCGCCGATACAAGGATCGAAGACCCGATGCGGAGCGAAAGTTTGCGGGATGGCAGGGAACGCGATGCCTATCTGGGTTCCGCCGCGTCAACTTTTAGCAGGGACAGGGCCGAGGCTGTGGTTCTTCCGGAATTGAGGGAGCTTGGCAGCGTCCGTTTCGAAAGGGAGCGGGACACAGCCAGGGATAGCCTGCATGGGTCCTCTAACAAATCGAGGTCCGGCACCGATTCGACCCCTGTCGCAACGGTCATCCAGGCAGCAGCCTTCGGATTTGTTCCCAAAGCAGTGATTGGACAAGCTGTAATTGAACAAGCCGTGCTTCCAGTGGAAGCCCTTGCGGCTGTTCCGGATATTGCTTCCGCGGTCCATTCGGGTCTGGAAGGATACTTCCTGACTCCTCAGGATACCGCGATTGGAGGACGGAAGGGCCGGCAGTTCACGCAGGACATCCAGTCCCGATCGGAAACGTCTCCTTCCAACGGTACGGATACCCTCGCTGATACCGAAAGAAAGGCTGAAGTCCAAGTCGAGGAAGTGGATCTGACGGGCTTGTTTGTCGCCGGAACCGAAATCCACGCCCGGCTGGAAGAAATAGAGTTGGATGAAAAAGACCTTGAAACCATGGTGCAGGCTGAGGTCCATCCCATAATCGACGACGATATTGCGGACGGGGTGGTTGAAGGAACCGGGATCCCGATATTTACCGATGGTTTAGTGCATGTGGTCGATGACGGCGACGACGATTTGGCCAAGGCGCTTTCCGAGGCGGAGGCCGAGGCCGAGGCCAAGTCCCGGGCGGCGGCGGAGGTCGCTGCTGCCAAGGCGGCTGAAGGCACCCCGCATGTGCCGGGTTTGGGAAAGCGACGGAAAGGCCCCTACGGCATACCGGTGGACGGTGTACTTACCCAATAC
>Ga0172379_10009731_pt1 | contig 11794 bp, 13 predicted proteins | sample GrowelOW334metaG_FD_119756 | JGI IMG/M metagenome (GOLD analysis project Ga0172379, IMG submission 119756) | Groundwater microbial communities from an aquifer near a municipal landfill in Southern Ontario, Canada - Groundwater well OW334 metaG | ecosystem: Environmental > Aquatic > Deep... | reverse complement strand
ATGTACCGCCGGCTCTTCCCCCTCCAGCGGCTTGAGACGATCGACGTCCGAGCACACTGGCCGGAAAACACGTTTTGTTTCACGATCTTGGCTCACGCCAGCATCGGAGACGTCGGTAACTCTCGCGACCAGTTCCTCTACTACCTCAACGGTCACATCGCGCCGATCATGGAAGGCCAGCGTGGTCGGCGCGTGCTGTTCTACACGCACAAGAGCCTCGCCAAGTGGCTGAACGAATGGCTCCACGAAACCAGCGAACGCTGGGGCGTGCGCGAGTGGGCCGTGGAGCACTATGGCGGCGGTCGCGGCAAGGATCAGTACCGCGACTGGGACACGGTCATCACCGCCACAGAGTACATCCCGAACATGGGCGGTCTCGTACACATCGCGAACGCGATGAATCCGGGACAGCTCCGTGTCGAGCACTGGAGCGGCGATCGGCCTCGAAAGGGTCGGCAGACGTTCGGCCAGTCGATCGACGACATGGACCCGCGCCTGCGCGGCCTGTTCTGGCGGAAGTGCGTCGACGAACTGGCGCAGGCCATCCACCGGATTCGTCCCGCGATCCCGCGGGGTGCTGATGCGCCGCCGAAGCAGATTTACATCTTCCGCAAGCACATCCCGCTCGCCGACGACCTTCTGAGCGCCACGAGCTTCTTCGTCGCCTCCGGAGACACCGATGAGGGCGTGCAGGTGGACGACACCAAGGGCAAGAGGGCCACGGCTCGGAGCCTCGTCGCGTTCGTGAGCCCTGAAGAGATGGCGCGTGCAATCCGAGGGACACGTGACCGCGTGGGATTCTGGGGACACTTCGCTGCCCACTCGCTGACCGCGCTCGTGTGGGACCACAGCTCTCTCTCCCGAACCCTTACCCTCGGCCTCCCCACCGCGATGGCTCAAGATGACACGGGTGAGGAGACCAATGTGCCGTTGTCCCCGAAGCCTTCGGCCGGAGATAGCTTAAGAATTAGTCCGCGTGAGCTATCTCCGGCCGAGAGCGACTCGCTCGTCTCTGCCCTCTGCGATCGGGTCCTCTTCCCGACGAAGGACTGGGAGGAGCGAGCCGAGATCGTTCGTGACAGCTACGCCTACCGCGCTGCGATGAGGTTGCTCGTCGACGGCGATGCGCTGGGTCGACGAGCTGAGATCCGTGCAAGCTGGTCGAGTGGACCCGGAAGCCGCTTCGTCTGCTGGGGAGACGGCGAAGCAGCGCGTAACGTGCTCGACGGATACGACCCCAAGCTGCTTGCTGCGTTGGAGGCGCCGTTCTGATGGAAGCCAAGGAGACGATCACGAGGGCGGCTGCTTGGTTGAGTGCCAGGATGGGCGTAACGATGAAGGCGGTGCGGTGATGGCTCGATATTTCAAGCCCAAGAAGACGGAGGCTCCGCAGGAGCCCGAGCACGATGGGTTCGTCCACGGCCTGAACATCCCGGACGCGTTGCTCGACTGGGGCCGCGACCCGCAGGTGACGAAGCGTTGGGCCGACAAGCATGTCGTCGCGACGATCGACACGCTGTTGGCGAAGGAAGAGCCGCTGGAGCCGCCCGAGACCGACAAGCTGCTGGCGTGCCTCGAAGCGCTGGTCGGCGCCGCAGTGCGGGCGGCGCGGGTCGATCTGCTGCTGGAGCTGGATCTCGCGACGGCCGAATGGCTCGACCTTCGGTTCACCGCGACGCGTCCCGACGGCACGAAGATCGTGATCGCGAACGACGGCGACTACACGCACCGGGAGATGCGTGTGATCCTCGACAGCGAGGATCCGAAGGCTGCTGCCGCGCTCGCGGATCGTGCGAAGGCGCTCCTGACCGAAGCTGGGTTCGCGGAGGACGGCCCGATTCGAATCGGCGAGGCCGGGCCGGATGAGGATCAGGCGTGCGCCGCTTGCGGTGAGCCGCTGGGTTCGGTCATGCTCTGCCTCGAAGGCGGGACGCGCTGGTGCACGAGCTGCTACCGCAACCTGACCGCGCCGCTCCCCGAGTACCTTCGCAAGATCATCAACAGCGCACCGAAGCCCAAGATCAAGTGAGCAACCGATGACCGAAGGTCCCCAGTTCAGCGACATCCAGCCGAAGGACTCCCGGGGGCTCTTGAACGCCGCTACGGTCGTGCTGTCTCAGGGTGTCGGCCTCGACTACGGCATCATCCAGCAGGTCACGCCGCTCAACGCCTTCCGTGTCGGCCAGCAGATCTGGTTCAACCTCCAGATCGGCCAGGTCGTCCCCGATCTTCAGAGCTACATCACGCGCGTGCGCCTGAAGCCGTGGTGGCTCTGCGAGAACATCGAGTTCCGAGCGCCGGGGTCGCCGACCTGGATCGACGCGGATCAGTCGGCGTTCAGCGGCGGAACCGTCGTCAACAACAGGTACTGCTGGATGCCGAGCCCCAAGCGGCTCGACATCACGCCGTACCAGACGCCGCCGCCCGATGCATCGCCCGTGCGCAACAGCGATTCCATCTTCCTCGACGACCTCTGGACGATCGAGATGGATGTTCCGACCAATCTGAACTGGCAGGCGACGCTGCTCGTCGGACAGACCGAGCTGCGCCGCGGTATCTCGTTCTTCTACCCGGCGCACGGCATGGCGCTCGGCTTCACCTGCGAGATCGCGGTGGGTCCGGACCAGCAGGCGATCGAGTCGGTTCGCACTTACATCAAGTGGAAGACGGGCGCGACGCATTCGCACTCGCAGGAAGCGATCGACTGAGATGCGCTGGCCGGTTCGAATCTCTGGTGGCACCGCCGGTGGCGGCGGTGGCGGCGCAGGTGCCGACAAGTTCGCGCCGCGCATCATCGTTGGCAATACGCCGAACGGTGATCCTGCCGTCGCGCAGGTCGCGCCGTTCGAGTACATCCCGGACCCTGGCGATGGCTCTGGCATCGCGCAGGCGCTCTCGACGATTGGCTTCGGCGGCGGAGAGATCTACATCCGCGCCGGTATCTACGATTTCGCGCTGGGGGCGATCGTCGGACCCTTGTCCATCCCGGCTGGCGTGCAAGTCCGTGGAGCTGGCGTCGGATCGACGAGCATCATCACTGCTTTCGTCGGTGACCAGGGCGCGTTCGCGATGCAGAACCTCACGTCGCTCTCGGACATGTCGATCGCCTCTCCAGGAGGCGGAGACGCGACCGGCCTGAGCGAAGCGCTCGTCAGCACAGTCGGCATCGTGAACATCTCGCGCGTCAAGCTGACGGCGAACGGAGGCACCAAGTCGGTGCTCGACACGGCGCTCCTATGCTCGAACACGCCGCTCTCGTCCGCGCCGGCACGAGCGTACCTGGACGATGTGTCCTGCGTGTCGTTCGGCGCTGCCGATGGGAGGGTGCTTCACATCTCGCAAGGGTGTGAGGTGCAGGCGCGGGGACTCACCTGCCAAGGCGGCGTCATCGGCGTGCTCATCGAGGCGATCGGACAGGGGTCCGTGCCTTCGTTCTTCGGAGCGATTCAGTTCGAGATTTACGACTTCTCTGGAGTCGGCGTCAGCTACAGCGGTACCGCTGGCGGGATGTCGCTCTACAACGGAGCGATCGATCCGGTGCTTGGCGCAGTCGCGCCGATCGGTGTGTCGATCGACGGGACGGGCAGATTTCAGCTCGATCATGTCGAGCTGACCGCTGCGCAGCAGGAGAGTGCGCACGCGATCTACGTACCGGCCACGCAGGCGTCGATCTCCGATATCCACATCGATCGTTGCACGATCAGCTCGTGGTACACCGGCGTTTTCTTCACCGCACTTGGAGCACCGAATCAGCCTGTCGTTGACTCCTGGGTCCGTGACTGTCTGATCACGGATTGCGTGTTCGTCGGAATCATCTTTGGCAATTCCGCCACGCGGTGTACGGCTCGTGGCAATCGCATCGCGATGGCCGCTGAGAACCTCCTGACTGGCGGTTGCATCGTTTCGGTCGGTGGCGCCTGTGAGATCGATGGCAACGATCTGCAGATCATTCAGGCCACCGTCGCGAGCTTTGCGACATGTCTATCCGCCGAGGGTGGCAACAACCGTGTCTGCAACAACCGCGTCGTTGCCATCGCCGATTCGGGGATGCTCATCGGGGGGCCTGACAACACGGCCGTCGGCAACCGGGTGCAGCTTGGCGGATCGAACCTGGGCTACGGACCGGCGGTGTCGCTGGCCGCAGATGCGCAGGGCACGACGTTCACGGGCAACTCGATCGATGGGTCGGATCTCGATGTCGGCCAGTACGCGCTCGAAGCGCTCGGCAATCTCATGGCGATCGGCGACAACGTGATCCGACCGGCGGCTGCTCAGCCGGCGATCAACCTCTCGGGCAGCAACAACACGGTCGTCGCCAACACGTTCCCCGGATCGGCTGGCACCGGCGTCAACGACACCGGCGTGGGCAACGAGATCGTCCACAACGTCGTCGCTTGATCGCTCGCAACATCGCGGAATGTTGCGAGTGTCCAGTGTGGCGCGTGTGTTGCCACTAGCAGATGCGATGCCAACGCGTCCTCATTCTGGTCTTGCGCGTCGGGTGTGTCGCGGTAGAACGGCCGCCCATGCCGAAGAACATCATCGGGCTGCTGCTCCTCGTGAGCAGCGTGATCTTCTCGACCATCGCGGCGCTGCATGTGCCTCGTGCAACCGGTCAGGATGTCGTTGCGGGACCGGCTGATCGCCAGCTCGCGCTCGCCCGCATCTGCGCCAGCGAGGAAGGTCTCTCTCGGTCGACCGAAGGATGCGCAGCGATCGATGCGGTGATCTCGCATCGCGCACGGATGCGCGAGGTCTCGTGGATGCGCCAGGCTCGCGATGGGTCATCGCAGTCGTTCAACACGCGGCGCTCCGATATGCGTAGGTGGATCGCGTTCCTGAATCCAGACGGGACGCAGCCCGATGGCTGGCCGTCGCACGCATGGCGTCGCGTGATGGTGCCTGGTGACGATGGCGTCGAACGCGAGATGCTTGCTCAGGTTCAGCACGCACCGTGGTCGATGCCGGATCGTCGCGACGACTTTCAGCGGCGGTGGCTTCGCATCCACGAGCGAGCTGGAGCGATCGTGCGCGGCGAGGAGAACCACCAGTGTCGTCTCGGTGGTCGTCGCGAGGAGCCGGCGTACTGGGGATGCCCACCGGACGATTTCATCGAGGGGTCGTGCCGAGACCACGCACGCGCCGAGCGTGCTGGCTGGGTACGTCTCGACTGCGGAGAGACGGCGCGCAACTGGTTCTACTGCGACCCTCGTGAGTCGCGTTCGTGCGTTCGTCAGCCGGAGGTCGCTACGACACAGGATCCGTCCGAGACGGAACATGGAACGGAGGAGCTGCTCGGTGGCTGACGGTCGCGTATCCTGTGGGTTCTGAGTCGGGCATGAGGAGGAGCGCCTCGTGCCTGGTTCCACAACCCCAGGAGGTTCCACGATGCTTCTGAGCGAGCAGCCCGTGCAGGCGGTCGAGACGACTTCGGACACGGGTCCTATGCACGGCGACCAGGTCGAGCAGTACCGACCGTCGGCTGGCTTGCCGTACGTGCCCACGACCAACGAACTCATCGACCGTGTCGGACGTGAGCGCGGCATCATTCCGCCCGACGCCGAGGCTGAGCTACCGTTGGCTCTGGCGCATCAGCGGATCGGCACTCTGACCAAGCAGCGAAACGCGCTCGCCGAGAGCGGCGATACGCTCATCGTCTACCTTCAACGCGCGATGCGGAATCTGCCGCGCAGCGAGCGCGAGATGATCGAGGCGGACATGCGTGGCGAGGCTCAGCTCGTGGAGCTGGGCATCATCGACATCGTCTTCCCGCCGCCGCCGAAGCGGCACGAGTCGCGCTGATGGTGCGTCGGCATCGAAAGCTCTGGTCGTGACCGTCGCGTTCTTCATGTGCGGCGGCGCGAAGCGGGAGTGCTCGTCGTGCAAGACGCGTCGGGCGATGCGGCGATGCGACTTCGAGTTGCGCGGGGCGAAGGCAGGACAGCTCTGTAGTGCGCACCTCTGCGAGAGATGTGCGACGAAGAACGGCGATCGAGATCTGTGTCCGCCTCACCAGCGGCTTGTTGCGAGGGAAACGCGATGAACGCAGCGGAGAGCTATCATCCGATCCAGGATGCCATCGAGCAGATCTTCTCGTACGGGCACGTGCCGCGACTGCAGGTCGACTCTCGTGTCGCAACGGTGCCGGAGAAGGTGCGCGCGAAGTGGCAGGCGCGGCTGGTGATCGATCTCGACGTGAGCTGGCCGCTCAATTTGTCGTGGAGCGTCGATGGGTTCGAGGCTGACCTCGCGTTCGACGGTTCTGTGTCGCGGTGCGTCTTCCCGTGGCGCTCGGTGTACGTCGTGCTCGACCGCGAGACCGGCACCGGCATCGTCATCGACAAGCACATGCCGGCAGCGGGGATCCCGCCGCGTCCGGAACTCGACCGAGTCGTGTACGGCGGGTTCGCCGTCATGAAGGGCGGCGCGCAGCGCGTCCACAACCCGCAGGCCGATCAGCGTCGCCTCGCGTTCAAGGTCATCAGGGGCGGCAAGCAGTGACGTGAGGTGGGCGATCTGGCCGTGCTCGGGTATCATCTCGGCATGGCGTCCGCTCCTCCGGTCCCTCCTCTCCTAGGTCGCATGATCTCGCGCATGGGGACGCGGCGCGGTCTTCAGCCGCCGCATCCGATCCGCATGCATGCGGGACTGGACATCGGCTCGACCGAGCGGAACTCGCCGGTCATGGCCATCGAGCCCGGCACCGTGGAGCGCGTCGGCAACGACGCGAGCCGGACCGACGGCCTCCGTGGCTACGGCAACGCCGTCGTCGTGCGGTCCGACGCCGGTCCGGCGTGGGTGCTCTACGCGCACATGTCGAATGTGCAGGTCACGTCGGGCCAGCGCGTGCAGGCCGGGCAGATCCTCGGCTACATGTCGAACACCACGAACGGCCAGTTCTCCCCGATGCCGGGCGAGTCGCGGGCCGCGTGGACGGCTCGCCGTACGTCCGAGACGGGTCGCGCGCCGCGCTTCATGAACCCCCACCTGCACATGGAGGTGCGTCGAGCGCGGGAGGACGGATCGAGCCCGTTCCTGCCGAACCCGACGCCGTACCCCGATACGCCGGACACCGCGGTCTACAACATCGACCCGGCGGAGTATCTCGCCTCGAAGGGCGTTTCGTTTGGCCGGCGAGGCGCGATCGAGGTCGTGCCGGGCGGCGAGGCGGACCAGTCGCGCGGCCTCTGGCAGCACAGCGCCGCAGTTGCCGGCGTGCTCGGTCAGGTCGACAAGCTGACCGGTGGCGCCGGCAAGACCGGCGGCTCGATGACGTACGCGCCGCAGGCGGCGATGACCCGTGGCGTCTACGAGCCCGTCCAGCAGGATTGGGACACGCGCTTCGGCCTCAAGCCCATCGAGTGGGGATTCCTTGCGGGCGGTGCGGCGCTCTTCGTTGCGGGTGGCGCAGCGCTCATCGTGACGCGCACGATGGCGCGCAACCCGCGCCGTCGACCGCGTGTCCTTCGTCGTCGGTCCACTAGGAGGAAGTGAATGCAGCTCGTGAAGGATGTCCTGCGCCGTCTGCTCGTCGCCCCGCTGATGCTCTTGGGTTGGCTTGCCGCCGCCGTCGTTCGCGCCGCATGGGGTCGTGCGCTGTTCTGGCACCAGGGCGTGCCGGTTGTTCGCCTCGACTCGAAGAGCTGGCCGCTCAACGCCGACAAGAAGTGGGGCGGGTGGTACCGCGGCTGGGGTGGCACGTGCTTCGGGCACTTCATCATGCTCAGCGACGACGCCGACGAGTTCACGCTCGCGCACGAGATGCGGCACCACGAGCAGCACGATGCGAACGCGGTCGGTGGTCTCATCGCGGCGCTGCCGGTCTTTCCGTTCGAGTGGTGGGCGGGCCTCATGTTCTGGTCGTGCGCACCGTTGTTCGCATACCTCGGCGCTCTCGCGATCGCATGGCTGCGCGGCGAGAACGCGTACCGTGGCAACCACCTCGAAGAGGCCGCGTACGACGCGGTCGATGAGAAGCGCTGATCGATGGCTACGAGATCGCCCACCACAACCCATCCCTACTGGGGCACGTTCGCGACGACGGCAGCTCTGCCGAACGTTGCAGGATCGCCGACGCAGAAGGGCACGCTCGAAGCTGGCGACCAGGCGTACGTCACCGGCAGCGGTCTCTATCTCTGCACCGATTCCACGCTCGGAGCGGCGGCGTGGATCGTGGCCGCGCCTCTGTTGACCCCGATCATCGAGGCCGGTACGACGCGTCTGCTCGCTGACTCCGATCACGATCGGACCATCATCTGTACGAACGCAGCGGGGTGCGTGATCACCGTGCCCGACACGGTTTCGCCCGGCTTGACGGTCGCCGTGATCCAGCGCGGCGCGGCGGCGGTATCAGTCATCGGCAGCGGAACGATGGTCGCGTCGCCCGCCGCGCCGTTCCTGCCGCAGACCGCCGCGGTCGGCTCAATGGCGACTATTTACGTCGAGAGCGCGACCGTCTGCAACGTCATCGGTGACCTGGCAACATGAGCGCGACCGAGCTACTGCGCCAGGGAGCGGCAGCAATGCAGGGACGGCGGCGCGCGAGCATCGCGCCGTTCGATTTCCTCACGCTGTCGCCAGATGTTCTGTTGATGCCCGCCGACATCTCTGGCGCCCCCGTCGACTCGTGGACCAACACCGGCGTTGCCGGCGTGAACTACGACTACACCGGAGCCGGCGCGACGCGTCCCGCGGCGGGTACGGTGGACGGGCAGGTCGCTGCGATCTTCGATGGCGTCGATGATGTGTTGGACGATGTCGCCGGCACGCTTGCCGGCGTAATCGACCCCAACGCGTACACGTTGCTATTCGTGCTCAATCCCACGGCGTCCGGCGTGGTCGGCGGCACCGACTACGCCATGTCGATCGCGTACGGTGACACCGGCGGATACCTGAATGTCGGCGTGTACGCGAGCGGCGCCGGGTACAAGGTTCGCGCGCTTCATTGGGACAGTGCGGCGCGGATCGTGGACTCGGCGGAGCTGCCGTTCAACACGCCCGTTTACGTCGAGATCACCTACGACGGCGTGACCATGTCCATGCGCGTCGCCGCTGCCGCGGCGGGCACCGTGGCTGCCGCGAGCGTCAGCTCTCTGACGAGCGCGACGCGGATCGGGCGGGCCTACCCTTTTGCCGGTGCCGCGTTCTTTGAAGGCGGCGTGGCGTTCGTCTTCACGAAGAAGGCGACATTGTCCGCAGGGGACCTGGCGCTCGCTCGCGCCGGCATCGTCACGTATTTCCCCGGGCTTGTCGTGTGACACGGCGCCATTGCGCGTCGTCACAGCAGACGGGGTACGATGCGGTTGGGGAGGCATTGAACGATGGCAACTCGTTCTCCGACGGCTGCTCATGCGTACTGGGGCGTCTTTGCGACGACGGCAGATCTGCCGAACGTTGCAGCGTCTCCGACGCAGAAGGGCACGCTCGAAGCTGGCGACCAGGCGTACGTCACCGGCAGCGGCCTCTACGTCTGCACGACGGCAACGCTCGGCGCTGCCGTGTGGGTTTTGGTCGGCGGAGGAGCTGGACCGTTTGTCGACATCTCTCTCGATGCGGTCGTGACCGGTGCGGGTCCAGAGGTGGTCGGAGCGGTCTACCTTTTCAGCGGCTCGGTGATTCTGGCGGCGTCCAGGTCGCTGCTCGGAACGCTGGCGGGTGGTACTGCGACGTTGCGCGTACGTCGGCAGAGCACGGGCGTGCTGGTGGCAGGGTTCCAGTGGTCGGTCACGGGGGTGATCACGAACGCGGTGCTCGTGGGCAACGTCAACATCGTCGCCGACGATTGGTACACGCTGGAACTGGAACGTGATGCGGGTCCCACGGTTGCCGTGTGTTACGGCGTGCAGCTCGTTCGCTGAGCAAGGAAGCGGGGAGGGATGCTCTACGCGCAGCGTGTGTTCTCCGATGGGGTTGGGGGATGGTCGTACTATCAGTCGACGATCAACCCGGCACCCGCTCCGTCGATCACGACGCCGCCGTGGAGCGGGACGATCACCGCGCATCAGGTTCTAGGGCTCGTTCCTGGTACCGAGGGAGGTGCCGGTCGAACGCTCGCTGTCGATCAGATCAACGGTGACGACGCGGTGGCACGTCCCAACGGTGCGCCGTACCTCACCGTTGGCGCCGCAGTTGCCGCAGCCGTGGCTGGCGATCTGATCTACATCGGAGCCGGCACGTACGATCTTGCTGCCGGCATCGTCGTGCCGAACGGAGTGGCGATCCGCGGCGCGAGCGTGAACGTGTGCACGTTGCGCATGCTTGCGGTCGCTGCGAACACGGACCTGCTCACGATGGGAGAGACGACGCGCGTCGAAGATCTCGCGCTGGTGCTGACCTCGCTCGGACATCATCAGCTTCGGGGCGTCGTGTTCCCTGGAACGTCGTCGGAGACGTCGCAGCTTCGGGTGTGCACGGTGTACGTGAGCAACGATGGAGCGAGCGACGGAGGGACCTCGAATGTGTATGGCGTCCACTCCACCGGCACCGGTCAGCCGACGCTTGGCGTAGACGCCGTGCGCGCGTGCAACGTGGACGTTGGAAGCGCAGGGCTCGGCAAGAAGCGCGCAGTCTTGGTGGACGGCGCGGGGCGCATCAACTCGCGTGACGTCAACTACATCCTACGGAAGGTCGGCGCAGCGTCGGGCGTGGACTACATCTGCGCGGAGACCGATCACGCCTCCGCGGTGTTCCGACTGAGGCTGGGCACTCTGCAGGGGCCCGTCGACGGTCAGGATTGCAGCAGGACGCAGGGCATCCTGCAGCTCGGGCAGGTCGACCTGGTCTCGTCGCGCTCGAACGGCTTGTCGTTCACGACTGTGCTCATGCCGACGCTGCTGCTCTTCGCCGATCCTGGGTCGATGCCCATCAACGCGACGCGGTACGCGCGCATTGGCACGGCCGCGCTGGATGCGAACGAAGTCAAGATTCAGACGCCGAAGAAGGCGGTGGCGCTCGGCCTGTCGGCTCGCGTACGGGTTGCACCCGCAGTCGGCACGTCGGTCACCATTACGGTTCGCCGGTCCACCGGTGGAGGCGCTTCGGCAGCGACCGCGCTCACGGTGACGTTGAACGCGGGGGAGCTGGCGAAGTTCGACCTGGTCCACGGGGTGACGTTCATCGAGGGCGACGATCTCTCGATCTCGGTGGTCACCTCCGGCAGCACCGGAGCCCAAGACCTGGACATCGCCCTGGCGCTTTTCTGACCGTTGTCGGGGATGGGGTGGAGCGCTACGATCCCACCATGAGCGAGCGGAAGATCTGGGCAGAGGACTTCGCGGGGTCGCGCCTCTCGGGCGAGGACATGCTGACGGATCTCAGCATCGACGAGATGGATCACGTCAAGAGTTCGCCGGTGAAGGCTGGCATGCTCCTGATGTTCAACTGCATCCACTGCGGGCGGCAGACGAAGGAGATCGTCAAGTGGGCGGAGATCGCCTGCTGGGTCCTGGGTCGTCCGATCCCGAGCTGCGAGGGCAAGAAGGACGGCATGCACCACTACTGGGCGTGCCGCTGTGGTCGGCAGAACGAGATGATCCACAAGTGGGCCGAGGTGAAGCAGTACGTCGACGAGGGCGTCGGCTCGGGCATGCTCAAGCCCCAGATCTACAAGGCCGCGGGGATCGTCTGATGCCTCGTCCCGAGACGATGGCTGGTTGGTTCTCCGGGCAGCTTGCGGATGTGGGGACGATGCTCGTGAAGGCGAAGATCGTCACGCGTCGTGAGATTCGTCGTCACGGCGTCCGGGTCGCTCTGCACAACGCGCTGGAGAAGTCCGGCGTGCTGCCGGCTCGCGAGT
>Ga0172379_10009730_pt1 | contig 11794 bp, 10 predicted proteins | sample GrowelOW334metaG_FD_119756 | JGI IMG/M metagenome (GOLD analysis project Ga0172379, IMG submission 119756) | Groundwater microbial communities from an aquifer near a municipal landfill in Southern Ontario, Canada - Groundwater well OW334 metaG | ecosystem: Environmental > Aquatic > Deep... | reverse complement strand
TCCCGCTTATTCATAATCCCTATCTTGTCGAGTATATCCTCAATGCCAAGTCCTGGATTCACTTTAGATAGTGCAATTGCCCCTATCTCTAATGCACTTAATGACATATTATTGACTTGGTAATCCAGGAAAGCTTTCCATGTGAACGGAACCCATTGTTCTACTATATCCCCCAAGACTTTAGCATAGGCTTGAATCTCAGGCTGGGCATGTGAGTCCATTCGCAGTTTCAAGAAATGCAACAGGTTGTGCAGATCTACTTTCCAGTAAGCTTCTGTATACTGGCTTACAGGTAACACAATTCGGGACTGTTCCCTGGAAACCCCTTCACTGATAAGATAGTCATAAACCCCACGGGACAGATTGTTTACGGATTTCTGATTATCCATCGCTTTTTGTCTTAAGGAATCGTTGCACGGACCTCCCGATCCTTGATTGTTTATTTCGGATTGCATATTCCAAGTACCGGGGCAATAGTTTTCGTCCGGTAAAACAGAATAGCGCCCTGAAATCTCATTAACCGATGCCGTCCGGTGCCTAATCCACTGTCTGAAGACAAAGATTGGGCATTTGACGTGTATCTTGATTTCACACATTTCAAAGGGGGATGTGTGCCCATGCCGTAAAAGATATCGAATAAGCCCTTGATCTTCACTAACTGTTTTTGTCCCCTCCCCATAAGAAACTCTAGCCGCTTGAACAATGGCCGAATCATCTCCCATTATGTCAATAAGGCGGATAAACCCGTGGTCTAAAACCTGTACCTGTTCTGTGAATTCTTGTAAGTGTTGGGGTATCATATTTTCCTCCGTAAATCATTCTACACTATCTTTCTTATATGTTACAGCTATTGTGGAGGTTAAAAACCTAACTGTGCTTAAAATTTATGAATATATATCTGAGGACGGGGATACCTATTGGTCCTTTACTGATTTGAACCAGAAAGTTTCAAAGCCTATGCGTTTGATTATGCACAGGCGTTTAGGCATTCCTGTTATCGCTTTTTTCCGTAGAATTCAGAATTTTGCAAAATACCTGATTGATTCTGAGGAAGAATAGTGTAAAAGCACTTAGACAGTTATTTTTTAATCCCTCATTGGATAGCATGCCTATCCACAAAGAAACAAAAGGACAAAAAACATGACAGAAGAAAATTCCGCAGTTGTAACACAAGAGACTCCCGTTGCTACCGAACAGGCTCCGGCTGAACAACCCCCTGACGTGGCGGGTGAGACACAGGCTGTTGACCCGTCTATTGCTGGTAGGATGGACGATAACGAATTGAATCTTGTCCGTGCCCTGGAACGCAAGAAACAAGAATATGTGATGCGTATCGGGGAGATTGAGGTAAACAAGTCTATCTTGTTAGGTTATCTTCAGAGCACACAAGAGCAGGAAGATAAGACTATTCAAGGCGTGGCAAAACGCCTTGGCCTGGAAGGTAAACCGTGGAATGTTATGCATGATGGGACTTTCCGATTGAATCCTGAACCTAAGAAAGGCTAATTATAATGACTGCCGGATGGGAGCCTGCCTCCAACCAACAACCTTTACCCCCACAAAACGTAACCGTTACGTGTCCGTATCAGATTGGGGTACAAGATATCCGTTGGGATGATCCGGCACTTTTAGCAGGAAATTCTGTTTATCAGGTAGTTGGGGTCAATATATACCGGTCGGATGTATCGGATCGGGGCCCCTTCTACCTGCTAAACACATTCCCCCTTGGGGGTGGGTTCTATCGGGATCAGACCTTTGATCGGATTGTTACAAATGAAACGGTGCAGTGGGATCGTGACTGGGTGTTTAGGGGTAATGCACCTAACTCCAGAGAATGGACATTTAAGACCAAATTTCCCATTGTAAAGCGTAATCCGGGGAGCTTGTTTCAGTCCAATCAAAAGCCTACTTACGCGAATGCCCCCACCGATGTCATGGTTCATATTGACGGGGTAGAGGCTGAAGTGCATTTCGTTTTAGGCGTGGATGGCACAGTAACTTTGGTCAATACTATGCAGGTTGACCCCAATACAGAACAATATGTCTATCCGGTTTTACCGACCGAGACTTCTGTGGTGGAGGTTACGTACTATACATCTGGAAACCATATTCATTCTGGTTTGGATATGACAACATGGTATCGGATATCCACGGTAGTTGCGGACACTACTTCGGCAACAGGATTCCGGGAAACCGAGTTGTCCTGGTGCCAACCGACTTCAATCATTGAAGTCGAAAAATTGGACTATATCTGGAAAGAGGCAGTACGAAGAAATAATTGGATTCTGCAACAGGGTGGTGAACGGGTTAAGCTGTTTATCCGAAAGACAGCGGGGGTACGGTGTACGTGTCGTTTAGACAATAGACGACTAGAGTACAATAAGCAACCCAAGAATGATTGCCATAGCTGTTTTGGCACAGGATGGATTGGGGGTTATGATGGCCCCTATGACATTATCCTAGCACCCGATAATGCGGAACATCGGATATCACAGACCCCTTACGGCAGACGTAAAGAGCAGACCTATGATGTGTTTATGGGTCCATCCCCTGTTGTAACACAGCGTGATATTATCGTTAAACAGACGAATGAGCGTTATTCTATTGGGCCGGTAACCAGACCGACAAACAGGGGCAATTTACTTCAGCAGCATTTCAATATTGCATACTTGGATGAGCAAGATATTCGGTCCCAGATTCCTATTTCCGGGACAGACATTTTACCTTGGCCTCAGACTCGATATGGATTCCGTCAAGTTCCAGCATTAGCAATTGACGGGTCTTTGGAAATGCCTCCTTCTACAATGCCTGATAAACCGGCATATCCTGTTGGTCCTCTATCTGTCCATCCAATGGAATCCGAAGAAGGAACTATGCCAGATGAGAAAGAGCAGCGAGGTAGAACTCCGGCATGGCATAACATTAACCGGTCGTAAACCATGTTCCCTGTAGGACCCCCACCTTCTTTTACGTATTATTCTACTTGGGCTAAACGATTACCCCAAGATGTGGAGTTTACACCTGACAACCTGAATATCATTGGGGACATCATTGTCAAACTCTTATCCGAGGAATCCAAGAAGGACTTTGTGAAAAGGGGATGGTCGGGGGATGATCCCAAGGGCGGACCCCCGGTATGGGATTCCTTTTCCTACAAGATCAAAGGCAAGCGTACTTTAGAGATCCATTCTTCATTTTACGGAATGGAACACCTTATGAGACAGGATGTTCCGTCTCGTAAGATGACATGGCTTACACAGGCAGCTAAGAAAAAGTCTCCTGGCAAATACGATATGTCCTTCTTAGAAAAGAAACGGAACAGGCGTGGCCCTTTAGTGGTTCCGATTAAAGATAAGTCTGGTAATATTATATTCAGAACGGCACCTTTAACCATTGCACATGCTTGGGTACATCCGGGGATTGCAAAGTTTACTTTTTATGAGCGGGCAATGAGAAAAGCGCGTGCTAAGATTTCTGAATATCTGGTAGAATATTTCATGGAGAAAGTAAATGAGTGAGGCCCGAATTGAGTGCTTAAGTCAGACAGCGGATATTTCGGATCTTGGGTTAAGTCTTTCTCGTGGAGATGTTGTTTTTGTAGACGGGGCCAAGGCTCGGAACTCTACGGATCTTGAAATACACAGGCGGACTAATAGTGTCCTGGTTCAATTGGTTAATCGGAATATTCAGACACCCCCCCCGGTAAGGCAGCCTACACATCCTTTTGTAAAAGTACCGCCAGTATTACAGCACTCTACCCCACCTAAGGATATCGTTGAATTACGGGCAGCCCCCGTGGATTTATCTGGTATTTATAATAGGTTAGATACTATTGCACAGTTGCTTGAGAAAATGATTGCAACTATTCCAATGGGTATTGGTAATATGTTCTATCCTGTAGTTCATCCCCAAGAATCTGAAAGCATCCCATCTAGTAGGGGCACATTTATTCCAGAGGGGATTGTAAGTCATGCCCCTAAGGTGGATTTAGGGTTGGATGAGGTAGAATCTGGGGATTCGGGACTGAATGATAGTGTTTCTGCTTTGAAAGCAATGAAAAGAAGGAAAAAGAATGGCAACAAAGAATGAAAATAGTAATATCAATACCCTAGGCAGGGGGATGGATATTGGAACAATGAATTTAATTTCAGCCCGCCGGGATTCTGATGGGACAATTAAGACTAAACGAATGCGCGATGTTTTTATTGATCTGCCAAAGAACAGTAAGAAAATGTTACGTTTGTCAAATACCTCCTTTGTCGAAAGGGAAGATGACGTTTTGATCTTAGGGGATGCCGCCTTAGAGACTGCTAACATTTTTGGACAGAATCCAAGACGGCCTTTGTCACAAGGGATAGTATCATCCTCGGAAATGGATAGTCTGGAAGTCTTAGGTATTCTCATTAAGAATGTTTTAGGCGATCCTTTGGTTCCTGGTGAAGCTTGTTATTTTTCTGTTCCTGCATCTCCGATTGATGTTCCGGGGCGGGATGTTATTTATCACCGGAATGTCTTTGAAAAGATCATCCGGGAATGTGGATATACGCCCTATGCCGCGAATGAGGCAATGGCAATTATTTACAGTGAGACTGCTAAAGAACAATTTAGTGGGATTGGAATATCGGCTGGGAGTGGCATGATAAATGTTGCTTTAGCGGTAAATACTATTGAGGGGCTTACTTTTTCTTTAGCTCGGTCGGGAGACTGGTTAGATAATAGTGTGGCTAGTTCATTAGGAATGACGCCATCACGAGTATGTGCTATCAAGGAAAGTGGTGTGGATTTGTTGAATCCTGTAGACAGGACACAAGAAGCCTTGGTTTTTTACTACAAGGATTTGATTAACTATACACTAGACCATATCGCGGCACAGTTCAAGAAGATTGAAGGGCAGTTTGCCCTTCAGAAAGCCATCCCAATTGTGATATCTGGTGGAACGTCTATGGCAGGGGGTTTCTTGAAACTGTTTACCGATGAGTTTGAAAAAAGACGTAAGAAATTTCCGATTCAGATTTCTGAAATTCGGAGTGCCCAAGACCCTTTGAATGCAGTAGCTTTCGGGTTATTAATCCAGGCAATGCAAGAAGAATAGGAGAATGAAAGAAAATGAATAATATGCCGTGTACCTATACGGATATAAATGGATTTTTGGCAGATGCTCTAAGTCGTTTGGTTAGGCCAGTGCTTATTAAAAGATATTCGGGTTGTTATAGGATTAAGGACACGGATATTTATATAGAGGATGACTACTGGAATTCCGGGGTGATTACAGATGCAATTATCAAAATGGCTATGGGGGATACCTACAGCCCTGACTGTGATTCCGATAAGTTCAAGGAAATGCTTTCCTCCGATTCCGGGGTTAGGCATATGACTTTGGCTGCTGCAGGGACCGAGTCAGAATATTCTGACCTTGAGGGTGAAGTTAAAGTGGTTAAGACGATTCCGGTCCTCCCCCCGGAGGACGTTGACACTAAGCTTCACGATAACGAAGAAGATGAACTGTGGGCTGCTCGTTTGGCTACGGTCAACGTTGGTGCCAGTGAAGATTCTAATAATCTCCAAGAGCTTCCTGTTAGGGTACTCCTAGCCTCAGACTTCTGGTCTGAGATTTACATGCTCAATAATAAACTCTATGAAATGGATTATTTGACAGATTCCGGCGTTCTTCGTTACAACCATTCTTGTGCCTTCCGCCCATACAAAGGCGGACAGGAATTTAAGTACGAAGCACTTGCAGAAATAAAACCTGTAGAACAATCCGTTGTGATACAAGATACTAAATTAGATTCTCGTGAAGCAAGACTAGGGCTAATCGCACAGTTGCTTGAGCGGGTTCGGTTTCTTGGAAATGTAACTAAGCATAACTACATTACAGTAGTCATTCTGGATAAGGATATGTTTGAGGGTATGTTTGAGGGTAAGTTGCGGTTTTGTGCTTATGCCTATGACGATCCCAACCCCACTGTTATTAGTGACCTTGAGCGTAAGTGTTCTAAAGAAGGACTATTCACATATTCAAAAGCTTACCGCTCTTTTGATAACCTGGAAGGCTATTTGAGCTTAGTTGGAGAATTGGGTGACTGGAACCCACCACACATTCAGGAATTGTTTGAGGTTCCTAAGAAGATGAAAGATAGCTATGATGAGCCTGATAAGGAGATGCCCCCAGCTCTAATGGACTCCCTAATGGAAAAATTGAAAGAAATAGATGAGTCAGAGGATACTGGAACAGTTAATCCAGAGTCGGATGAAACCGAAGACCTTGAATTAGGAGAATAAAAGAAAATGAGAAGCTTATTACACATTAGAGATGGGTACCGAGAGATCTCCTTTACGGACATCAACTATTTCCTAGATAAGGTTGTGTCCACGGCCAGAACCAACACTGAGGAAAACTGGTTTTATTACTATGGGGATAACCACCTGTCCATCTATGATTATCAGAATAAAATGGTTTACTCCCTTCCTAGCGACTACCTTAGTTCTTACCATCCTGAAACCCAAAGAATCTTTAGTGTGTTTCTGGATATTTTTGAGGTTTCTAACAGGAAGGAACTGAGTAACCAACTTGATATGCACAATGGAGGAACCCTGCGGGTAGGGCCTTATAGGTTCTCTCAATGTTCCGGGGACGTGGACAGCCACATAACACAGATGGCTTCTCGTGTGAAATACTTGAAGGCTGTGGAAAACCTCACAGATTTTGTAACAGAGTTGTCCAACCTATCAAAAAGCTGTGCCTGTCTTACAAGCATCTACCCGGCTTTAGGTGAGGAAAGCATTTCTTACTATGACAAAGACTCGGATAGTTTGTTGACTATCTCAAAAACAAATGCTTACAAAGAGTTAGAAGACTATTCTGAGGAAACCGAGGACGGGGGCTTGGTAATGAACACGGGGTTGTTCGGGTTGATTTTAGATACGGAACTGCTAATCGGCATTAATTGTTTTACTATGGGGGATTTGTACCACAACCTTAAGAGTATCGCCGGGTTGCATACCCTAATTGGTACATCTTTGATGGGTGGTATAACCCAGATGGGTTCCCCCAGTGTGTCTGTGCCCGATTATCTTAGTAAGCGCCTCCCTCCTGTGTACAGTACCTCTTTAGAATCCGATGAATCTGAGGATAAAAGACAGCTATCCATTCGTGTAATGGGAGATGTGAGTTTTGCAGAGATGTTTAAACAGGATCAGATTTGTGACTGCCACCTAGAGTTGAAGAATGCCCAACGTGAAGAGGCACTGGCCCAGTCCCCTATCCTAGACGATAGTTTCCTTGAACAGTTAAGTGGATATAGTTTCAAAGAAAATGAGGACATTGAATTGTAATTCCATCTGGTAATTCTAGGTTATTCATTCTATTATCCCCATATATTATAAGATATATGGGGATAAACATTTTATGTACTATCAATTAACGGATGCTGTAAAAACTAGACTTATACGGGAACTTAGGGATTTCTGGATGTTCCGTCCTGAATATCCTGACCTGTCCAATAATATTCAAAGTAAGTATTCGTTTGACGAACGCCCCCAGCGGGGGATCATTGTCAAAGTTTCAGGTGCAAATCGTTTTGATCTTTCCGCTGATAATTACATAGGGATCAACGAGAGTTATATTCACCTGACCCGTATACCCGGTTCCAACGGGACTTCTATTGATTGGGTTATTGAGGACAGTATTGCCATTCAAAAGAATGGGGGTCTTTTCCCATCATCCCCAGGAATCTATTATATTGAAATCACAGGACAAAATGAATTCTATGTAGATCCCTTGACCAGTGTCTATAACGAACAAATGTTGGTTGTAGACTCCACAACTTTACGTCTCCAAAATGTCCCCGTCACAGGTACCTTACGCCTTTACGAAATGCCTTCTGCTTTCCAGTTGTATGAGGGAACCCATTACACTTTGGAGACAGATGCACAGGGGACTTACACAGGGGATATCCTCTTAACAGAACCATCGCGTGCTAATACTTATTTTGTATCTGATTACCGAGTCGTTCAGCCGTCCCGTGGCCCATTCCCATGTTATCCTCGAATGGCTAACAATTTGGCTATTCCAGGTGTCGTATTAGCTTTCGGCACGGGCATAAAGATTGGGGATAAGATGGCGGTTGTGGTGGACGGCACCCGTGTACCTTCCTCGTTAGAGTATGGTGGGCGCTGGGATCTGTCATTAGACTTGGAAATCTTTGCCCGTGACCAATATGATCAAGAAATCATTTCCGATGCCACAATGGCATATATCTGGGGGCAGTTGCGCCCCAACCTTTCATCCCAGGGATTAGAAATCATTGATTTGTCTTTCGGAGGCGAAGCTGAAGAGGTTTATGACGAAAACGGGGATGATTACTTTTATAATGCCTCTATATCTCTCACTATTCAGACAGAGTGGTTAATGCATTATCCGCTAAACGTTTCAGTCCGAAACGTGTCTCCTTACACATTAACCCAACTAAAACAGATGGTGAACATGACAGATGAGGAGGTGGCAGCGGTACAATCACAAGTAAGAATGATGGAATCTTTTGGACTGGATTCCATAGTAGACCCTTACTTAACCAGACCTAATAAGTATGCGATGATAAAGTAAATGCCAACATACGATTACCAGTGTAAAAATTGTGGGTTGCGGTTTGAATCTTTCCTGTCTATTTCAGAATATGAAAAGCCACAAGAATGCCCGTCCTGTAATACCTTATCAGAACGTTGGATTCCGGAGAGTGTCAGTAGTGTTTTCAATGTAGACGTTCAATCTATTGCCCCTCAAAACACGGGAATATCTGAATTAGACTTACATATTGACAGGGTAATTGGGGCACATGCTCAAAAGGGGTGGGAAAACATTAAGCGTAGGGTGGCGGATAAGCGTGCTTTGCTGAATAATACTCCAGATTCCGATCCTTATGCCATTGTCCGAAATCGAGATGGCAGTTACCGACTGATGCCCACGGAAGAAAAAGAAAAACATACACAAGCGCAAAATGTCAATAAAAAGGTTATGAAAACAATAAAACAGAAGAAGACTATTGAGTAAGAAAGTTTCAGTGGTTTTGAAAATGTCGGACATGCGAATTGTGACATCCCTGGGTAGGGAAAGGAGTTAGAGATATGGCATTTCCTGGTAAGAATTATGCGCCTCCCGGTGTATACACTACAACCAATTTTGATTCCCCGCAGGGGATTACAATTGAGTCTTTCAAGATCCCGGTGTTTATCGGTGAAGGAAATGAGTTCCTTTCACAGCGGAATTTTGAATTGGTTCGGGGCTCTTCGTCAACCGTAGACCAGTTTGTGGTTAAGGAAGATGAAACCGGACGTGCTGTTGTAAGTATCTCACAGACTGGAGTTGTGACACTTGGTTCCTTTGACGGTCTCTTAGATCGTATCCAAGTCCGCAATTTCCCCATTGTATCCGGTGACGGTACAGGGACAACAAGCAATTCTCGTAATGACGTGGATGTAACAATCAACGGTGTTCCTGTAATTGTTAAGTTGGTTTCCGGTGTAAACGGCGTGATTACTTTAGCACAGGCTCCGGTGTCCGGTGATGAAGTTCGTGTCAGTTATTATTTCAACCGCACAGACACTCTGATTACAGATGATGTATCCACTCAGGTGGACCCCGACCCCGCAACCCTTTATGGGCAGCGTGGAATCAACGACCTTGATGCTTTAGGCACAAGTGTTGGGGGCAGCGTAGGTGCAGATGTTGAAGTCCTGGATTTTCACGGGGACATTTTGGATTCACAGGGGAATGTCCTTGTGCCCGCAAACAATGTCTTCTCTTTCAATGCCGATGGTGTGGAATACAGCATCGCAATTCCGCCGCGCTCAGACTACACGATGGCACAGGTAGCCGCCTCAATCACCGCGACACATAGCGGGACAATGACGGCTTCCGCTTTCTTGAACCACTATGGCAAATCTGCTATGTTGTTACATGCGGATCACAGTTTGATTATCCGCAACGGCAGTGCTAATGGTTTGCTTGGGTTCGTTCCTAACCAGTCCGATACCCGCGTGTCCACATTCTATACCTATCAGGGTCCGATTGTTGACGGAAGCAACGGTGGTGTAACCACTACCGATCCGGCACATGTTACGGTTAAGGTCAACGGGATTCAGGTAATTCCGACATCCGTAAACGGGTCAACCCGTGCGGTTACTTTGGCAGTTGCCCCGGTAGCGGGTGCTACGGTTACTATCCAGTATTACTTCAACACTTGGCAGGATACATTTGATTACTTGGGGCACATCAATGTCTCTCAGGTCTTGGCCTGCGGGGATACCCAAGATTCTGCTTCGTATGTTGAGGGTGCAGATTTCATCCTGAAAGATGACAAACTCTATTGGGGTTCGGCTACTTCTATTGCCAGCGGTGAACATACCGATGGAGCGGAATTGTTTGACGATACTCAAATCACTGCAATGCTTATTGACAATAAGCACTTCATGTTCTCTTGTACCCCGGTGTCACAGTCTCAGGGTGGTGTGGTTGTTTCTAATCGGAAGGAATTCCAATTGCCGGATCAGCCGACGTTGGGTAACGGACGTAACACCCCGTTGGGTTCAAGCTTATTCCAGACGGTCAGCAACGGACGTATTGACCTTCCCGTAAATCGCCCGGACGTCATTGATGCCTATTGGGGCTTTGATGTGCAGGATGCCTTGGAACGTGGAAAGGTTTCCGTTGTGAAGGTGGAAGGTTCGGTTATTACCCTGGCAACGCCGGTTCCGGCAGGTGCTACGGTGTACGCCAGCTATTTCTACAACACCTTAGTGGACAGTGAATACGTCTTGACAGTTACTAATCCGGGTGTGTCCGGGACTGGTACATACAAGATTCAGGACAGTATTGGAAATTCGGTTTATGGCCTAACCTACAACACCGCAAGTAAGGGTTCTTCCTTAACCGGTGTTACGGTTGAATTCCCGTCCGGTTCTGAACTGACCCCTGACCTGCATTATGAAGGTATGTCTGGCACCTCGTTTACGGGTCCGGTTGAAGAAATTGCTACGGTGCAGTTTGATAGTCGCATCGCTACCCCGGCCAAGTATTCAGTACCCGGCCCTGGTAATTACGAATTCGTGGAAGACCATTCTGATAAGTTGCGGATTAAGACTCACGGCGTGGATATCAATTCCGCAGGTATTGATTTGTCATCCCCTGAATATGCAGGTGGTTTCCCGGCATCTTTGATCGGTAATGAGATTGTTTACACAGGTGGGGATAACGCCACGGTTGGGAAGACCTATGATATCACCACATCCGAAGAAATCTTCTTGAATGCGGATGGTGTGGATATCTTGGTTCGTACATCCGAAGATATCAATGCCCAGAACATTACCTTCTTTGAGAGTGCCATTAACGAGGAGGCTAGCGGACATCAGGGTGTGTCAGTTGGTGGGTCCATCAGCACGTTGGTTTTACAGGCAAACAAGGCTCACAATGTGGATAATCACTATGTGGGTTGGAAGGTTGTCGTTGGTAATACCGGGTTGGTAACACCGGGACAGGTGAAGACCGTTTCTTCTTATGATGGCAGCACAGGGACCATTACGGTTAGCTCCGATTTTGCGGAAATCATCCCAGCATCAGTTCCGTACTACATTTACAATCCGGCCACCCGTGCAGCTTTGACTGGCGTAACCAAGTTCAACGGCCCCGTGGATCTGTCAGGTGGGTTTACAGACCTGACGTTTAGCTTTACGGGCAGTGTCTCCGGTACAACCCTAGTTAGCACAACGTTGGGATCTGGTCCGTTTGCTACCTCAGCTT
>Ga0172379_10009729_pt1 | contig 11795 bp, 10 predicted proteins | sample GrowelOW334metaG_FD_119756 | JGI IMG/M metagenome (GOLD analysis project Ga0172379, IMG submission 119756) | Groundwater microbial communities from an aquifer near a municipal landfill in Southern Ontario, Canada - Groundwater well OW334 metaG | ecosystem: Environmental > Aquatic > Deep... | reverse complement strand
TGTTACAATTCGTTACAAAAGTGTCTCTCCAAAGGCCGCCAACAACTTGTCACGCAGATCTTCGGCCTTTCCAGCGACGCTCAGGCCAGCTGCCTGTTTGTGCCCTCCACCGCCAAAGCGCGCGGCAATCGCCGCCACGTCCACCGAACCCCTCGAACGCAGCCCGACCGTGCAGTTTTCACTGGTTTCCTGCCGTATAAGGACCACCGCTTCGACACCCGCCACGGACTGCAGCAACTGGTACAATGCGTCCGAGTCCCGTCCCTGCATACCGTATAATTCGGTTTCCTCCAGGGTTTCAGTCGAGATGAGCAGCCTTCCGCCGTAGTGGGCCTCCGCCCTGGAGAGAACCTTGCCCATAAGAATGCGGGAGCCCAGGCTCTTGCCACCATTCATGGCAAAGAATGTTCGTTTCGGGCTTGCACCAGCGCGGACCAGCCGGGCGGCGTACTCAAATACGGCTTCCCCACCTTCATCCACGTGTCGGAAAAAGCCGGTGTCCGTGCAAAGGCCAAAAAACAACAATTCCGCTTCCTCACGGGTTGGTTCCATCCCCAGGGCCTCGATGAGGGCCAGCACCATGAAGGTGACGGATGGTGCGCCGGGATCCACATAGGATACGTTTCCGTGGTTCTCGGAAGTTGCGTGGTGATCTATGATTCCCATGGGCAGATCTTTCAGATACGGTTCCAGATCCCCGGTGCGTGCGGCGTTGGAACAATCCATGATAAGCACCTGGGCATCCTGTCGTTCAGCTTCCGACGGTTCTGCGATGAATAACGGGGCGTAGGGTACGATTTCCGGGCGCTTGAAGGGTCCGGCGGAACAGGCTATCGCGTATTTTCCCATGCGTTTCAGCACGGAAATCAGCGCAAGCTGGCTCCCAACGCAATCGCCATCGGGTTCTTTGTGTCCGGCCACTAGAAAACGTTTTCCGGACCGTAGAAAATCGAGCAACGAAGCAGGAACGGGTAGGGGGGACATCAAATTACCTCTGGAAGCTCAGGAAGGTTCTCTGCGGTGTCGCACCCGACACCCGCGCCTTTCCATTCTGGATATACACGTCTATCTCGGTCCTTAAACCGAAATCATCAAAATACAAACCGGGTTCTATGGAAAAACAGGCTCCATCCAACAGAAGCCGCTTGTCCGGAAATTCCACCGAATCGATATTGACCCCCGAGCCATGGCACTCAGTGTCTATTCCATGGCCGGTTCTATGGCGGAGCGCTCCACCGTATCCCGCTGAGATCAGGTATTTCCGCACTTCAGCGTCCACTGCGGCACCTGTGGGGCGTCTGCCCTGTTCAAGCTCAGCGGTTATGTAGGCAATTGCAAGGTCCCGGGCGGCTATCAGATCGGAAAAGGCCCTCTCCTGGGCAGGACTTGCCTGTTCCGCAAAAACGCCAACCCAGGAAATATCGGCGTAGATCGAATCCGGCTTGTTTTCTTTTGCCCACAGGTCCAATTGCACGATATCTCCTGGCTTTAATACTGCTCCGGTGCCCGAAAAATCGTAATGGGGGTTGCCTGCGTTGGCTCCTGAAGCGACGATGGGCGGATGATCGGTGGTCAATCCACGGGTTTTCATGCCTTCCAGCATGAAAACCCTCACGTCACCCTCGCGTATAGGTTTTCCTGTCCGCCAGGCTGTTTGAATCTCAACCCAGCTCTTTTCAACTATCTCATAGAGTCCCGCAGCAGCACGTTTGTGGGACTCCACTTCAGCCTGGTCCAACAAACCTTTAAGGCGCTGCACCAGGGAATCTGCCGGAACCAGAATCAGTCCAGCTTTTTCCATCAAAGCCGCGCTTCCCGCATCCAGGAACGAGATTATGGGGAGTATCTCCGAAAGGTGCACACCCCAACGGCGGCCTCCCAAGGTTTCCAGGGCGCTGATGAAGGTATCGCGTCCCGAGTAAACCACGGTGTCACCTGGAAGGGAATCCAGGATTTCCTTTTCTATGGTGTGTACGATACGTTGGCAGGGATTATCAGCGGGAACCACATACACCCAGGGTCTGCTGCTTGTGGAACCTGGATCAAGACCGAGTATCTCATCAGCAAGCCGGTCCCGGTGGCGGAAATTATAAAAAAGCCATCCGTCGACGCCTTCGTCGCGGATGGCCTTCCGAATACGGTTTATGACGTCACTTTCCATCAATATTCCAGCTTCAGTTCCTCGATATCGAACTTTTCATCGATTTGGGCACCCTGCGGGATATTCCCCCAGGATTCATGGTTCAGATTTTTCCGGACGAAGAGCCGTATATGACTGAAGGCTCCATCCTTGTAATAGATCGTCAGGTATGGCCAGTTTGCGCCGGAATCCAGGTTTACCAGATCAGCCTTGCCACCGGCTTCCTCGAACCATTTCATCGGTAAGTACGCGGTGCCGAGTTGGGCACCGCCCTTCCGGTAGCTGATAACGTAGCCCAATCGGTGGGGATACACTTTCTCGAGGGGCACGTTAACATAATAATACGAAGACCAATTCTCGCCTTTGGTCGAACCTGAGCCCGTTGAATCCTGGGCAATCACCGGAAAGACGCCCGCAATCGCAAAAAACGCGATTACGCAGAAACGTATCGTCTTCAAATCGTTCCTCCGTTTGCTAACTTCAGAAGCCAGTATAATCTCGCTCCTCCGCAATAGCAAGGGAAAATCAATCTCCATCCATTTAGCCCAACGTGGCGAGCATGATGGCTTTAATCGTGTGCTTGCGATTCTCCGCCTGATCCCAAGCGCGGCTCCGTGGACCGTCGATAAGGGCCGCGCTCACTTCCTCGCCCTTCACCGCAGGCAGGCAATGGAGGAAAATAGCCTCCGCATTGTCGGTTTTCTGCATCATCGCATCATCGACACGGTATGGTTCCAGTAATTTGACGCGTTCGGCCTTCATGGCTTCCTCACCCATGGAAACCCACACGTCTGTGTAGAGCGCATCGGCACCACGCACAGCGTCCACATTGGCGGATACCTCGATCCTGGCACCGGAAGCCTTCGCGTATTGACCGCACACATCTACCCAGGAAGACGCCGGTTGCAGGCTGGTGGGACTGACTACGGTGAAATTGACGCCCATTTTGGCGCAGATCAGCATGAGCGACCGGGCTACGTTGTTCCGACCGTCTCCCACAAAACATAGTTTTCTACCTTTGGATGACCCGAAAGCCTCTTCCAGTGTCATGAGGTCGGCCAAGGCCTGGGTCGGATGGAATTCGTCGGTGAGGCCATTATACACGGGAACGCCCGAATAGGCGGCCAATGCTTCCACCGTTGCCTGCTTGAACCCCCGGAATTCGATGGCGTCGAACATACGGCCCAAAACGCGGGCTGTATCCTCGACGGATTCCTTTGCGCCCAGCTGGATGTCCTGGGTGGAGAGAAACACCGGGTGGCCTCCCTCCTCGCCGAAAGCGGTCTCGAAGGCGCAACGTGTCCTGGTGGATCTTTTCTCGAACAGAAGTGCCAGGGTTTTACCGGTGAATCGTTGGGAGCGTTCACCCCTTTTCCGCTCGGCTTTGACCTGTTTTGAGAGTTCCAACAGGTAACGGATTTCCTCGGCCGAATAATCCTGCCAGGAAAGCAAAGAGCGACCTTTCAATGAAGTGGTAAGCATATTTTCCTCCGACTCTTTTTATTCATCCTGGATACGGGATTTGATTTAAAAAAGCCCCGGAGGAAAAGGAGGTGAAACCTCCGGGGCCGGTAAGGTGAGGAATGGTTCCACAACCGAAACCAGCTTATCGGAACTGATAATAATATTCAATACCTTTCATAAATATTCCAATAAAGTCGATAAATGAATGTTTTATGTATTTTTATACAATAACAATGAAGGTCGATGAAAAATTGGCCGGAAGCACTCAATTCTCACGCTAGCCCGTTCGATGATCTAAGAACGATGATCCATGTGAGTCTTGGTATACGATATATTTCCCAGCTACGACGGACCAGACCGGAGCTCATGAACCGGGTCGAGGCTGGCGTCGCAAGGGCAATGCGGAATTCTGGCGGAAAAGTCACCCAGGAAAGCGGATTCATGTTTGCCGTTTTCGATGAGAACGTCATCGCTTTCTGGATGGATATGGTGATTGCCCTTGAAGCTGTCTCGGATACGATTTCCCAGGCCCTTCCTGACTTGTTTGGCGTGGTCTGCCTCGTTTCGGAGAAGTCTTTTCCTGCAAAGGGGGTGGCGGCCCGCCTGCGAATGCTGTCAAACCTTGACAATGGCAGTGGCGTTTGGTGTGGAACAACCCTTTCTTCCTACCTGGACGATTATGTGGTGTTCGGACCCGGGGCTGTGGATGATTTCCGGCCAATCCGGGAATTCATTTTCCGTAAGAACCCGGTGGGTTTCAGCCCGGCCTATATGTACCGGGAAACCACTGCCCAAACATTGAGCACCATCATTCCCCGGAAACCGGAAGATCCTGCCATAGTCGCAGCACTTCTGGGTGGGTCCCTGCTGGGCAAGAAATCGACGCTTCGCAGGGTGCTGGAAGACAGGGGGGGGGTATTTCCCGCTTTTATGGTCAACTTCGTCGCCGGTTCGGTTGGTCTCGCTCCACTGGCAGAAGCTGTCTCCCCCGAACTGATGCAGGCGGTATTGGCTGAATCGGGGCCAGAAGGCGAAGTGATCCGCAATGGATACGGTATCGTCGGTTCCCTTGTTATGGATCGATTCACCGAAAAACCGGGGGAACCCCGGACAAGGATATTCATTTCCTATCTGGATGGATTTCTCTCCTGCTGGGCAAAAGCCTGCCGTACCCGGGGTCTGCATCCGACATTGATCCTTGAGGATGTTCAGAATGCCGGAACGGCGGTACTTGATATACTTTCCATGCTCTATGCAAAACATGCCACCAATCCTGAAACGTTCAGCCTCCTCATGACAGGGAACGATCAGGAAGTATTCGGGAAGATTCATGGAGGCGTAATTCGTCTGCTGCGTTTTGAGGGCTTGTCTTGGGGAGAGGCAGAACTCTACCTTGCAAATGTCGGTGAAGCGAAAGGCAGCGCGAACAAGGCCTCGATCGAGAATATCCAGCGGGTCTCGATGTTGAGAGGTGGACTTCCGGCTGCGTACAGGTCTGCCATTGGCTGGCAACAAACCCTTGATGGTATCCCGGAAAAACCTTACCCACTCCTTTCCGCGGACTATCTTGAAATCGCGTACTGCCTGTATCTCGCGTACGGAGTGTTGAAATCAGGGGAAGTGTTCGATGCATTCAGGGGAGGGGGTAAACCGATAGATACAGTGCCTCTTATCCTGGAAAGACTTGTTGAACTCGGGGTTATATGCTCTGTCGATGATCCAGAGCCCTTGATCCCTGATTTTTGCCCCTTTGCCGAAAGTATATTGGGTAGTCGCTCTGACAGGGTTCGTTCGCTGGTACGGGAACGGCTGCTCGAATTGGTTTCAGCAAAGCGGGTGTTGAATTCGTACGGATTCCTGGAAACCCTGGTCGCCCTTGGTGGTGAAGGGCAGGATGATCTGGTCCTCGATGCGGTTGTAGGTGAGATTGTCCGTGGAACAGGATCTTCGCTCCTGCCTAAACTGGAAGATGGCAGCTTCGAGCGGACAGTAGGCACAGCACGCTTCACTGCCTTGTCACGCATTCTCAGGACAGGGACGATCCTGGTTTCGTGGGACGCTGAAAACAGGGGCTCGGTTTTCAGGGAACCCTTGCCGATGCAAGTCCCTTCCGCCAGATATCGTGCATACATGCTGCTGGACAACGCTTCCCATGCATTCTGGGTGAATGATCTGAGCAGCGCGTCCACGGCTGCAAGGGAAGCGTCCATGCTTGTCCAGGGGAATCAACGGGATCATGGTTCCGCACGGGCGTACCGTATTCTGGGTGAAATTGAATTGGCCAAGGAAAGAATCAGCGAAGCCGTGGATTATTTTGGTTTTGCCTCGGAAAGCGCCGAGCGATCCCATGACAGCTTCGAAGCCCTACTGGCGGATGTGAATTCAGCGGCGACCCAATTCCTGATGGGCAATTACTCCAAGGCCGAACGCCATGCATCAGCGGCTAGGAAACGTGCATCGGAATCCTATCTGGAAAAATGGGAACAGTGGGCCGAATTCATGGTCGCCCGGGTGCGATTCGAGACAGGGCGCTACCAGGATGCGGAAACAATGTTCGAATCACTCCGCCTGGTAGATGACTTTGATGGTTGTGCCGATTTTCACGGAATTCTGGATGCCTGGACAAACAGGGTCCGGGTGTACCTGTACGGTCAGGCGGCTTCACTCGTTCCTGCGACGATGGGTTCTCCCGGCACAGGTGATGCTCTCCTGTTCAAGGCCGAGTCAGCACTGTTCTGCACTGACTATGAAACCGCACGGGAGTCCGCGAATGCTTATCTTTCGCTTCCGTCGTTTGCCCATTCCCATAATCCGGAATGTGTTTCATGGAAAAGTGGATTCTCCATGGTTGAGGATAGAGTGATAGGCAATACAGGCGAGGAACCGGTTGGCAGGAAACTGGCCCGTGTCATTCGGAGCTTGGCCACGGCGGAGTTGGGTTCCCCCCGGGAAGCCCTTGTCGATCTATACCACATGGCCAAGGAAGAACGCATTTCACCTTGCGACCCATACGACGCGATGTATTTCAGGGCACTGTTCCTCATCCTCGGACACGCAGGTTCTCCGGTGGTGGATCGTGGAACCGTTCTGAGCATCGCTTTCAAGCGACTGCAGAAACGGGCAAGCCATATCGATGATCCAGAGACCAAACGATCATACATGAATCAGAATCGTTGGAACGGTGCCCTGTACACCGAAGCCAAAGCCGGAAACCTGATCTAGCGATCTTGATCCAGCGATCTTGATCCAGCGATCTTGATCCAGCGATCTTGATCCAGCGATCTTGATCCAGCGATCTTGATCCAGCGATCTTGATCCAGCGGGTGTGTTGACAGGGTTCGTAATATTTGCTAGGTTTCACGGGCAGTTTGCACGGCGGCATAGCTCAGATGGTAGAGCAAACGGCTCATATCCGTTCGGTCATTGGTTCAATTCCAATTGCCGCTATTCAGAGGCCCGATAACGACATGATAAATCGTTATCGGGCCTCGTTTTATTATTTTGCGTGTTTTTATGGTTGATGAAAAAAGTGATGCAACGGATACCATGCGAGCGACCTAACCAATTCCTGACAATTCCCTGACACGTAACGCACATTGAGGGTGTAGTTTTCTCCCATCTTAAGCTTGATGGAGGATACCAATGCGCAAATGGATGGTTGTTTCAATGCTCGCTCTGGTAACGGTGGCCGGTTTCTCACAAACCCGGTTCGGGTGGGTGGATAGCAGATCCGATGATCCGGACAAGATGTTGCCAGGTGTGAACCCTGCTAAGGTTGAGGGTGCGGTGGTGACGGCGGGCAGTTCCACGGTGTATCCCCTATCGGTGGTCATCACCGAGAATTTCAGGAAAGACGGCTACAAAGGCAATATCAGTATCGACTCGATCGGTTCGGGCGGCGGTTTCGAGCGCTTTGGCAAAGGCGAGATCGATGTTTCCAACGCCAGTTCCAAAATAAAGCAGGCCCAGCTGGATGCAGCGGCAGTCGCCAACAAGGGGAAGGTCCTTGAGTTTGTTGTGGGTACCGATGCCCTTTCGGTGGTGGTGTCCAAAAAGAACACCTTCGCGAAGAATCTGACGGTCCAGGAACTGGCGCTTGCTTTCTCAACCGCCGAATACTGGTCCGATGTCCGGAGTGGATTCCCGAAAAAGGAAATCATCCGTTACAGTCCCGGAACCGACTCGGGAACCTTCGAATATTTCGTGGAGCACGTTTTTAAGAAGGACAAGAAGCCCATACTGAGCGCCAAAAACATGAATCTCTCCGAGGATGACAACGTCCTGGTTCAGGGTGTTGCCGGTAATGAGTTCGCCATCGGTTATTTTGGCTATGCTTACTATGATGAAAACAAGACAACCATCAATGCAGTGGCAATTGATGGTGTCGCGCCTTCCCCAGCTTCGATCAACGCAAAGCAGTATTCAATGGCCAGACCCCTGTTTCTCTACTCGACCGATTCCATACTGAGGGCCAAGCCCCAGGTGGCAGCCTTCATCGCCTACTACCTTTCCAACGTCAATCGCCTCATCCGCAAGGCCGGGTACTTTCCCGCTTCGACTGATGCTCTGAAGGCTGGCAAGCAACTGTGGCTTGATGCTGTAAAAGGCTTGTACTGAGCACCGGCATGGATTCAATCGGGATGGCGCTTCGGCGTCGCCCGAAACCTGTCGAGCAGCTGATCAGGGCTCTCCTGTTCTTCTGCGCGACGGTTTCGGTGCTCACCACTATAGGTATCGTCTGGACACTTCTGAGCCAGAGCCTTCTCTTCTTCAGGCAGGTCAACCCCTTCGAATTCCTGACAGGTACCGTCTGGCAACCCCAGATAGGTGAATTCGGGGTTCTGCCCCTGGTAACCGCCACCTTGATCACCAGCCTGATCTCCATGCTCATCGCGTTGCCGGTGGGTATGGCCATTGCCATCTATCTGGCTGAATTCGCCACTGGGAAGGTTCGCGGCATACTCAAACCGGTCCTCGAGGTTCTTGCCGGTGTTCCCACCATTGTATACGGCTACTTCGCCCTGACCATGGTCACTCCTGCGTTGCGTTCCGTTTTTGGCCAGGAGACCGTGGGATTCTATAATATGGCCAGCGCGGGGATTGTGATGGGTATACTCATACTTCCCCTGGTCGCGTCGATGGCGGAGGATGCCCTATCGGCAGTACCCCAATCCTTGAGGAATGCCGCCTGGGCCATGGGGGCTACCCGCCTGGAAGTGACCTTTGGCGTGGTGATTCCCTCAGCCCTCTCTGGCATACTCGCAGCCTTTATACTTGCCCTTTCCCGCGCGGTGGGCGAGACAATGATAGTAGCCATAGCCGCTGGTGCCGGCCCCAAATTCACCCTGAACCCATTCGCAGCCGCCGAAACCATGACCGGTCACATCGTCCGCATTTCCGGCGGGGACCTCTCCTACGATTCCATCGACTACGATTCGCTTTTCGCGATAGCCTTACTTCTTTTCGTCATTACCTTTGGCCTCAATATCCTGAGCCGCAAGATAGTCCGCCGCTTCGGCGAGGCATCCGCATGATGAACGGCAATACCACCATGCGGGTTGCTCGCCGCAGGAACCTTGGAAAGGCGCTCCAGCTTGTTTTCCTTTCCCTCACCATCCTTGCGGTACTGGTGCTGGGTGTCCTCTTGGGGAATATAATAGACCGCAGTTTCGGCATTTCCGCCATCGAATACGCCAACAAATACGAGGATATCTCAGCCGATGGCGCTACTCTCGAAGAATCGGACGATACCGCTGTCATTGAAACGATCACCCTCAACCTGCGCCCTCGGACACTGGACGCTTTGGAAGCCGAAAAGCCCTTGGATGAGCGCAAGCGAAGTGAGTTGCTGGAAATCCTTGAGAGGGAGTTGCTGCAACCCTCAGTGGTGCGTTCCTGGAGCCTTATGCAATCCCTGTTCGGGCGCGAAGCAATTGCCGACGAACTGCAGGAACTCTGGCCCGATGCGGTTCCCCGCTGGAGAAGCTGGGTTCGTGCGGAGCTGCTGCTCGGCTCCCAGTCCATGGATCCTATGTACGCTGGTATCCGTGGTGCGATTATCGGCACCTTCATCACCATCCTGATCACCATGTTCGTTGCCTTGCCTATAGGAGTTGGGGCAGCCATCTGGCTGGAGGAATATGCTCCCGACAACAAGCTGACACGCTTCATACAGACGAATATCTATAATCTTGCGGGGGTTCCCTCCATCATCTATGGCATGCTCGGCCTGAGCATCTTTGTGCGGAATCTGGTTGCCGTCACCCAGGGACGAACCATCCTGTCCGCGGCGCTCACCCTGGCGGTACTTATCCTGCCCATTGTCATCATAAACACCCAGGAAGCCCTAAAAGCTGTGCCACAAAGCCTCCGCCATGCGAGTCTGGCTCTTGGTGCCAGCCAGTGGCAGACTATCAGGCACCATGTGCTGCCTGCCTGCATGGACCGCATCCTCACCGGTGCCATCCTTGGCCTCTCCCGTGCGATCGGCGAAACCGCTCCCCTGGTGGTGGTTGGCGCCTCAACCTTCCTTACCCACGACCCCACCTCCGTTTTCGACCGTTTCACCACTCTTCCGGTACAGATTTACCAATGGACGAGCCTGCCAGGAGCAGCGTGGCGCAATCTGGCGGGAGCGGCTATCCTGATGCTGATGGTGCTTCTGCTGGGTCTTAATTCCTTCGCCATAATTCTTCGAAACCGTTACCGAAAGGAAATGAAAGCATGAGCGTCGTACTATCCACCAGAAAACTGTCGATACATTACGGCACTTTCAGGGCAGTCAATTCAGTTGACCTGGATTTCGAGGCAAACGAGATCACGGCCATCATTGGCCCTTCCGGTTGCGGAAAGTCCACAGCCCTGCGGTCCTTCAACCGCATGAACGAGCTGATACCGGGTACGCGGGTCGAGGGTGAGGTTCTCTTCCAGGGGACGAATATCTACGACAGCGAGGTTGATCCGGTGGAACTCCGCAGCCGTATCGGCATGGTCTTCCAGAAGCCCAACCCGTTCACCAAGTCGATATTCCAGAATATCGTGTGGGGAGCCAAAATAAATGGTATCCATGCGGATTACGACCAACTCGTGGAGGAAAGCCTGAAAGCGGTCGCCCTCTGGGACGAGGTCAAGGACAAGCTGAAGCAGAGTGCCAATTCCCTTTCCGGCGGCCAGCAGCAGCGCCTGTGCATAGCCCGTGCGCTGGCCATACAACCTGAAATCCTTCTCATGGATGAACCCACCAGCGCCCTGGATCCCATTTCCACCAGCAGGATAGAAGACTTGATGGATGAACTTAAAAAGAAGTACACCATAATCATCGTCACCCATAATATGCAGCAGGCCGCGCGCATATCCGACAGGACAGCCTTTTTCCTGAACGGCGACATGATCGAGTTTGGCCTTACCAAGGATATTTTCTATAAACCCCGGGATACCCGGACAGAAAACTACATTTCCGGCCGTTTCGGCTGAGATCGGGGGATATTCGGATGATACAGGCGCGTATACATTTTCAGGACCAGATGAACCAGCTTTCCCATGAAATCCTGCTGATGGGAACGAGGGTGGAAGAGGATCTACGCAAGACCATCCAGGCCTGCCGTGACAAGGATACGGAACTGGCCAGGACCGTCCGCAGCGGCGACAGGGATATCAATACGATGCAGGCCGAAATCGAGGACAAGGCCGCGATACTCCTGGCAACGCAACAACCCGTCGCGGGAGACTTGCGCAGGCTGGTAGCCTTCATCAAGGTAGTCTCCGATTTGGAACGCATAGGTGACTATACCTCACATCTCGCCAAGACCGTCATGAAAGTGGGGGACCGGAACAAGGAAGATGACATCATGCGCTCCCTGTCGGCCATTGCGGACAAGGGCTGCGCCATGCTCAACCAGGCCATGGCAGCCTTGCTGGGCAACGACGAGGATCTTGCCCGGAGCACCGCCGCTATGGATATCGAGATCGATACCATGCATAAAAAGGTTATGGCGGAGATCCTGGAAGCGATGCGACTGGTTCCCAAGAACGTGGAGATAGAAGCGCGCCTGATGCGTACCGCGAATTTTCTTGAACGCCTGGGGGATCATGTCACCAATATCTGTGAGTCCGTGGTATACATGGTCTCGGGGGTGCATGTGGAAATGAATGAGTAGCGACATGGGAAAGAAACGTGTCCTGGTTATAGAGG
>Ga0172379_10009728_pt1 | contig 11797 bp, 26 predicted proteins | sample GrowelOW334metaG_FD_119756 | JGI IMG/M metagenome (GOLD analysis project Ga0172379, IMG submission 119756) | Groundwater microbial communities from an aquifer near a municipal landfill in Southern Ontario, Canada - Groundwater well OW334 metaG | ecosystem: Environmental > Aquatic > Deep... | reverse complement strand
CTATTCCGGCGCGGTAGCGGGATTGATCAGCTTACAGACCGGTTGATCAATCCGAACCGTAAGAAATTCTTGCGGTAGCGCCGATTCAATTTTCGACAAGAGGAAAAACCGATGAGCAATAGCGATCAGAAAACCGTTGCGCAACTCTTGAACGAATTCAAAGAGTCTGAAGAACTGGACAAGAAAGCCGCTTCACCTGAATTGGAAAATGAATCAGAAGAGGAAAATGATTCTGATTCCAAAGAATCCGAAGACGATGAAGACATTGACGAAGCAACAATGGTTACGTTCGCCAAAGCTAATCCTCGCTTTGGCGAATTCGTTTACACGGTCGGCGGACCCGGCGTCGGAAAAAGCTACGCTATTGCTCATGTTATCGACGGAGATTTTACTAAAATCAATTCCGATGATATAACAGAACTTTTTGCAGACGTTAAATATTTCTTCGGTAACACAATTGTCGGAAAATTTCAACGAGATGAATTTGAAAAACCGGAAGATATCAGTCTGAGCGATCCAGATATTACGGCAAAAATCCGCACAAAAACAAGACCAATTGCGTTCAAACTTTTGAAGCGCATTCAGGATGCAATGAAAGCTCATGATCCTAGCAAGCTTCCGAATATCCTTATCGACACAACCGGACAAGACACTAAAAAGATGGTCGATTGTCTGTTGAACGCCAAGCATCTTGGTTATCGGACCACTTTGGTTTATGTTACCGTTAAAGATCCTGAAGTCGCCAGACAGCGCAACATTGAACGCGGAAAAGAGCCCGGCGGAAGAACGGTTCCGGACGATGTTTTCAAAGCCATTCACGCTGCGGTTGAACCTAGTTTCGAGGCTGGTAAAAACTACGCCGACCGTGCTTGGATTGTCTATTCTGAAAAAGACCTTGTTTGGCAAAGAGTCTGCCAAGGCAAGGTTGAAGGACAAACCTGCGGCTCTTTAGGCTATGCTATTCAGCAACTTCCGAACGGCAAGTTCCAATGCCGAGTTTGCGGAAGCAACGACATAAAGGAAATGAAGCCGAATCCCGAACGCATTGTGCGCATCAAATAATCTGATTGAATTTCTGGACATAGCGGCGGGCTAATGTCCCGCCGTTTTTTATTGAAAGGAAATAAATTGGAAAAAAGAATAATGACTTGCCCGAAGTGCAACAAACAAGTCGAGTACGATCACGTCCATACTTGTGTTTACGGTATGAGAGACACGCATATGGCGGGAAGCGAAAGAATAAAGTGCATGGAATGTAATTATGAATTGACCCCGAAAGAATCAAAAGAAAGAGGAATAAAATTTATTCTTGATGAAAATTGATACGGCCGAATAGCTCAGCCCGGTTTAGAGCGTCCGTCTGATACGCGGAATGTCGCATGTTCAAATCATGCTTCGGCCAATAATTACGCGCCTTTAGCTCAGTTGATTAGAGCAACCGGCTCATAACCGGTCGGCCCTCTGTTTAAATCAGAGAAGGCGCACCATGAAAACGTCGGTTAATTGGTAAACCACCGGTCTCCAAAACCGGAACTGAAGGTTCGATTCCTTCCGTTTTCGCCATAAGATATAAGGGCGTATAATTCAGCCGGAAGAATAGCGACCTTCTAAGTCGCAAGTCACAAGTTCGAGTCTTGTTACGCCCGATCATAAATTATTTTTGATGGACCGTAGCTCAATTGGTAGAGCACTGGTCTTTTAAATCAGGGGTTGCGGATTCGAGTTCCGCCGGTCCAACCATTTCGCCTGAATAGCTCAAGGAAAAAACAATGATTAAACCAGAGGAATATAACAAAACAATAAAATTAACAGGAAAAAACAATGGATATTGGATATTTCAAGATTCAAAACATCCATTAAACAATACTGGTTGTGGATTTATTTATTTTCATAGACACGTCGCATCTATAAAATTAGGTAGATGGTTAACAAAAGAAGAATTTATTCATCATATAGATGGGAACAAAGAAAACAATAATCCAAACAATTTGGCAATTGTGACCAATTCAGAACATGCCAATTTTCATCGTCCAAAAATTGATATAAAAACATGCAGTGTATGTAAAAAACAGTTTCAACCGGCAAATTCAAGACAAGTTTTTTGCTCTTTTTTGTGTATGAACAAAAGTCAAAGAAAATTTGATCCAACAAAAAATGAATTGGAATATTTGTTATCAGAAAATACAATTGCTTATATAGCAAGATTGTTCAATGTATCTTGGAAAGCAGTGAAAAAGAGATGTAAACGATTAGGAATTGTTTTAAATAAATCTCGTCTTGCAAACTGAAAACGATTAAAAACCTATTCGTTATTTCACTTGAAAAAGGTCATTATGCTAAAAATGATGTTGCTTTATTGTCCGGAGTGCAAAAAAACTAGATTATTCATACAGTTACTATGGTACAATCCTTTATGTCGTTGCACTGTTTGTGGAACAGGGTTGAAAGAGTTTAATAGTTTTGAGTAAAAAGGAAAACCAAAATGTCTGAAGAAACTTGGAAGCCAATTTTAGCCGTCGATTTTGACGGCGTGATTCATTCCTACACGTCAAAATGGGTAAATAATTCCACCATTCCTGATCCGCCTGTTCCGGGAACAAAAGAGGCGTTGAAAGAATTTCAAAAGAAATACAGCATCGTCGTCTATAGCGTCCGGGCGGAAACTCCCGGCGGCAAGCGCGCAATCGAACGATGGTTGAAAGAAAACGATATCGAAATAGACGATGTTACAAACATCAAGCCGCCTGCGCATCTCTACATAGACGACCGCGCGATTACGTTCAAAGGCGATTGGTCTGAAATGCAGAAACAAGTTGAAACCTTCAAAGTTTGGAATCGATAGGAAAAATCAGAATGAACCTGCAAGCCAAGTGTGAAGAAATCGGTTGCGACAATCCGGTTTCTTTGAGCACGGTCTATTCGTCCGAAGAGGCGCTTATGCTGCGACTGCTCAAGAAAGATGCGCTCTGCCAACATTGTCTTGACCGGCGTTTCGACTGGCTTCATTCTTTGGATTCAATCATAGATCCTGCTTCCGAACTAGACACTTTCTCAAGCCTTTTCAAACATTTGCGAGAAGGAATCGCAAGCATTTTTCGTTAAATTTTTGGTTCCGTCGTCTAGCGGTTCGGACTCCGCGCTTTCAATGCGGCAATGAGAATTCGACTTTCTCCGGAACCACCATTTCAAAAAAGCCTTCCCAATGTTCCTGTCTTCCGGTCAAATCGTTCTCAATCGCCGCAGTCAACCAATGACGCCTGTTCCTAAGTTGGACGCCGTTACCAGCCGCAAGGCTGCCTCTTCATTAAAGAGGCTGCATCAGTGGCTAATCGAAAACACCCTAATCGAATCCCGCCACTCTGAAGAATCCTACCAGGAAGCTTTTTTCTTGTCCCTAAATCCCGCCAAACTGTCTCAATCAGACGTTGATTCTCTCAATGACTACCTGTTTGCCGAATCCGCCCAATAACCCGCCTCGCTTCCCGCCTGCCAAAAATAATCAGAAAAATCTCAAGAAAAAGCTTGACAAAAGAAACGGGCCGTGATATGGTCGATTCATGAGGTTGAGAAACAAGGAAAACGACAATGGACAAGAGAATTTACAAATTAGATCATCCTTGCAAGTGCGGCTGCAACACCTTTTCCCTTCGGATCGTTTATGGACCTATTGAAGAATCAATCTGTTCCGAATGCGGCAAAAGAATAGAATGGCATTTTTGGCGCGGCATTTTCGGTAACGCTCGCCTCATAGAATTGGCCATATTGGGCGATTATGATGAATTGGAAAAACTTACAACCGCTTTGCCGCAACCGCAGCCTGAAAAACTGAATTTTTTCCTTCATAACCAAAATTCAATTTTTTCATTTGAGTAAGAACATGAAATCCATCTCTTATCCCTGCGTCCTTTCGACTCGCTTGGTTCACCGGGCGAACGATCAGCACGGTCAAGTGACTGAATATTTCGACGACGCCATTGTTGGACCCGTTGACCTGAGAACCGTCCGCGCTCGCTATCAAGGGATTTGCCATCGAGAAGGCTGCTCTGCTATTCATTGGATTGTCAATCAACACCTTGAAGTAAACGCTCTTGACCCGTCATGCTACGGCGTCAATTTTGGCCTAGCCAATTAGGAAACAAAAATGCATACCTTCACCGACTCTCTTAATTCCTGCACCTGCGGCGGCAATTCTTTTTCCGTCAAAACTGTTTACGGCCCTGTAATCGAAAATAATTGCGTCGGCTGCGGCAAAAAGAAGCGTTCTTTTTGGCGGGGAATTTCACAAGAAGACAATGATTATCTGATTCAACTCGCTTTGGCGAATACCAAAGAAACCAATAGAATTCTCTCTGATCATCTTTCAGAAATTAAGGAATAAAAATGCCAATCTCTAAAAAAGAAGCTTTGCAAGCCTGCATCAAGGGCTGGAAGGAAGCCGCAGCTCTGAAAATAGAAGAGCTTCATCATATATTTTCCGTACATTCTCTAAAACAACGAATTTCGCTTTCGGAATTTCATCCTTCAGGTTGCCCTCTTTGCGCTTATACCGCAAATGGAAAAGACGTGGCTAATTGCGCAATCTGTCCTCTGATCAAATTTTGGCAATATAGAGGCAAAGATAAAGAACCAAGTCAATCTTTAACTTATCCCTGCGACCAAAACCCTGAGAGTCCTTTCTATAAAATCGTATATTTATTTATTGAAACCGAATTTGCCAATAAAGAAAATCATTACAAAAAATTTGTTCAATATTGTAATGAAATCGTAACCGCAGCCGAAGCCGCTCTTGCTAAACTCGAAAACCGAACAGGCAGAATAATGGATTCATCTAATCGTCGAGAACTCGGATCGGGTTTTTCCTATGGCGGCGATATCGAAATCAAAGATATAAAAGTCGGAGATTTTGTTCATCTTCCGGGTACGCCTGCCTGTGGACAAACCGAAGGAATCGTCAAAAAAATCAATCCGAAAAATATCAAATTGGACATAGGAATGGACGGAAGGTTCGGAGAGATGATCGTCAATATTATCAAAGACAGATTCATCGAAGCCTATATTCTGAGAGACAAAATCGTTCATATCGTAAAGGAATAAAAATGGGATGGACCGCTGATCAAGTTAAAGGAAAAAATTGTATCGTTTGCGGCAAACCCGCAACAACCGCCTGCAAATTTGGCGATTCTCCGCTTGCACCTGTCTGCGGAGACAAAGCATGTTCTCAAAAATTAGTAAAGGAAGTTGACGATCTTTGGGAGAAAATAGGATTTTCTGTTACTCCTGCTTCTGATTTAATTCTCGATATTGATGAAATCATGGAACGTCGGTTCGGATATAAACCAAAGGAATAAACAATGAGCTTGAATATATTTGCACTTGAAGGAATTGCAGAGCGCTATTGCGGCAAATTGTGTGAACCAAAAGGACAAAAAATGAAGACCGAAATCGAACGCCGTTTCCTAGTAAATTTCGATTATAATGTTCAAAGTGAATTGATTCGTTCGTCTGCTTTAACTCACGAAATCACTCAAGGCTATTTAGCTGCTTCAAATTCGTTGGTTATTCGAGTCCGGACTCAAAAGTGCATCAAGATAAGAGAAGGAAACTTGCCCGAACCGGAAGCATTTTTGACCATCAAAGGGAAGTCCTTCGGAGATAAAAAAGCTTCCCGAACCGAATTTGAGTACCAGATTCCGGTTGGAGAGGCAGAAGTTTTATTGAATTATTGCAAGGACGCAACTGTCCATAAAAATCGTTATTCGATTCATTACCATGATCATCTTTACCAGATTGATGAAATCAAGAGAACCGATCCAGCATTGGTTATCGCCGAAGTGGAATTGGAGTCTGAAAACGAAGAGCTGAAGCTTCCTCCATGGTGTTCAAAGGAAATTACCGGAGACGAACGCTTCTCGAATTACCAAATCGCTATAATCAACAAACCAGCAAGTCTACAGGTTATCGCAGCTCTCGAAAACCTAAAGCACATTGCTAAAAATAGCGGCACTAAATTGGAGATTGTAAATGACTGAAATAACTTGGGCCTGTCATGTTTGCGGCAGAAAACGTCCTGATTCCCTAATCTCTGTTTGCAAGAAAGACTTGAGCGCCAACTACGGTCTGCCTGCAAACACGATTACAAACAATGTTCGCTTCTGCAACGACAATCCTGATTGCATCGAAAAAGCCAAGACGGTTTGCTTTGTTCCAAAATAAAACTGATTTTCGAGAAAAAGCTTGACAAACGAAAATAACCGTGTTATGATCGTTTCAGAGTCAAGAATGAAATGAACGAAAGAGAGAAATCAATGACTCCCGAAACGATCTATCACGGCGATAAAGTTCTTATTTCCAAAGACTCCGGCGATGTTGACTCAGGTAAAACCGCCGTTGTCATTACTTGGAAAGAATTCTCTTTTGAGATTCCCGGCAAAAAAATTGACCAATGATCGTAAAGCCCTTGAATTTCCGCTGCGGCTTGACAACGGCGAAGTGTTTTCGATTTCCCATAAATATTGCAGCAAAGTGGAACAATAATGACAAAAGACACAAAATTCAAAGAATGGCTTAGAACAGAGCTTCACAAAGATTTTGACGCCGCAAAAAAACAAAAAAACGTGCAACTTGCCGAATATATTTTGATATTATTCGGACGCATTACCGATCATTTCATGACTGAAGATTGGATGGAAGAAATCGCAGGTCCGATTGATCCGAAGAAAAATCATGAATGATAAAGAATTCGACAAATTGATCCTGAAGGATGAGCCTGCTATCATTACCGAAGTTCATTATGAAACCTTCCTCGCAAGCGTCAACGGGCAGCCGCCTGAATTTTTTTATATCAATGAAGTTCCAAAAGAATCGCGATATTTGGTTACAGTCGGGAACACTTTCCATTGGTCAAAAGAACGTTGTATTTGTAAATCAGACAAACAATTAAAAACAATTTGGCAGGTCTTGGATATGAAAAAAGCAAAACAATGACAAATAAATATTTTATATTTCAAACAAAAAAGGGATTCCTCTGTCAAAAAATCAAAGTAGAAAACTACCATGAATCCGAATGGTTGGTTTTCTTCCGTGGCGACAGTCCTAATAAATTACCGTGCTTCAGAACTATGAAAGAGCTTCGCTTAATCAATAAAGATTACATAATGTATTTTAATCGAATACAAGATATGCGCAACTACATAGAATCAATCGAAAAAGAAGAGCGCGAATTTGAATCTGAAATTTGCAATGAACACTTTGAAGCAATAACCTATGTTGACGGCGAACTTATAAGGAAATAATCAATGACGACGGACACACTTTGTTTTTCGGCAATATGGACGGAATCGAAATTTCAAATTTTCTATTCGATTGGGCAAATTTAATCGGCAATAAACATTCCTATCGAATTGAAGCCGATGATGAATGTTTAAATAAAGCAATGAATTGGGTAGACACTTCAAAGGATTGAAAATATGCTTTGCACCGTCATTCGAGAAAAAGGTTGTTGCGATATCGATCAGGAACAGTACGAAATTTGTTGGTTCCGTAAAGGTCAATATAAATCTACCGATTTTGCCGATGGAGAATGCAGGGAACCAATCGTCCGCAATTTGGCTTTTCATGAAATTTATCAGAAAGCTAGAGCGGCTGCACAAGCGGGGAATCCATAATGAAAAAGCATACTCTCGCCATTGGAACTATAATCAAGGTCGAAATCGTTTTAGAAAGAAAATGGTCAACTAAAGAAGGAAAAAGTAATAACGATTGGCGCATCGTAGTTGTCGAAAAACAAAGCCCTTACCCGCTTGCCGTTATAATTGGACATGGATTCATTCAAGAAGGTCGTGCAAGCAAATGGTCTGATAATGATTTTGGCGGCGAATATGGCGGAACTGATTACCGCTGCACCAAAGCAATTCCCTGCTATAAGATCCGCTTCTTCTCCGGCGGGCGCGAATATCGGACTCCAATCGACCGTTTGCAGGTGCAAGAAAAAATGACTGTTACTGATTTGGACAAAACTTTCAGGCAACGAAAGACGGGATGGATTTTCTCAACAGAACAGCTTCGGAAAGAAGCAAAAGAATGCCGCTGTCCGAAATGCGGTCGATTTCAACCTTCCCGAGTGTTGATCAAAGAAAATGTAATTGAATATTCGTGTTCAAAATGCGGCGTAATAACTCGAAAGCAATGGAAGCCCGATGAAGCATAATTTGGACAAATTCCCTTGGAAAGAATTTCTCAAAGATTGTGCCGCTTGTGCAATCGTTTTGCCGTTACTTATTGCAGCTACCCTTGCTCATCTACTTTATGACGAAAAAAACAAACGTTATTACCGAGACTAAAAAATGAACATTTTCAAATGGTCAGCAATCTTTGTCGGAATTTGTTTTTGTGCCTGTTCAGAAACTTCAAGCACAAGATTCATAGGATTTCCTTCTGAAATCGAAGACGAAAAAGAGATTTGTCAAATTGGTTCCGAAGGATGCGGTTGTTATGAAGAAAATAAATGTTTTCCTGATTTAACTTGTATTAAAAAAATATGCGTTCATAAGTATGAACCCGAAAAATTGCCCGAAGGCGATGTAGATTACGTCGAAGAAATTGAAGTTGAATCGGAAGCGGAAGCGGAAGCGGAAATAGATCCTGAAATTGAAATAAAACCCGAAGTTGAATTAGAGCCTGAACCTGAAGCCGAATTAATAATCGAAATCGAACCTGAAGCAGAACTAATAATTGAAATCGAACCTGAAGCAGAACCAATAATTGAAATCGAATCTGAAGCGGAAACCAAGCCTGAAGCAGAACCAATAATCGAAATAGAGGCTGATCCCGAAATAGAACCAATTTGTCTCAATAATGCCGACGGTCTTGAAATTCCCGGAGACGGGATCGACCAAAATTGCGTTGGTTTTGATAGAACACCGCAAGTTGGAGATTGTTTCTTTGCCCCGGATCATCCAAATGGAACAGGCACCATGAATGATCCTACATCTAATATGAGGATGTTACCACGTTGTTTTGGACATGAAGGAATCGTGTATTGGTTTGCTGTCGGAGAATATTTTGCTACAACCGGAAGTTATTTGATTGACGCACAAGCAATAGTAGGCGGTCGAGACCCGATAACTTGGGAAAAAGCAGAAGGTTCTAGTATCATAAATTTATTAGATTCTTTCGGCCTTCCTAAAACCGATATTGTAATTTCCAATATTACGATTAAAAATGGAAGAATATCAGCACACAATCATATATCTGGATCTACAACAATTCAAAAAATAATTATTGTTGATTCGTTAATTTATTCTCATGATGCTCAAGGAATTGACTTAAGAAATAGCGCACTATTCAGCCGTATCACTTTGTTGCGTAATAATTTTCACGCCGAAACTGAAGGCGATTGGATTTTTTATATTACCGGCGCAACTACAATCGAAGCCGTTAATGCTTGTGAATGGATAGGTTGTATTCAAACGGAAGATAATATTTCTACTACACCGTAATTTATCTGCTCCGGGATCGTCTAATGGCAGGACAGCGGAATTTGGGTCCGTTTATCAAAGTTCGACTCTTTGTCCCGGAATTTTTGTTTTCTATAATGGAGATTTATCATTGAATAAACTTAACAAAAACTCTCTCCCTGATCCTATAAATAAAGGTTTTGCAGCTCTTGATGCTGCTTTTGCCGCCGAAAAGCAAAAGCGAATTGATGAAGTAAGAGGCACAAGAGTCAAGATGAAAACAAACCGAAATGGCTTTTGTCCCTGCGGCTCCGGAGAGCGTTACAAGAATTGTTGCTTCACCGCCGACATTCAATCTGAAAAACTAGACAAAGACTTGCGCCCAATTCAACCCCTTCAAAATGAGAATGAATAAAATGAGCAAATTTTTCCATAACCAAGAAGCTGCACGACATGACTTTATTTCAGTCTTCGCCGTCTTCTCTGGACTTTCTTTTCCGCAGGTCTATAAGATTTTCAAGGGAATTGAACTGCCAAATGAAGAAGAAAAAAATGCCTTGATTCTGGCTAAAGATAGAATTAAAGCGTCGTTGGAAGCCGAAAGAAAGCCGGTCGATTGGGCGGATAAATTTTGCGATATGCTTCTAATTCATTAATTCGTCACAGGTCCGAATTTTACAAACTTTATCTGTATCGACATAATGACCATTTTCTTGAGTTTCGTTGCAAAATTGTTCACAAGTTGTTCCGTCTTCTAACGGAAAACCCTCTTCGCAACCTAAATCCCGAAGATGACTACAGGCCCGATTACATGCGCAAGACGACAATAAAATAACCAACAAAGCAGTCAATATAATTCTTTTCAATTTAAATCTCCCAAGGCGCTACAAGCATCCAAAAATCCGAAGAAACGTTCCACTTCAAATATTCTGCATCCATGAAATAAAAGCCATTTGCGCCCCAACTGGCACCATAAGAATTTTCTCCTATGAAAACTCCATTTTGATACCCAACTAAAACCGTTGCGTGCTTACCAATTATGGTATTCGGAACGGTCAAAGGTTTTGAACCATCATACTTGGCCCATTCTTCACCAATTGCAGTCCCGTAAATAACAGGATGTCCTGCCCGCAAGCAAACAATGATTGAATCTATTCTTGCGTCTGCGACTGCATTGATTCGATAAAACGAATTGATTTTATGCAAATAAGCTTTACGCATAACACTCCAAGGCGGAGAGACAAGAATTTTTGATTCGTCAAAAGGCCAAAATTTTTCTTCGCAAACTCCGAATCTCCGAAGCGCATCGCAAGCATTTGAAACGTATGTACCTGCATCCCGATGATTCTCTGAAGGAATCATAATTTCTCTAGCCAAATAATAAAGAGCGAGCCTCGATAAATCAACGTGAAAAGGCATACCAAACTCAACTACTCTATCAGGATTCCAATCTGATTTGTTACCGATTCTTTTAATTTCCAAAGCTTTGATTGCCGCCTGAGCAACGCAAGATTGAGTATGCGCCTGTTTATGACACGGCGAAGAAAAAGGACGAAAATCAATATCCTTACCTGCGAACTGCGGAAGCGGAGCGCAGAACGGCATTAAATTGGCTTCAAGGCCAAAATGCTTTGGATTATATGGCTCCGGACGAAAACCATTATAAACTCGAATAGTCATTTAATTACCTTTTTTCATCTTGAAAAGAATAAGATGAAAAATCAGAAAGAAAGTCAAAAAGCCAATTGCTTGCAGAAAATCAAACATTTGATTATCACCAAATTAAATTATCTACCTTTAATAGTATTTATTTCTGTTCGCCAGTGCCAAATTTCTCCAGCTATTCCAGTAACTTGACATTCGATAGTTGTTCCGCTAACCGCTAAAGTAGCCAAGCATGTAGGAGCGTCTGATTTATTATAGCAATCGATTCAATAGTTACGGATTTAATAGACAAGTATCCGTTTCTTGAGTATCGGGGACTATAAACTCCCGACCGGAAGCTATCCAATAAAATCCTTGTTTATTATTTAACTTTCGCCAGTCTTCCCCTAAAGAAGGAAGATTAAAACTAATGTTCAAAGAGGCGTTCAAATCCGCGTCTTGTGTATGTCCACAAGATTTGCACTTGAATTTTTTCTTATCGCGATTAGAATTCTGGACCCAACCACAGCTAGAACATCGTTGACTTGTGAAAGCAGGAGGACTTTTGCTAAACTGGACACCAGCATTTAGACAGCGGTCTTCAAGCTTATCAAGGATGCTCTTGCACGGCCAACGCCGTAGTTTTTTGGACGATCTGACACCACGTCCTAAATCAAATATATTTTCGCAATAAACAT
>Ga0172379_10009727_pt1 | contig 11797 bp, 11 predicted proteins | sample GrowelOW334metaG_FD_119756 | JGI IMG/M metagenome (GOLD analysis project Ga0172379, IMG submission 119756) | Groundwater microbial communities from an aquifer near a municipal landfill in Southern Ontario, Canada - Groundwater well OW334 metaG | ecosystem: Environmental > Aquatic > Deep... | reverse complement strand
GGTCGGGCTGGTGGTGATGAAAGTGGCTGTGCCAGCTGTCTTTTGCATTTCTACGTTATTGAAGGCAAAACCAACCACATTGTAATTACCTGCTCCAGCGATCCGTAATTTGCCAGTGTTGGCATTGAAGGTACCGCCAGCGCTATTCAAGAAATTAGTTAATGCTAATGTGCCGCTTCCGCCGTTGATTGTGCCGCTAAGAGTAATTCCGGAAGTGGTGGCCGTACCGGCGCCAACATCAAAGATCGATCCACCGTTAAGAATTATCGGGCCTATTTCCATATTACCTGTCGAGCTACCGAGGTTACCAGAATTAGTGACCAGACCGGTAAAGGTCAAAGTACCGGTGGTTGAAGTCACGGTCGAGCCTGTGCCGATAGTGGAAGCGCCGGTGACGGTCAGAGTATTGGCTTCTAAATTCAACGCGGCTGTGCCAGAGGTGGCGAGTGTGCCGCCGACTACAATGTTACCATCAACCGTGACGGCCCCGGCCGTTCTGATTACGAGATTGTTATAGGTAAAGTTATGGACAATGGTGCCTCCATCAAAGATAACGGTGCCTGAACCGGCATAAAAACCTACGCCCGTGAAAGAAGCTCCGATAACCAATGTTCCGGCATTACTATAAACATTACCCGCTCCTGAGAGAGCGCCCGTGGTGGTAGCCGTGCCAGAACCCACGCTTAACGACGAGGTATTGTTCAAAGTTAAAGTGCTGGTAAACAGTATATTGCCTGCGGACGAACCTATGGCCGCAGTTCCATTGCCTGTGACGGCGCCTGTAAAAGTCAAAGTACCGGCAGTAGAAGTCACGGTTGTGCCGGTTCCGATGGTGGAGAGGCCTGTCACTTCTATAGATGACGCTCCGGCGCTAAAAGTACCTCCGCCCGAAGTTACAAGCGTTCCACCGATGGTGACAGCCGCTATGGCCGTAACCGTACCCGACGCTTTAGTGACGGTAACATTATTGAAGATCGTGGCATGATTGATTGACTGCGTAGCCGTACCTGTAAAGTCAATCGTACTGGTTCCGGCGGTGAATGCACCCGTCATGGACCAGTCTCCATTGACGCTTAAAGTACTGCCCCAAGGTCTGAGGGTCCCGACGATAGTGACGGAACCGGCTTCGCCTGCCACATCACCTAGCATATTCGTAGTTGTGGCCGCTGGGATGACGACCGGCGTGGTACTGGTCGGGACTTCGCTACAAGACCAGTTGGCGGCCACGTGCCAGCTATTAGTTGCTTCTGTGCTGGCAAAAGTGCAGTCAGCCGCCAAAGCCGAATGACCTTGTATTAACCCATAGGCTAACACTATAAAACAACCCATCAGTATCTTGCTCGCTAGACTGAAGGACCGATTAGTTAAGAGAAAGTTCATAACACGTATACGTATAAAAAGAATAAAATGTTTAATTCAAAAACATAATACCACATAAATACTCATGTTCTTAGGCTAGGCTGTGTATAAAGAATCGCTCATCTAACAAAACACGACCCATGGCTATGGGCCGTTCTGATTGACTTCAAGTTTAAAAATTAGCAGCGCTGACGCCGAGCATCATGGCGAACAAAGCACCCAGGCTAAGGGCTCCGGTCATGATGACAAGAACGCTGGTCTTGTGCTGGACAAAGTCCTGCATCATCGTTTCCGAAAGCTTCGGAATCTTGACTTTAGGACATCCTGGTTTGCGTGTTTTCGAAGAACCGCACTTTTTTATGGTTGTCATAATTTTTGTTAGACAAAGATCATTGATTATTTTTAAGCTGTGGCTTTTACTTTTTTCTTATTGTCCTTTTCTAAAATTTCTTGCAGAGCGCCCTGGTTCCATCCGACGACAATCTGATCATTGATCTCGATAACTGGCACACCCATTTGACCGGATTTTTTGACCATGTCGTTAGCGGCCGATGGATCAGATGCTACGTCTACTTCAGAAAACGGAATCCCCTTATCCTTAAAAAAATCCTTAGCTAATTTGCAATAAGGGCAGGTGGGAGTCGTGTAAATCGTGACGTGCATAACGGTGAACGGTCATAGTATAGCACACCTGTTATGCGCATTTATCCACACTGATATCAGTAATAAGTAAAAAGTAACGAGTAACGAGGCCAATCGCTCATAACTTTTTACTTTTTACTCGTTACTAGTTACTGTTTTTTAGGTAATTGAGGATCAGCCTAACTCCCCAACCTGTTCCGCCGCACACCCACTCTGGCTTTGATTCTTTTTCAGCGTAAGCGGGTCCTGCGATATCCAAATGCGCCCAAGGCACGTCGTGCACAAATTTTTCCAGGAACAGGGCCGCTGTGATAGCTCCGCCCGGACGGCCTCCGACGTTTCGAATATCAGCGATCTTTGATTTGATAAGTTCTTTGTAGGGCTGATAAAGGGGCAGTTCCCAAAGATTTTCACCGGAATTTTTCGAAGCATCCATGAGGGCGGCTTTAAGTTCTTTGTGACTGCAAAATAAAGCCGTCAGATCACTGCCCAACGCCACGATAGCCGCTCCCGTTAAGGTGGCGAGGTCGACGATAACCTGCGGTTTAATCTTGTGCGTGGCATAAGACAAAGCATCGGCTAAAGTAATGCGACCCTCGGCATCCGTATTTTCGACTTCGATGGTCGTCCCGTCCATGGCCGCCACCACGTCACCCGGCCGATAAGCCGCGCCGCCCGGCATATTTTCGACGGCGATAAACAAGCCGTGGACCTCTACGTTTAGCTTCAGATAAGGCAACGCCTTAAAGACACCTAGCACGGCGGCCGCTCCGGCCATATCGATTTTCATGTCGGTCATGCTATCCGCGGGCTTAAGCGAAAGACCGCCCGAATCAAAAGTCAAAGCCTTGCCAACCAAGACGATTTTTTTGGCGCGCTTGCTCTTGGGCCTATAAACCAGATGGACAAACTTAGGCTCGTGATCCGATCCACGACCAACCGCCAAAGAAGCGTGCATGCCAAGTTTTTCCATCCCAACCTTATCCGTCACTTTGCAAGTAATATTCGTCCCCCGCCCCGTGAGCGATTGCGCAATCTTAACCATCTGCTCGGGATGCATGTCCATGGAAGGCGTGTTAACCATGTCGCGTGCCAGGATAGTCGCTTCGGCGAAGACCTTACCCAAGCCCACACCCTTCTCGATCTTGATTTTAGATACGCGGTCGGCCGCCAAGAGAACAATCTCTTCAGCTTTATGTTTTTTGCGATGTTCGCCGGCAGTCCGCTTGTGATAATTGGCAAAATGATAACCTCCCAATTCTATCCCCTCCACCAGAGCCTGCGATCCAATAACGAGGTCCTTTGCCTTTTTGAGCCAATCCGGATGAAAAACAATTTTCTGAGCGCGGAAACTATTAGCCGCCTTAATTGCCTTGGCGCCGACTGCTCTGAGCTGATCAGCTGCGTAATTGCTCTTCTTGCCCAACCCAATGACGATCAGATATTTAAAGTTTTTAAACCCAAGCAGCGGGAGAACGTAGACATCCCCTTCCTTAGCGTCAAACTCGCGACGTTTAAGCTCCGCCAAAATAGCCTTGCTGGTTTCTGGGGGCAAATAGCCTTCGCCGATTTTAAAATTTGTTTCCTGAAACAAACCCTCAACCACGGCATCCGCCGACGTTTGGTTCAGATTACCTGATAGAATTTCGTAACGCATAGTGGCCATACCTTACTCACACTCATCGAACTAGTCAAAAACCTTTCTGTCATTTCGACCGAAGAGAACGGAGGTGAACGAAGCGGAGAAATCCCTTACCTATAACATTCGATTAAGGGATTCCTCGACTACGTGCCCATAAGCTTCGGCGGCACTACGCTCGGAATGACAGATTAGGACGTTTGTATAAAAAAACCGACTAGAGAGTCGGCTGGTCAAAGAGACAGTATTCACCAGGAAGTCTTGGCAGGGCCTCGACAAGATCAGGCGGAAGGAAATTCTTCCTATGCGGCTCATACAGGCACCCGTTGGAAAGAGCCCTGAAGAACTGGACGCCCGTCGAGTGGTGGTCGTGGATGCAGACGACGTTGTAATCGGGATTGCGTCGCATAGCGGCCAACAACTCCGGTTTGGGATTGATAGCCCAGCGGTATCTGATGTTGACTGCCAGAAAAATCGGCAAATCAGACATCGTGTCGCCCATGCCAATGCTCTCGTCGAGATCAATCCCGCAATCCTGCGCCAAAACCTTGAGAACCTCATCTTTCCGGATAGCCGACGTTTCGTCCCGCTCTCCCGTGAAGTGACCCGTCTCGTCAAGGAAGTAGTTGCATCCTATGGCCACATCGAAATTCAGAGCCTGGCAGAATGGGTCGGCTACCATTTGCGGCGCACCCGTGACCGAGAGTATCAGCCTTCTTGTTTCAGGCGGTTGGGTGGCCAAGCAATTGAGTAAAGCTTGAGGAAATTGGTAGACGCGCTCTAGTCCCGTCTTGACCACTTTCTCGGTAAGCCTCTCTATAGATATGGCAGGCAAACCCTTGATAGCCTTGGGCAAGATCTTAAGCGCCAGGCTGACAACTTCGGGGAAAGCCAATGCGCCTCGATAATACGCAGCAATAGCTTTATTCAGTGGCAAGACGGTTTCTGCACAGGTGAGATAATCCTCGCCAATAAGAATCAACAGGCTTATCAAGAGCTGGAGCTTGCCGACCGTGCCGTCGACGTCCGATACCAGAGCTGGAATTTTGCCGTTAGGCCTCCGCTGGAGCTTGCCTTGAACTATCAGCTTTTCGATAGCCGGTATGACTATGTCTACGATCCTATCGTGTTCTTTGCGTTCCATCTGGCCACCTCGCACTTCAAGGTTCGAGAACGCCGTCACGCTAGCAAAAAACAAAGCACTGGTCAACTATTCCAAGATAGCTTTCTTTTGTTTACTTTCAGGGAGAAAATTCTCGGCACTTACGACGCGTTGTCCCGTCTGCTCTTCAAGCTGGATGCGCGCACCGCGTGCGATTGAGCCTCCCTTCTTTGCCGCGACTTCATTCGGTTCATATCCTTCGGCATTTCCAGATTTGGCGATTTGCGTTGTTGAAAGCTCGGCTAGCGCAGTAAAGATGAGTTCAGCCTCAGTCATGTTGTCGCGCAGATTCTCACGCTTCAAACCTTTGACCCGTTTGTGCTGACTAACTGAGATGCCAGACCATTCAGCGTGAATCACGTTGGTCAACTTGGCGTATTCAATGCCTTCCTTGACCCCATGGCCACTCCAATAGTCGGTAAGTTTATTTCTAGTTTCCTGCCCGCGCATTCGCTGTTCAATCCATTTTTCCTGCCTGCCCAGCATCTGCCAGTTCTTCCTCGCTCGAATGACGGCTAACTCGGGGTCTACAGTCTCCTGCAAGCGTTCATACCCTACTTTTGCGAGCCATTGCTTGAATGGTTCGGCTTTACGGGAGGGAATGGACTGGATGATGCGCAAGACGCCTTGCACGTCAGCACAATTCACCTTTTGGCGTCCGCCCTTGGTTTGGATTGAAAGGGGGGTGGCAATTTGCCCCCACCCTTTGGAAAGCTCAGCATCACGGCGGCGCATATCCTTGATGTAGCCACTTGGATTTAAGCTATCGGTAAGCACCTGAACAACGTCAGGAACGGCGAAATACCATTTTTCATCTTTCTCAATCCACACCCGACGCACAGGATGGTCTTCGAAAATAACAATGGACTTTGAACTTGAAGGTTCTTTTTTCTGAAGTGGCATATTGCACATATGTTAGAGGTTGGTACTTCTTTCAGCAACACAAAATAAATCCCCGCAAACCTTGGCATCCTATCTGGGTTTACTGAGTCACGGTAATACGTATGCACTAGCCCAAAGTATCCAAGCACCAAAGCGACAAAGGATCTAAAAAGAACCCAAATTTCAAAAAATCACTTGCGGACACGGAAGACGAACTGGCAGCGCGGATTCCACGTGCTCGCGGGCCCTGCCCAACTGTTGCCCAGCCAAAGCCCGTCGGCATGGCGAACAAGCCGGAAGATGCCCGGGCTGCCGTCGGGACCGGTTATTTGCTTCATAGCAATGTAAACCCACTCATTCAACGGTTGCTCCTTATAGTTCAGGCGAAGATGGGGTCCGACTTCGGCCGGACAGAGTTCAAGGCCTAATTCTTCAGCCTTTTTATAAATCTCATCCGTTGTATGAGTTCCTTGGTCGTTAAATAAATCCCCGACTTTTAAACGAACTGTTTGAATATTTTCAGGATTCTTGGCTAATTTCTGAAACTCCTCGCTTTCATACATTTTATTTAGCATATCCTGCGCATAGCCATGGATTGGAAATTTGCGATTACCTGTTTTCTCATCTATGACTTCGAGTTTGACCTGAAGCTCTGTGGCGCTATCGCCGCCAATTTCCACCTCACCACGGCTAATTTTGCCTTCAGGGAAAGCAGTATAAATACGTTCGAGGTGGCTTAAGGTTTTGAAAATATTGGGGAACAGCGGGCCGACGTAGGCTTTAGTAGCTTCTTTGACGTCTTCCTTGTTCCAGGCGATTTCATTTGGCTGGCATTCAAAGACAATCGGAGCGTCTTCTTTGAGATTGCGTTTGTCCCTGAGTTCTTTGATGCGCGGATCGCGTTTATAACCAAAGCCCTCAATCTTGGCTTCGATCTCGTAGAGGAAGATGAGGTCGTCTTTGTCGAGGGATTGGTTGGCCTTGGCCTTCTCGTCGATGGCCGTGAGGCGCTTCATGTCGCCGGCTGTCTTCTCGAAGGCTTTGCCGTCAGGGAGTTGGGCAAGCTTAGCTTGGACCACGCCGCCGATATGAGGATCGAGGTTTTCTTCTTTGGCCACGCCGCGTACTTCGGAGATTTTGCCGTCCGCGCTCACTATCACCACCCGTGGGATGGTCGGCTTGCCTTCTTCATCCAGGGAATAGAAAACTTCGAGATCGTTGCCTCCGGGGTTACCGGCGCCGCCCTGGAGATACCTTTTGGCGGTCGCTTCCCCGGCGATGCACCAGCCGGTGCCTTTGCCTCCTAAAGATTCAGCCAGCAACATATGGTCGGAACCTTTCGGATACGGCCTCCATTCGCCGTCCGTGATCTTAAGCAACTCTTCGGATACCGGGTTGATCTTGTCGATCGCCCAGGCGTAGAGCTTGGGAAAGTTCTCGTTTTGCAGGAACTTGTCGAATTCTTTCTTTTCCTCGTCCTGAATATCGTATGGGAAACTGACTGATCTGCCTTCGTATTTCTTTTCGACCGCGTCGATGATGTAGGCCAGCGCCTCGCGGTTGATGTCCGGGAAAGGGCTGACTGCCCCGCCGTACCGTTCGGTGAATTTCTTTTTTCCCTTGTCATAGCGGCCCATCTTGAGGACGCTCCGCATGGTCCAATATTTAAGGGCATCGGGATATTTAGCGTCGTCCGAAGCGAGGTAGTCCACCCAGTTGTCGAGCGAACTTTCCTGTTCGGCCACGATGGTTCCGGCCAGCTCTTGGCGCAAGTCTTCCGGAATCTCAATGTCACCGTGACCCTCTTTGCGGTGTTTAAGCTTTATGGAGTTGAAATATGACTCGGGGATGTCTTCCTGTTTGATCACGAACTTGCCGTGCAGACTTCGCTTCAGCATTTCAAGGTTTCGCTCACGCCGGTCAAAATCAGGACGATGGGATCCTCCTTCCAATCGAGGAGGATTCAAGACGTTCTTGATGCGATCAAGATAGTTTTGGATACGCGAAGCAGGGTCCTCGGGAACAGGCTCTCCGGTGCGGGCTTCAGTGCGCTTCGCAGCCGACTCCACTTCGGGGCTCTTGCTCAGGCCGTATTTTGCTTGAAGGAAGGGATTTTGCTCGAAGGGCATAAGGATTATTAAAAGATGGTGATGGTATAATACCTCTTACATAACGAAGACGATAGCTGGTAGACGATAGACAGTAGCTAATTTCAGGCTACCAGCTATCGTCTACAGTCTACTGTCTATTAGTTGGCTCATGACATCGAGATTAGGTGAGCCTTCGATCAGCGCATCGTTGATGATGAGCGTCGGCGTGCCGGTGATGCCAAAGGCCCGACCCGCGTTGTAATCATAAAGCACCTGATTTTTAGCCGAACTGTCGTCCAAACAGGATTTGAACGCGGCCATATCCAAACCCAACGTCTGAGCGTATTTTTCTAAGTCCTGACGAGTCAAATCTTTTTGATTGGCGAATAGCGTATCGAAATATTCGAAAAATTTATCCTGACGCTGGACGCAAACGCCGGCAATGGCCGCTCCCAAAGCCTGCGGATGAATATCCACCAACGGAAAATTTCTGGGGGCGAATTTAATCCTACCACGATACTTGTCGCGCAAGGGTTTAATAACCAGTTCGTGATAAACGCCGCAAGCCGGACATTGAAAATCAAAAAATTCGACCAGTGTAACTTTGGCGGTGGCCGGTCCTTCGATGGGAGTCGAACTCGCCACGACCGGATAATCCTCTTGGGCTGGTTGGCTCTGAGTTGGAACCGACTGAGTAGTTGTCGGCGGGACGAAAAGTTTTTCCGGCGTGCCCTGTCCCAAAGTCAGATTAACCGTCCTGGGCGCGCTGGGTTGCAATAAATAATAAAAACCCGTGCCTCCGGCCGCTAACCCGATGAGCAATGAGATAAAAACCACCTTCAACTCTTTGGAAGATGTTTCAATTCCAAACTCAAGACGTTTGTCCAGCCAGACAAAAATAAAAATGCCCGTAGCCGAAGCGGCGGAAATCAAACACCAAAAACAAAACGTGTTGAGCGCCAAACGTTGGACTAGCGTTAGATAAACCGATTCGATAAATCCGGCCCAGGCCATGAGCATAATTAACCAGCGCGCATAGACGGCGTTTTTATGCGGAGCATAAGCGCGATAAATCGAAAGGACGATCACGGCCAGATAGAAAACTACGCCAAAAGCGGGCGTTGGAATGCCAAAAAGACTCGCCCACTTGGAATTACGGACGACTTCGCAACCGCTCAAAGGTCCGCACTTAAGTTCGACTCCCGTGACATAAGTATATAATAGGTAGGTCGCGGCAAACAGCCCGACCAGCGCGAACCAAAACATAATCCGCCTCGCCCAAGTTACCCTCACATGTAACGAGTAACGAGTAAAAAGTAACGAGTTCATAATTTACAAATTAATCCATAAAGCATTTTAGATATTTGATACGTGCTATCCAACAAATCATCAAATTGCCGACTGGAAATATACCCTAACTCCAAAGCGATATACAGCATAGACCTAACCTCACCGCAAGAACCTTTAGATATATACAAGAAAGCAACAAGCTCTTTACTACTTCTCCTTTCAAAGCCTTCAGCTATATTATTCATGATAGATAAGACGGCACGTAGAATCTGATCACGGAATGCAAAATCTCGATTCTCTCGAAATATCTTATGCATTAATAGAACCAGATCCCTCGACTTTTGCCAGACTACGAGATCCTCAAATCGATTAACATGCATAGTCGTCACTTTTTACTCGTTACTCGTTACTTTTTACTAGTTACTGGCAGGCTCCGAGCGCCCACAAACCCTTGCCTGCGGCTTTAGCCTGGCTCTCAAGTTTCCTTAATTCGACTTTACGAGCCGGATTTTGCGGGAAAGAAACATAAGCGTTGGCGTAACCCTCTGAAACAAGCAAGGCGTTAAAATCCGTCCCATCTTCCAAAAATACGTTGCGTAACAAACGGTCATATTTATCGCGCTCATCAGCCTGAGGATCGGAATCAAGCCTTATACGCTTACCATTTAAGGTCTTTTTCGTGAAGTCCGAGGCTTCTTTGCCAAAACATTGCACCGGCCGCCGCGGATCAACTGTCTCAGGCGTGTTTACTCCGAGCAACCTGATTTTATATTCTTTGGCGGGCTCAGCATCCAATTTGACATCGAGCGTATCGCCGTCAACCGCCTTGACTACCAAGGCGTTAGTTTGAATTTTTGCGGCCTGGGTCGTCGTCGCAGATACTGCGGTTGACGTCGTTTGGACGAGTTCCGTCTCTTTTTGGTAATTGGTATTTGATTTTTGGTTATTCGGCCTTTTAGCCTGCCATGCACTGACCGCTCCGATCAAAAACAAGATCGATAACAGATATAATAGCCGGCGTTGGGACATAACCCGGACATTCTAGGCTTTTTCTTTAGGTTGAGCAACCCTTCGCTTTCATGTAGCATATAACATGTAACACGCAGCATAGAATTCGTATATTCGTGCTTATTCGTAATTTCGTAGACCCAGTGATATGAAATGGAAAAATGTCCCCGATATGGGCATGCCTCTCTCCGAACAAAACTCGGACCCGATAGAGATAGCTATTTATGCGGCCGAGCTTGGAACACAAGCGCCAGAAATAGATTTACACAATTTAGATATAAATTTGGCCAAAGATGCCCTTGGAAATTTTTTACACAAGGAATTTTCAGGTCTTCCCAGGCGGGATATTAAAATCGTTAAAGTCATCCATGGACGCGGCACGGGGGTACTGCAAGAAAAAATTAAAAAATTTTTAGATAGTTTAGTGGCCGCTAAAAAATTCGTGGTCGGATTTCGGACAAGCGCGAACCCCAAGGAAACCAATGGGGTTTTTTACGTGGCTTTAGCGCCGAATAAAAAATAAAACCCGCTTAAAGCGGATTCTATTCACCGAGGTTAGGCCTGGTCAGCGCCCTCTTTGGCGGCACTTTCCTCTGGAGCCGGGGTTGGCGCTACTTCCTCTGCAGGCGTCGCCTCCACTGGCTTTGACTCGTCTGTGGTCGGGGCTACTGTTACATCATCAAACAACATATGCATAGCGGGTCAAGAATTAGAAATCAAAAAATACCATCATTCGCAACAACTGTCAATCATTTATATATAAAACGAAGCCCCGCAGGAGAGGATGAGGCGGGGTGGACAGAGAAAGGAGAAAAGAAGGAACAAGCGGAAGTGGCTGTCGGGAAGCTGGGATAAGGCTCTGCAAGTGTAAAATTGCGAGCTTGTTCTTGACGAGGGTCAAGATGAGAATATGTGGGCGCGTTGCGTATGATGAGTTGGGAGAGAGTGGGAGGAGAGGAAGTGGATGGAAAAAAAGGTTGCACTCATCAGTAGAAAGCGCGGTACATATGGACTTGGGAAAGAACGTAGTGGCAACCGCTCGGATCATCGTTGTTTGATACCCGGGAGCACAATGATCTAGCGGCACTTAAAACATACCACCTAAGACGAGCCAGTCAAGGGTGGGATGTGGATATTTTTCAGTTGTCTATTTGGCTTGACACGGTCGTTCGCGAACGCCGTGTCTTGACCAAGGCTATAAACCGTGGCACAATGCGCGCGCCTTCCGGGATCGTCTCCCGCCATAGGCGGACAAGAATGGTAGGACAGCGGCCTTTGGCGGAGAATCCAACTGATACGCTTATGTACTATGTCTATATCCTCCAAAGTCTCACGCATGCTACGCGATACATTGGAAGCACTCAGGATGTACAAAATCGGTTAAAAGAACATAATGCCGGTAAATGTCGCTATACATCAGGCAGACGGCCATGGAGAATAATTCGAACAGAAGAATATACGACACGCTCCGAGGCTATGCAACGGGAAAAATTCTTAAAATCAGGAAAAGGAAGAGAGTTTCTTGACAGCTTATTATCTAAACATCAATCCGGGATCGTCTAATGGTAGGACAGCGGCCTTTGAAGCCGTGAATCGGGGTTCGAATCCCTGTCCCGGAACCACATAAAAAACCGCTCAAATTAAATTAGCGGTTTTTTATTATCCCTAGAACAGTAGGACAGCGGCCTTTTCCGCCAGAGGCGGATCTGCGAGAAGCCGTGAATC
>Ga0172379_10009726_pt1 | contig 11797 bp, 8 predicted proteins | sample GrowelOW334metaG_FD_119756 | JGI IMG/M metagenome (GOLD analysis project Ga0172379, IMG submission 119756) | Groundwater microbial communities from an aquifer near a municipal landfill in Southern Ontario, Canada - Groundwater well OW334 metaG | ecosystem: Environmental > Aquatic > Deep... | reverse complement strand
GGTGTCACAGGCGTGCGTTTCGCCGTCTGGGCCCCTAACGCGGAACGCGTGAGCGTTGTCGGCGAATTTAATAACTGGGATGGCCGCATGTATCCGATGCGCCTGCACGGCTCGTCCGGCGTTTGGGAAATTTTCATCCCGGAAATTAAGCAGCACGCGCTGTATCGCTATGAAATCCGCAATCGTGATACCGGCAATATCCTGACCAAGACCGACCCCTATGCACAAGGCTTCGAATTGCGTCCGGGAACGGCCGCCTTAGCCGCACCTGCGAATTCACATAGCTGGCAAGATGATGCATGGATGGCCAAGCGCGGTCAGTGGGACTGGTTGCACGCTGCGGTGAATATCTATGAAGTGCATCCGGGATCCTGGAAGCGCCATCCGGACGGTCGCTTTTACAGCTATAGCGAGCTGGCTCGCGATCTGGTGCCTTATGTTAAAAACATGGGCTACACGCACATCGAATTCATGCCGGTCACCGAGCATCCGCTCGATGAATCGTGGGGTTATCAGTGCACGGGCTATTTCGCACCGTCGAGCCGCTTCGGTTCTCCTGACGAACTGCGTCAGTTGATCGACGCATGCCATCAGGCTGACATCGGCGTGATCCTCGACTGGGTCCCTGCTCACTTTCCGCAGGACAGCTGGGCGCTGGCGCGTTTTGACGGCACTGCCCTGTTTGAGCACGAAGACCCGCGACTGGGTTTTCATCAGGACTGGGGCACCCATATATTCAATTTCGGCCGTAACGAAGTTAAAACCTTTTTGCTCTCCAGCGCGCACTACTGGTTATCCGAATTCCACTTCGACGGCCTGCGTGTCGATGCGGTCGCATCAATGCTGTACCTTGATTATTCGCGCAAAGCCGGCGAATGGATCCCGAATAAGTACGGTGGCCGCGAAAACCTTGATGCGGTTGAGTTTTTGCGCGAAATGAATATCATGGTCCACGAGGAATTCCCCGGCGCCCTGACCATGGCTGAAGAATCCACCGCATGGCCCGGCGTCTCTCGCCCCGTATATCTGGGCGGCTTAGGCTTCTCGATGAAGTGGAACATGGGCTGGATGAACGACACGCTGGGCTATTTCGAACACGAATCGGTGCATCGCAGATACCACCACAACCAGCTGACCTTCGGCCAGATCTACGCCTACAGCGAAAACTTTATCATGCCTTTCTCGCACGATGAAGTCGTACACGGCAAAGGCTCGTTGCTCTCCAAAATGCCGGGCGATGCGTGGCAGAAATTCGCCAACTTGCGTCTGCTGCTGACTTACCAGATGACCAGCCCCGGTAAAAAACTCAACTTCATGGGCAATGAAATCGCTCAGGGACGCGAATGGCAGTCAAAATGGGAACTCGAATGGTGGCAGCTGGGCGAAGAGTTGCATCGCGGTATGCAGAACCTGACGCACGATTTGAACAAGCTCTACAGTTCACTTCCCGCGCTGCATGAACTGGACTTCGAATCGGCGGGTTTTTCCTGGATAGACTGCAACGATGCCGAAAAATCTGTGCTGTCGTTCCAGCGCAGTGCACGCAATGGTTCCAGCGTCGTCGTTGCGTTGAATCTGACCCCGTTGCCGCGCCAGCACTATCGTATCGGTTTGCCGGCATTGGTAGAGTATCGCGAAGTATTGAACAGCGATTCCGCATATTATGCGGGTAGCAATCTGGGCAATGCCGGCCTGATCACGGCAGAGGCCATTCCCTGGATGGGGCTGCCTTATTCGGCGGAAATCTCCCTGCCACCGTTGGCCGGTGTGATTCTGGTACCCGAGGCATAAGGTGCTTACCTCTCCCCGATACGGGAGGGGGCATCACTTAATATGTCCGTTAGTTGAACTTTGAACAAAGATCATTACCATGTCAAAACTTACCCTCTCCACTGCCTGGCAAGCGCTGAGTGCACATTACGCCGAAATTGAGCCGCTGCACATGCGCGAGCTGTTTGCCGCTGATCCAGCCCGCTTTGACACCTTGTCGCTGAAATTCGGCAGTTTACTGCTGGACTACTCGAAAAACCGCATCACCGAACACACCCGAAAACTGTTGATTGATCTGGCCGTTCACGCCGGCTTACCCGCCAGTATTGAACGCCAGTTTAACGGCGAAAAAATTAACAACACTGAACAGCGCGCTGTATTGCACACCGCACTGCGCAACCGTTCAGATCGTCCGGTGCTGTTCAACGGGGTCGATGTGATGCCTGACGTGCGGCGAGTGCTCTCGCTGATGCGGGTATTTTCCGACCAGGTTCGCAGTGGTGCGCATACCGGTTACACAGGCCGCGCGATCACCGACATCGTCAATATCGGCATTGGTGGCTCGGATTTGGGCCCGCTAATGGTCTGCGAGGCCTTGAAGTGTTACGCAAGTCCTGCGCTGCGCGCGCATTTCGTCTCTAACGTCGATGCCAGCCAACTTACCGAGACGCTCAAAAAACTAGACGTCGAAACCACCCTATTCATTGTCAGTTCAAAAACCTTTACCACTCAAGAGACTCTGACCAACGCCCGTTCTGCGCGCGCATGGCTGGTTGAAAAACTAGGTTCGGAGGATGCCGTTGCCAGCCACTTTGCCGCTGTCTCGACCAATCTTGCGGCGACCGCCTCGTTTGGCATCAATCCGGACAACGTGTTCGAATTCTGGGACTGGGTGGGCGGACGTTACTCACTATGGTCGGCGATCGGTTTGCCCATCGCACTGTTTATCGGCATGGACAGGTTCGAAGAATTGCTGGCCGGTGCGCACGCGATGGATGAACATTTCCGCAGCGCGCCTTTAGAAGAGAACATGCCGGTATTGATGGGGATGTTAGGTATCTGGTACGGCAACTTTTTTGCGACCAGTTCAAATGCCGTGCTGCCTTACGATCAGTACTTGCATCGCTTTGCCGCCTACTTGCAACAACTGGACATGGAGAGCAACGGCAAGGGCGTAGACCGCGACGGGCAGCCAGTCGATTACGATACCGGCATGGCAGTATGGGGCGAGGCGGGTACCAATGGCCAGCACGCCTTCTACCAGCTGATCCATCAGGGAACACGCATGATCCCGGCAGACTTTCTAGCGCCCGTACACAGCCAGAATCCATTAGGTGAGCATCACGCGATCTTGCTGGCTAATTGCTTTGCGCAAACCGAAGCGCTGATGATAGGCAAAACGTCAGACGAGGCGCGCGCCGAACTGGTCGCGCAGGGACTGTCGGGTGCTGAACTTGAAGCGTTACTGCCGCACAAGGTTTTTTCCGGCAACAAACCGACCAATACCCTGCTGTTTGATCGCCTTGATCCGCACACGCTGGGAATGTTGATTGCACTCTATGAGCAAAAGGTCTTTGTGCAGGGCATTGTGTGGAATATCAACTCATTCGATCAGTGGGGCGTGGAACTGGGCAAACAACTAGCCAGTAAAATCCTGCCTGAATTGCAAGATGGCAAAATCGGCACGCAACACGATGATTCTACGCTCCACCTGATTGAATACTATCGTAAAAACAGGTAGGTAGACGGCAATTGATAATTGATAACGATCAATTATCAATTGTTCTTACAAAAAATCTTCCGCATAGGGGGGAGCCGGATAGTGGAATGCGACCGGGCCGTCAGGCTTCGCATGGATGAACTGATAAACAATCGGATCATTTGACGCCAGCATATCTGCCGCCTCCCCTTCTGCTACCACCACGCCATCGTGAATAAAGTACACGTAGTCGGCAATTTTCAGGGATTCTGACATATCGTAGGTGACCACCACCGAGGTGATCCCCAGCGCATCGTTGAGTTTACGGATCAAATTGGCGATGGTGCTGAGGGAGATCGGATCGAGGCCGGCAAAAGGTTCATCGTAAATAATCAGCGTAGGGTCGAGTGCAATCGCCCGCGCGAGTGCCACACGCCGCTCCATACCACCGGAAAGATCCTTGGGCATCAGACCATGCGCATTACGCAATCCGACCGCCTGTAACTTCATCAGTACCAGATCGTGGATCATTTCCTCCGACAGGTCGGTATGCTCGCGCATCGGAAAAGCTAGATTGTCGTATACCGTCAAGTCACTGAACAGGCCGCTGACCTGAAACATCATGCCCATCTCGCGGCGTACCGCATACAGGTCGGTATTATCCAGTTCGTGGATGATCTGCCCCTGAAATTTAACACTGCCACTGTCGGGTTTGAGTTGCCCGCCGAAATGATGCAGCAGCGTGCTCTTGCCGCAACCGCTTACGCCTAAGATAGCCACCACTTTACCGCGATGAATATTAAGATTGATCCCTCTTAGCACCTTGTTGTTGCCATAAGCGAAATGCAGATTGCTGACTTCGACCAGATTTTCCGATATTTGCTTCAATCTCTACCCTTCATTAAACACGTCCGGCGCAACAGGCCAAACTTGTCTCAAGGGTACTACAAGCGGCCGTGATTTGGCTAGCGGTTGTTCGCGACGGTATGCGCCGCGGCCTCGCGCTGCAGCAAAAACTGTATCAGCGATCTGAGCTTCGCGGGTTTGACCGGTTTGAGTAAAACCTGCGTATCTTCATCCTGCTCGAGGCTATCGGTGCTAATCCGGATGTACGGCGTCGATTTCCCCTGATAACGCCGTACAGTTTGAATGACAGTGAGCCCGCCGCCCTTGCCTTCGCTCTGATCGTCGCTGATCACCAAATCCCAGCGCGAACCGGCCATTAAATGGCGCTGCACCGCTTTCATCGAGGATGCAGCGGTCACCTCCCCCCCCCAGGATTTAAGCATCATCTCGGTACTCGCCAGCAGTTGCGCATCGTGATCGACAATCAAGAGTCGCTTGCCATTCAGATGACCCGGTGCAGGCTCTGCAGCCTGTTCAGGACGATGGGCGCGTTCCAACAAGATGCTAAAATTCGCCCCCCGATTGCGAACCGAACGCAACGTCAAGGGGTGTTCCAGTAAATCAGCCAACCGTTTAACAATCGCCAATCCCAGCCCCATTCCTTGCTTGTTTACTTGAGTATTCTGATTTAACTGTATGAACTCACGAAATATTTTTGACTGGAATGCTTTGTCGATACCGATGCCGTTATCCCTTATTTCGAGCAAAATCTGCCCGCCGCGCAGACGGCAGGCAAGCAGCACCGTGCCATTTTCGGGCGTGTAGCGCAGCGCATTGCTCAGTAGATTCGTGATGATGCGGTCGAGCAGCACAGGATCGCTGTTCACATAGCCTTCGATAGGATGCACTACCAGACGGATGTTCCGGCAGTCCGCCTCCTGTTGAAAACCCGCCGCGATGCGCGTCAACAGTTCCGCTAGATTACAGGGGTGTTTTTGAGCGACGACGACACCGGCATCTAGCCGTGAGATATCCAGCAAGGAATTCACCAGCTGAGTGATGGAATCAATGGAGCGTTCAACTTTACCGACCAGTTGTTGTTGCTCCTGATCCAAAATTTTGCGACGCAGCTCGTCTATATACAGACCGAGTGCATGAATGGGTTGGCGCAGGTCGTGACTTGCTACCGCTAAAAAGCGACTTTTCTCATGATTGGCGCGCTCGGCCTGCGCTTTTTCCTCACGCAGTTCGAGTAGAGCGCCATCGGTTCGACGTCTGACCAGTGCACGTTCTTGTCTTTCTATCATGGTATCTTTTCCCCCTGCATTATGCAGGGGAAATCAGTATTTCATCAGTGAACGATTTGAATGTTGGACGCTTGGCGTCCCTTTGGGCCCTGCGCCACATCAAAGCTGATTTTTTGTCCTTCTTTAAGCGACTTAAAACCGCTGATATTGATGGCAGAGAAATGCGCGAATAGATCGTCGCCACCATCATCAGGAGAAATAAAACCAAAACCCTTCTCGTCGTTAAACCATTTCACCGTACCTGTTGCCATTTGCAGCTCCTATTGCGATTAAAAAAATGAAAGTTACTACGACCTACGGACCTTGATGCTCCCCCCTCCACAGCCCCCCGGCAGCGGAAGGAGGCAAGGTATCGCTAAGCGATGCTGATATCGATAGAACGGCTCGCGATTTGCTTGGATTTAGGCAGCGTGAGATTCAGCATGCCGTTTTTAAATTCAGCGCTGATCGTACTGCCATCGGTATCCGGCGGCAGCCGAAAACTGCGTGAAAAACTGCCGTACGCGCGTTCTATACGATGGAACTTCTTGTTCGTTTCTTCTTTTTCCTGATGCCGTTCACCGGACAGCGTGAGCATGTCGCCATGAAGTGAGACTTTGACATCCTTTTTTTCAACCTCGGGAATTTCCGCCTTGATCAGGTAGGCGTTATCGGTTTCGCTGATATCGACGACCGGTTGCCAGTCGGCCAGCGTTAACTGTCCTTGTTCAGACGGTAATCTGCCGAATAGCGTATTGAGCCGGTTGCTGACGTCTTCGAGTTCTCTGAACGGATTCCATTTGACTAGATTCATTTCATTCTCCTAGTTTAGCTGCGTCGATAAAACAGTCGTCACGCCACAGGCAGTTTCCCTGATCGCAGACAGCGCGTGTGGCCGTTGCATAGCAGGAAAAATTTCCTTCGTTAGATTGGATGGATTTAATCAGCGCGCTCTTTGAACGCCTTGCGGTCGATAGGCCCTGTGCTTTTGCAAACGTGCGGATTTCTTCTAGTTTCATCGCATCCCCCCGGTGTTAATTTGCAGCGCATCAGGCAACGCGCTGCACATCGTTGTTGAATAGCTGAAGTTTGATCGGGCTCCCTTTCTCAGTCAGCGCCGCCAATTCTTTCTTGGTGATCGCAAGCTTCCCGCACAAGTTGGTATTGCAAGATTCGAGTAAATCGATACGCCGGGTCAGATGTAAGGTTTTAAGATCAACATTGCGTTCTAAGTAATAACGGTGTTCTTCAAGTTCCGACTGCATCTGTTTCATGCGTCGCATGACCTTCAAAACAAACAGTGTCGTATTTGTTCTTTTATATTTTTTCATCAAGCTATCCCCCCGGATCAATTGCTGCTCCAACTGATATATGACTGTTTTGGCAGAGGGGATTATGCCCAGTGTCCCCCTCATCCACCATCGGGCGATGCTGATTTTGCAATCCGATGAACCTGAGAATGGGACAGAAAATCCCTATGGATAGGGTGGAATTTAACTAGGAGAGGGGGTAGAAGACGGGGGGTACGCGGCAAGCTGGTAAAAATTATGCAAACAACTTGTGCTCTAGGGCATAGTGAACCAGATCGGCCGTGCTGTGCAGCTTCATTTTCGTTATCAGATTCAGTTTGTGGGTGCTGACGGTTTTGTTGCTGATATTGAGGATATAGGCGATATCATTGACGCGTTTTCCCGCTACCAGCAGCGCAAAAATTTCCAGTTCCCGGCTAGACAGTATCGCGTGCGGCGCAGACTTGGGTGGTATTAGGGCATCGAATGCCATCTGTTCGGCCAGCGCCGGATCAATATAGTTTCGGCCAGCCGCGACCCTGCGTATCGCTTCGAGCAGGATTTCCGGATCGCTGTCCTTGGCGATAAAACCCGCTGCACCTGCTTTGATCGCACGGGAGGCAATTTGAGCTTCGTTGTGCATACTGAATATCAGTATCGGGAACGCCGGATATTGCGCCTTGATCTGCGTAATCAACGACATTCCTGTTACGCCCGGCATACTAAGATCGAGCAGCAGCACATCGAAGGTGACGCCGTCATCTAAGTGTTTCATCACTTCAATTGCATCAACAGCCTCAGCATCGACTTGAATGTCTTGGGCCAGCGCCAGTATTTTTTTGATGCCTTCATGCACGATGGCGTGATCGTCGGCAATTAACAGTCTAATCATTCTCTCTTCTCCGCGTATGGGTTTGAAATAAAGGAATATGAACGGATACAACGGTACCCAGTCCGGGTTGACTGTTGATTTCAACCTTGCCGCTGACCGCCAGCGCACGCTCTTTCATGCCCATCAGCCCAAAGGATTTTTTGGACGGCAGCAGGGTTTCATTAAACCCTGTGCCATCGTCGGAAACCCGTAGAAAAATGAATTCATGGTTGCAATCTATCGTAATCGCCATACAGCTTGCGTTGGCATGACGCATGATGTTGGTCGTTGATTCTTGCAAAATCCGGAATAGTGTCAGCGTCAGCGCGTCTTCAATAACCGGCGGCTCTTTGATCACATGTAAAGTGCACTTGATATTGCTGCGCGAAGTCAACTCATCCTGAAGCCAGATTGTCGCAGGCACAATCCCCATATCGAGCGCGGGTGGATGTAAATTACGGGTGACATCGCGTGCGCCCTGTATCGCCTTGTCAACCAGTGTCAGCATATCCTTAATTTTTGGCATCAAAAGTGGAATATGATTTGCGAACTGGATACGTAGCAGCGAGATATCCATACGCAATGCGGTCAGTAACTGGCCGAGCTCATCGTGCACTTCACGCGCGATATGTTTGAGTTCAGCTTCGCGCGAGGCGACCCCCTGCGCTGCCAGATCGCGCAGCAGTTGCTGGTATTCTTTCAGCTCAAGTTCACGCAATCTGGCCAGTGTGATATCTCTGACGGTGGCTTGCAAAAACAACTCATCGCCGAGTTTCATACGGGTCAACAAGACATCGGCGCTAAACAACGTGCCGTCCAGCCGCCGGTGTTGCCATTCAAAGCTGCACAGCCCCGATTCGAGCGCCTGCTGTATGTTGTCCAAGGCCTTCTCGCTTGACAGCGTGCCGTCCGGTTGGCATTCCGGCGCGACATCCCAGGGCCTTAGCGCAATAAAATCCGCCAGACGGTCAGCCGCAAACAGGGTCAGCGTTTGCGCATTAGCGCTGGTAAACTGATAAGCGGGCACGGACAGCGTCATCAAGGCATCGCGCGAATGGTCGAACAACAGTTGATAGCGGCGCGCACTCATTTTCAGCTGGGCATCGGCCAGACGGCGCTGGGTGATATCGCGGAAGATGCCGACCAGATAGCGCTTGCCGCTCAACATCACATGCGCCGATTTGATATCGACAAAAAAGATCGAACCATCCGAGCGTTTGACGGGAATATCGGTGCTGAGAAACTGCTCGCCCTGAATATGCAGGGCAAGTTGCTCGGCTACCCGTGAAAACCCCTCCGCGGGATGTATATCATGCACGTTCAGTCGGTCAATTTCCTGCCGAGTGTATCCGGTCATGGTGCAAAATGCCGGATTGGCGCTGGCGAACTGCAAGGTTTCCGGATCCAGCAGCACGATGCCATCGAGTGCCCCGTCGACAATGGCGCGCATTTTCTCTTCCGATTCGCGCAGCCGCTTTTCCGCACGTTCGCGTTCGGTGATATCCATTGAAATACCCAGTAAATGGGTAGCTTGTCCGCATTCGTCGCGCAAGGCGATTTTCCACGTGTGCAGATAGCGTATTTCGCCCCCTGCGACGGTAATCTGCTCTTTGGCGATTTCCTTAACTTGATTGGAAGCTAACACCTCACGATCAGCCTCAATAAAGCCATCGGCCTGATCATGCGGCCAAAAATCACGATCTCCCAGACCTAACAGCGCGCTGCGCTCATAGCCCAGCAACGCTTCACCTGCGCGATTGAACAACTCGAAAGTCAAATCGCTGGCGCGTTTGACAAACACCATCACGGGAATATGTTCAACGATCGCTTCGAGCATCTGAGCCGAGCTGCGCAATTTTTCATTTGCAATCTTTAGATTGGACTCGATCAGTTTTTTTTGCGTAATGTCTGAGGAAACCCCCGTGGTGTTGATGACCTGCCCTGACGCGTCGCGGATTGCATAGCCGCGGTCACTGATCCAGCGCAATTCGCCATCGGGTCTGATGATGCGATATTCGATGTCGAAATTAACACCCAGGGCCAGATTGGCAATGGCACGGCCGACCCTCTCCCTGTCATCCGGAAGCGCCATCTGGATACAAAGATCGGGTTGAGCATACAATTGCTCGCAGCGGACCCCCCAGATGCTTTCAAAGGCCGGACTGATGTACTGGATGGATTTGCCATCCGGCGGCATCATCCAGAACACCTCATCGACGGCCTGTGCCATCTCGTGGAATCGCGCTTCGCTCATCCGCAATGCCGCCGCCGCTTCGATTTGTTTAGTGATGTCCTCCACGATAGACCAGACGTATTGCTGGCCATCCGCTCCTGTCATCAGCATGCCGAGCAATCGAATTGGAATCAGGCTGCCATCTTCGCGGATGTATTCCTTTTCATAAGGACCGTATTGTCCGGTAGATTGCAGGGACTCGAGCTGACAAGCCTCCTGTGCCGCATAGCGTTCAGGTGTCAGTGCCCAGTAATCGAGCGCCATCAGCGCCTCTTTAGAATAGCCTGTGATATCAACAAAGGACTGATTAAATTCGATATACCGGCCCGTCATGTCCGTCAGTGCAATACCCAGCGGGCACAGCTCGAACAGCCCGTGCAATTTTTGCTCTTTCACCCGCAGCATCTGCTCCGCTAAACGTCGTTCTGTCACATCGGTCAGGGTGATCCGCACGGTTTTCTCAATGCCGTGAATAAAACGACTGTCCACCCCGGCATAAAAAATAGTGCCGTTTAGACGCTGGAAACTAAACTCATCGTGACACGCGCTGTCATGATTCATCATCCTTAAAAAACAACGGCACCAGCGTTCGTTGTCTTCCGCAGTAACAAATTGCGATAAACGCCGCCGCAGGATTTTTTTTCGTTCCATCCCAAGCAATAATGCGCCGGTATGATTGATTTCAATAATCATGCCTACTGCGTTAACTGTCAGGTAGGCGACCGGGGCAAAATCATACAAATCCAGATAGCGGTCACGCGATTCTTCAAGCTGAATCTGGTTCTGGCGCAGGGTTTCATTCTGCATTTCAAGTTCAATCTGATACACCTGTAATTCATGCAGCAAGGAATCAAGGGGTTGATCGGATTTAATCCCCTTAAGCTGCGCTTCCGCTTTATCGCGCAGATCTTGACCGCTCACGGTGTCTCCCTGCTTGCCGTGCGTAAACCGGATGGCTTTTCCTGCTCAAAAAAAATGACCCGGTTGCGTCCGGCCGCCTTGGCCTGATACATCGCCATATCAGCCCATTTTAAAATATCATCCGGCCGCGTTTCATGATTGATAAACAGCACCACGCCGATACTCGAACTGCAATGATATTCAAGTTCCAGTTTCTCGTGCGATTTGAGTTTGTAGGGCTCGGCCAGCGCGTAGCGGATTTTTTCGGCGATGTGGCGTGCCTGTGTGACTGAGGCCTCTTTTCCGGTATCGAGCTCATTGAGCAGCACCACGAATTCATCACCGCCAAAACGCGCCACGGTATCCATTTCCCGCAAACAGCGCGTAATACGACGCGCTACCTCGATCAGCAGTAAATCGCCGGTATCGTGACCGTATTGATCGTTGAGCGGTTTAAAATTATCCAGATCTATAAACATCAGCGCGCCAAAGCGCAGGCTGCGGCGACTGCCGGCCATGGCCTGATCCAGCCGGTCATTGAGCAGGCGGCGGTTAGGCAGTTGAGTGAGCCCATCGTAAAAAGCCAGCTTGCGAATTTCTTCCTCATTGCGAATACGGTCGGTGATATCGGTCATCACAACGCGCACTTCGGGCTCGCTGCCCGCCTTGTGCTGGCGCATACAATCCATGCGGGCAAAAAAAGTTGAACCGTTGTCATGCATCATCGCCAGATCACAGGCTTGCGGTTCACGAGAGCCCAACACCGTCATAAAATGGCGCAGCCAGCGGTCGTGATAGTCGGTCGAAACAAAAGGGGTCAGACGGCGGTAGCGCAATTTGCTGCGTTCCACCCCCAGCATACCGGCACCGGTCAGATTGATTTCTAGTATCAGCCCTGATTCG
>Ga0172379_10009725_pt1 | contig 11797 bp, 8 predicted proteins | sample GrowelOW334metaG_FD_119756 | JGI IMG/M metagenome (GOLD analysis project Ga0172379, IMG submission 119756) | Groundwater microbial communities from an aquifer near a municipal landfill in Southern Ontario, Canada - Groundwater well OW334 metaG | ecosystem: Environmental > Aquatic > Deep... | reverse complement strand
TCGCTGGTAACTAAGCGTACCGCGGAACTGGAAAAGGCTAACAAGGCCCTTGAGTCTGAACTTGAATGGCACATGAATGCCGAAGAGAACCTGTCGGTCACGTCCCAGCAATGGCAGAAGACTTTTAATGCCATCTCAGACCTCATTTCGATCCAGGATAAAAATTTTAAACTCGTCCAGGTCAATAAGGCATACGCGGACCTGTTCAAGATGAAGCCTGGGGAACTAGTAGGCAGGACCTGTTATCCGATCGTTCACGGTACGACCGAGCCATGCCTTAACTGCCCGCAGAAAAGAACTCTCGAGACCAAAAAAACTCAAAGGCTGGAATATTTCGAACCACGTTTCAATATGCATCTGGAAGTAATGACATACCCCATATTTGACTCAAATAACGATGTCGCGGGCACGGTCCATATAATAAAAGACATAACGGAGCGTAAGCACGCGGAGCATGTCCTTAAAGAGGCTGCGGAGTTGAAGACCCATTTTACGTCCATGGTATCGCATGAATTGCGCACGCCTCTTACGGCAATAAAAGAAGGCATATCGATAGTATTGGACGAAACGACAGGCGCGCTTAACAGCGAACAAAAAGATTTTCTTGAGATATCCAAAAGGAACGTGGACCGGCTGGCGAGACTTATAAATGACGTTCTCGATTACCAGAAGCTCGAGACCGGAAAATTTGAATTCGAGCTTAAAGAGAACGACATGAACGACGTCATAAAAGAGGTGCAAAAGACGATGATAGCGGTCGCGAAGAACAAGGGCCTTGATATCGTTCTGAGGCTCGAAGACGGGCTTCCGAAATTCAAATTTGACCGTGACAAGATCGTCCAGGTACTGACGAACCTGATCAGTAACGCGATCAAGTTCACGGATAAGGGCAAGATCACGGTCACTTCAAGCAAGGGCGGCGGTATAGTCCAGGTCGCGGTCAGCGATACGGGCCCGGGGATCGAAAAGAATGACCTGCCTAAACTTTTCCGCGCGTTCGAGCAGCTGGAAAAAGGAAAAGACAGAAGGACCGGAGGTACGGGCCTTGGCCTTACAATATCTAAAGAGATAATAGAGAAGCACGGCGGCGCGATATGGGCTGAATCAGAGCGCGGTCAAGGCTCGACGTTCAACTTTACGCTGCCTTATTCCAGAAGCGGAGGGGCAATATAATGAAGAAGGTCCTGGTAGTCGATGACGAACAAGATGTGCTGAAAGTCGTATCGTTCAGGCTCAAAAAAGCAGGGTATGATGTTGCGACGGCAGCCAATGGCAGGATCGCTCTCGACATGGTCGCTGTAAATAAACCCGACCTGATGTTATTGGACATACAGATGCCTGTTCTGGACGGATTTGAGGTTTGCAAGGCTATAAAAGGCGATGAGGATCTTAAGAACATACCCATAATCTTATTGACCGCAAAGAGCTCCAGTATAATCATTGATATGGTGAACGATCTAAAAGCGGACGATTATATGGTAAAGCCTTTTAATCCTGAAGAGCTGCTCGATAAAGTACGCAAATACTTAGAACAGTGAAAGTGAGGCCCCGGTGAAAAAGAAGATATTGCTCGTAGACGACGAAGAAGATATCCTGACGCTGATAGGTAAAAAGATCAGTAAGTGGGATTATGATGTGATGGAAGCTGCTAACGGCAAAGAAGCATTGGATGTGTTAATAAGCAAGCATCCTGATATAGTCATCCTCGATTATATGATGCCGGGTATGGACGGAATAGAGACGCTTAAGGAGATCAGGAAGATATCCAAGAACATTCCGGTCATCATGTTCACCGCATTTCCCGATAAGAAGTCTATGGACGAGGTCAAGGCGCTGGGCGTTTGCGCTTACATACCAAAATTGAGCGTCCTGTCATCATCTATATCCGCGTTAAAAGAAGCGCTCCGCGTTGCGGAGAAGACGATAAAAATTTAAGAGATCCGCGAAAAAAACATGAAGCACCTTTTCCTTGCAGTTATAGCCGCCGGTCTCGTTACGATCACGGTCCTTTCTATGAGCTGCAGCTCAAAAACCCAGCCTTACTGCCTTACAGGCGCATTTCTCGCCGATAGCCCAACCATAAGCGATATAGATGGTTTCAAAAAGTCTTACGGCAAGAAGCCGTATATGGTGATGGTATTTGCCGGATGGGGAGGCCTGGTAGACGAAAAGGTTATAAAAGACGTCTATTCCGAAGGATGCGTCCTATTTGTGACCTGGGAACCGTGGGATCCGGCGACGAAAGAAGGAATAGACTTTGATAAGGTCCTCTCCGGAGGTTATGACGGTTATATCGGCTCTTTTGGAGAGCGTCTCAAGTCTTCGGGAGGGATCGTATTTATCAGGTTCGCGCACGAAATGAACGGTGACTGGTATCCCTGGTCAGGACTTAAGATTGGCAGAGAAAAATATATAGCCGTTCACCGCTATTTAAAGACTAAATTCGACAAGATGGGACTTGCGGACGTAAAATGGGTCTTCTCGGTGAACTGGGAGGATGTGCCCAAGGAGAATAACCACTTCATGCTGTACTATCCCGGAGACGGCTTTGTAGATTATATAGGGATAGACGGGTATAACTGGGGCGATACAAAGCCATGGAGCTCATGGATGAGCTTTAAAGAGATCTTCGCTCATAGGTACGAAGAGATAATGAGCCTTGTGAAAAAACCGGTCCTGATATCCGAGTTCAGTTCGACGGGCAGCGGAGGGGATAAGGCCGCCTGGATAAAAGATGCGATCGTTGATATGAAGCAGATGAGAGGCGTGGCAGGATTTGTCCTTTTCAATGTAGATAAAGAGACCGACTGGAGTTTCCCGGCGGATGCTCTTCCCGGAAAAGCGCTTAAGAGGTCCCTTGAAGACGGGTGGTTGCATGATAGCGAAGCTTTTAGGGGAGAATAAATATTTCTTATTGACAAATAGCTCCTCATGTAATAGAATTAACCAACTTGAGACAAAGACGTCCATAGAAGTTTATGGGTGTCTTTTTTTTGTCTGTACATGTGCATAATTATTATGCATAAATTGCACCTTGAATGGGCAAGGATAAAATGAAAATACTGTATAAAGAGAACCTGGTAGACATTCCCGGAACGAAAGTAACAAAGATAGATATTGAAGCGCCGCATATCGCCGCGAAGGCAAAGCCCGGTGAGTTCGTAGTTTTGATGGTGAGCGAGAACGGAGAACGCCTTCCTCTTACGGTGGTGAATGCAGACGTGAAAAAAGGCGCCATTACGCTCATATTCCAGGAAGCCGGTTACAGCACCGCTCTTCTCGGGAAGATGTCGGTCGGAGATTCGCTCTATTCGCTTGTCGGCCCCCTCGGCCATGCTACCGAGATAAAGAATTACGGCAAGGTCATCCTCGTAGGCGGCGGTGTAGGGATAGCCGAGATATATCCCGTAGCCGCAGCGTTTAAAAAAGCCGGGAACCTCGTTACTACTATATTGGGCGCCAGGACCAAAGATATACTTATACTCGAGAAAGAATTGAGAGAAGCGTCGACGGAGCTCCTCGTCGCGACCGATGACGGATCGTACGGCCGGAAAGGTTTTACTACCGATATCCTGAACGATCTCCTGTCGGCCAATAAAGATTATTCGCTCGTATATGCCGTAGGGCCTATTCCCATGATGAAGAAGGTCGCAGAAGCCACCCTCCCATTCAAGGTAAAGACGGTCGCGTCATTGAACGCCCTTATGGTCGACGGTACAGGAATGTGCGGCTGCTGCAGAGTTACTGTCGGCGGGCATGTTAAATTTTCGTGTGTCGACGGCCCGGAGTTTGACGCTCATCAGGTCGATTGGGAAGAGCTGGGGAAGAGGAACCGCGTTTATATACAAAAAGAAAAGCATATCTGTAAGCTGTCTTTGGGGGGCTCATCCAAATGAAAGAACCGGTAAAGATAAAAGAGAGGCCCTCATCGGAGCGCGGTTCAAATTTTGATGAAGTTGTATTAGGATATAGCGAGGCCGAGGCCCTGGAAGAGGCTAAGAGATGCCTTCAGTGTAAGAACCCTTTGTGCAGCCAGGGCTGTCCCGTCGGCATCGACATAAAGAAATTCATAAAAGAGATAACCGAAAAAGATTACAAGAGCGCCTACCTTACAATAAAAGAGACGAACAATTTCCCTTCCATATGCGGCAGGGTATGCCCCGCCGAATACCAGTGCAGAAAAGCCTGCGTTCTCACAAAGAAAGGCTCCGTATTCGCTTCGGATAATGCCATCAATATACATTTTTTAGAGCGTTTCGCGGGAGATTTCGGTAAGGATGAACAGGTGGTCAATCCGTCCAAGCCGCGAGCCGCCCTTTCAGGCAAGAGAGTAGCCGTTGTCGGTTCCGGGCCCGCGAGCCTGTGCTGCGCCGGCGAACTTGCCCGCAACGGAGTTGAGGTCACCATATTCGAAGGCCTTCACAAGACCGGAGGGGTCTTGCGTTACGGGATACCGCCTTTCAGGCTTCCCAGGAACATGCTCGATTTTGAGATAGATCATCTCAAGAAGATAGGCGTAAAGATCGTTACGAGCTTCATTATAGGTAAGGCGAAGACCTTGGATGAAATTTTCGCGGAAGGATACTCCGCGATATTTTTAGGCCTTGGCGCCGGGATACCGTCATTCCTCGGCGTCGAGGGAGAGAACCTGTGTAACATCTATTCCGCAAATGAATTCCTGACCCGCGTCAATCTGATGGAGGCTTATAAGTATCCCCAGTTCCACACTCCTGTTAATATAGGGAAGTCGATGGTGGTCATAGGCGGCGGCAATACCGCGATGGATGCAGCCCGCGTTGCGCTGAGACTGCAGAAGATGGCAGGCTTAGAACCCGATACGACCGTTATTTACAGGCGTACCGAGGTCGAGATGCCTGCGCGCAGGCTTGAGATCCATCACGCGAAAGAAGAAGGGGTAAAGTTCGAATTCCTCGTACAACCAGTGTCGTTTGGCGGGGATAAGGACGGATGTGTGAGTGCGCTCAAGGTTCTTAAGTGCGAACTGGGAGAACCCGATCCATCGGGAAGACGCAGGCCTGTACCGGTAAAAGGGAGCGAGACCGATATCGAATGTGACGGCGTTGTCATAGCGCTCGGCCTCCAGGCTAACACGTTACTCACGAACGTAGTACCAGGGTTAAAAGTAGACAAGTACAAAGATATAGTAGTTGACCCCGAGACCATGGCCACTTCGCTCGAAGGCGTATATGCGGGAGGCGATATTGTGGGCGGAGAAGGGACCGTAATAGAAGCGATGGGCATGGGGAAGAAGGCCGCGCGGGCTATCATAGATCATATAGCGTAGCGCGTTAAAAGATATTGCATAAAGCAGATAAGGAAACGAAAGGAGCAGGTAATGAGTAAGAAGATAGACCAGTTTATGGCGAATGTCATCAGCAAGAATCCGGGGGAAGTAGAATTCCATCAGGCGGTGAGGGAAGTAGTTGAATCGGTAATGCCTTTCATCGAAGCGAACCCAAAATATGAAAAAGCGAAGATCCTCGAAAGAATGGTAGAGCCGGAGAGGGTCATCATGTTCCGTGTGCCGTGGCAGGACGACAAGGGCGATATCCACATCAATAAGGCTTACAGGATAGAGATGAACAGCGCCATAGGCCCTTACAAAGGCGGCCTTCGCCTGCACCCGAGCGTAAATCTCGGCATATTGAAGTTCCTGGCGTTCGAACAGGTATTCAAGAACAGCCTTACGACCCTGCCGATGGGCGGAGGAAAGGGCGGTTCAGATTTCGATCCCAAAGGAAAATCCGACAGCGAAGTGATGAGGTTCTGCCAGAGTTTTATGACGGAGCTTCAGAGGCACATAGGCCCTGATACCGACGTTCCCGCCGGAGATATCGGAGTAGGCGGACGCGAGATCGGATATATGTTCGGCCAGTATAAAAGGCTGCGTAATGAGTTCACGGGAGTACTCACCGGCAAGGGCCTCAGCTGGGGCGGAAGTTTGATACGCCCGGAAGCTACCGGCTATGGCTGCGTATACTTCGTGCAGGAGATGCTCAAGACCAAAGGCGATTCTTTGAGAGACAAGGTCTGCGCCGTATCAGGTTCAGGCAACGTCGCCCAGTACACGGTAGAGAAACTTATCGAGCTCGGCGCGAAAGTAGTGACTCTCTCTGATTCGGACGGGTTCATCCATGACGAGGGCGGGATAGACGCTAAAGAACTGAAATGCGTGCTGGAGCTCAAGAACGTGAAGCGCGGCCGCATAAAAGAGTGCGCCAGCGAGTTCAAGTGCAAATATTACGACAAGAAGAAACCGTGGTCGGTCGAATGCGACATAGCGTTCCCGAGCGCGACGCAGAACGAGATCAATGAAGAGGACGCCAAGATGCTGGTGAAGAACGGATGCATAGCCATCGGCGAAGGCGCGAACATGCCGACGACGCCCGAAGGAGTTGAAGTGTTCCAGAAGGCGAAGATCCTCTACGCTCCCGGCAAGGCTTCGAATGCCGGCGGAGTCGCTACATCCGGCCTTGAGATGAGCCAGAACAGCATGAGGCTTTCATGGTCGAGGGAAGAGGTCAATAGCAGGCTTCACGAGATCATGGTCAATATCCATGCTAACTGTGTTCAGTACGGCAAGGAAAAAGGCGGCTATATAAATTACGTTAACGGCGCGAACATAGCCGGTTTCGTAAAAGTGGCCGATGCGATGTTGGCACAGGGGCTGGTCTAAAGCATAGAAGAACAGATCTTTGTATTATAGTTCGTAACTACGCCTTGAGCAGATCGGATGCTGCTCAAGGCGTAGCTTTAAAAAAGTGTCTATAATTTTTACCCGTCATGGTACAATAAGATTGCCGATCAAATAGACTATCCAATTTACGGGAGGTAAAATGCCGCGTCATACCGATATCAAAAAAGTGCTTATAATAGGTTCCGGACCCATCATCATAGGTCAGGCATGCGAATTCGATTATTCCGGTACCCAGGCCTGTAAGGCGCTGCGTGAAGAAGGGTATGAGGTGGTCCTTGTCAACTCGAACCCCGCTACCATCATGACGGATCCTCAGACTGCGGATAAGACATATATTGAACCTCTCACCGTCGAAAGCGTCGAAAAGATAATAGCTAAAGAGCGTCCCGATGCCCTGCTCCCTAACCTCGGCGGCCAGACCGGACTCAATCTCGCTTCAAGTCTCCATAAAGCCGGTGTGCTTGCAAAATACAATGTGAGGATCATAGGTGTAAAGGCCGATGCCATAGAGCGCGGAGAGGACAGGGAAGCGTTCAAAGACACGATGAGGAAACTGGGCATAGATGTCCCGGAATCGGAAATATGCCTTACAGTTGAAGAAGCGGAAAAGGTAGCGACCCGTCTCAATTTCCCTGTCGTCGTCCGTCCGGCGTATACTATGGGCGGCACAGGCGGCGGTATAGTTTATAATAACGAAGAGCTCAAAGAAGTGGCGACCCGCGGCCTCGCGGCTAGCCTCATCCACCAGATACTTTTAGAGCAGGCCGTTGTAGGCTGGGAAGAACTCGAGCTGGAAGTAGTGCGCGATGAAAAAAATCAGAAGATCACCGTATGTTTTATAGAGAATATAGATCCGATGGGTGTGCATACGGGCGACAGTTTCTGCGTAGCCCCCATGTTGACCGTCCCCCAAAAATTACAGAAGAGGATGCAGGAAGTCTCTTACAGGATCGTCGACGCGATCGGCGTCGTCGGCGGCACGAATATACAGTTCGCCCACAACCTTAAGACGGACAAGCTCGTCGCGATCGAGATCAACCCGCGCACCTCGCGTTCTTCGGCGCTCGCGTCCAAAGCGACAGGCTTCCCTATCGCAAGAGTCTCTACAAAGCTCGCCGCAGGCATAACCATGGACGAGATACCGTACTGGAAGAAAGGCACGCTGGAAAAATACGAACCGAGCGGCAATTACGTCGTCATAAAGTTCGCGCGATGGGCTTTTGAGAAATTCCCGCAGGCGAAAGATATCTTAGGCACGCAGATGAAGGCCGTCGGCGAAGTTATGAGCATCGGCAGGACGTTCAAAGAGGCCTTCCAGAAGTCGATCCGTTCCCTCGAGATCGGCAGGTGCGGGCTCGGTTTTGCCAAAGATTTTAATACACTATCCAAAGAAGAACTGCAGAAAAGGATCTCGTATCCTACGAGCGAGCGGGTATTCCTCATGTACGAAGCGCTTCGCAAGGGCGTGACGGTAGAAGAGCTGAACGACCTGACCCATATCGGCGTCTGGTTCATCAACGAGATGAAGGAGATGGTCCAGTTCGAAGAGAAGATGCGCGCCTCTTCGTTCGACGCCCTTTCCGACGGCGATCTTAAGAAGGCCAAAGAATGGGGATTCAGCGATAAGTATCTTGCGAAACTTTTTAAGATCAAGGAAGCGGCGGTGCGTAAACGCAGGCAGGCAGTGGTAAAGAACGCTCATTACGAGGCGGTCCCTGTGAGCGGGGTTAAAGATGCAGCGTATTACTATTCTACGTATCTCCCTGGAAAAGATGAAGTCCCTGTTTCGAATAAAAAGAAGATACTCATTCTTGGCGGCGGCCCCAACAGGATAGGCCAGGGCATAGAATTCGATTATACCTGCGTTCACGCCGCGTTCGCGCTGCGCGACGGGGGTTTCGAATCTATAATGGTCAACTGCAACCCCGAAACCGTATCTACCGATTATGACACTTCCGACAAGCTATATTTCGAACCGCTGACGGTCGAAGACGTCCTGGCCATTTACCAGAAAGAGAAACCGGATGGCGCGATCGTCCAGTTCGGCGGACAGACGCCCCTGAATATCGCGCAGGAACTGCAGGATAACGGCGTAAAGATATTGGGTACGAGCGTAGAGAGTATCGCGTTCGCCGAGGATAGAGAATTATTCCGTAAGAAGATGATAGAGTTGAACATACTACAGACGGAAGGCGCGACCGCGTTTTCTCTGGAAGAAGCGGTCAAGATCGCCGGCAGGATCGGTTACCCGCTTATGGTGAGGCCATCGTTCGTACTCGGCGGCAGGGGCATGGAGGTCATATACGACGAAGAGATGCTGCGTAAATACGCCGAAGAGGCGATACGTGTCAGTCCCGAATACCCGATGCTCATCGACAGGTTCCTGGAGAACGCGCTCGAGTGCGAAGTCGATGCCTTGTGCGACGGAGAGACTACTTTCGTTGCTTCGGTCATGGAACACATAGAACAGGCCGGCATCCATTCGGGAGATTCAGCGTGCTCGATCCCGCCCCGCACGATAAAGGCCGAACACCTCAAGACCATCGAAGACTATACGGCCAAGATCGCCAACGAGCTCAAGGTCGTAGGGCTCATCAATATCCAGTACGCGATCTGTAACGACAAAGTGTATATACTTGAAGCCAACCCGCGCGCTTCGCGTACGGTCCCGTTCGTTTCGAAGATGATGGGCATACCGATCGCGCGCATAGCGACGCAGCTCATGCTTGGCAAGAAGATAAAAGACTTCCCTGAGCTGAAGAAGTTGTGCTGTGATTATGTAGGAGTGAAAGAAGCGGTATTTCCGTTCAATATGTTCCCCGAAGTCGATCCTATCCTCGGACCTGAGATGAGGGCGACGGGAGAGGTCATGGGTATAGCAAAGTCGTTCGGCCTCGCGTTCTACAAAGCGCAGGAAGCCGTCGGGACGCCGCTGCCTCAGGAAGGAAGCGTCCTGATAACAGTCGCGGATAAAGACAAGGCTGAAGCGCTTCCGATCGCGAAACGCATGTCGGAAATGGGCTTCACGCTTTATGCCACGGAGCATACACATGAGTTCCTTGAAAAGAAAGGTGTAAAGAACCTTCTTATAAAGAAGATCCACGAGGGCCGGCCGAACATAGCCGACGCCATCAAGAACAGGCAGCTGAACCTTATAATAAATACCCCGACGGGCAGGTACGGCAAGAGCGACGACGGATACATCCGTATGATGGCGATCCAATATAAGATCCCGTACATGACGACCATGGCGGCGGCAAAAGCGTCCGTAGAAGGTATCGAGAAGGTTAAGCAGGGGCAGGAGACGCCTCTATCTCTGCAGGAATATCATAAACAGAAGTCCGAAAAAAATTCGGAAAAAGCGGCGTGCTGCCAGAGAGGTTCAAAATGAGCGGGATATTCGGAGTAGTCTCAAAAGATAATTGCGCCGAGGACCTCTTTTACGGGACCGACTATCACACACATCTTGGGACCGAGTATGGCGGAATGGCCGTATTGGGAGAACGTTTCTGGCGCCAGATACACAATATCAGCCAGGGCCAGTTCAAATCTAAATTTTACGACGACCATAAACATATGAACGGGAATAAAGGCATAGGGGTCATAAGCGATTCTGATGAGCAGCCCATATTCCTGAACTCGAAGCTTGGGCCTTTCTGCATCGTCACATCAGGTCTCATCGAAAATAAGGATGACCTGGAAAAAATGCTTCTTAAAAAAGGAGTATCTTTCAGCGAGGTGAGTAAGGATAGGGTGAATGCCACCGAGCTCATAGCCAAGCTGATCGTGGAAGGCAACGATATCGTAGACGGCATCGAAAAAATGTTCAAGGCGATCGAGGGATCGTGTTCACTCCTTCTTCTTAATAAAGAAGGTATATATGCTGCGCGCGACAAGTCCGGATATACTACCCTTGCTATCGGAAAAAGCGATTCGTCCTGGGCGGTCACCGCAGAAAGCTGCGCGTTCGCGAACCTCGGATATGAGACCGTGAAATTCATGGAGCCCGGCGAGATCATACTGATAAACGAGAACGGCCCGGTCTGCCGCAGGGAAGGCTCCCTCCAAAAACAGATATGTTCGTTCCTGTGGATCTATACCGGTTTTCCGGCTTCAAGCTATGAGGGGATCAATGTAGAGACGGTGAGGGAGAGATGCGGCAGGTCCCTTGCGCGTCACGACAAAGATCTGGAGATCGATGTTGTGTCGGGCGTCCCGGATTCCGGAGCTGCCCATGCAATAGGCTATGCGATGGAGTCGGGGAAGCCCTATCGCAGGCCGCTCATCAAATATACACCCGGTTACGGCCGCAGCTATACGCCTCCGTCGCAGAAGACGCGCGACCTGATCGCCAAGATGAAGCTAGTACCTATAAAGGATATAATATCGGGTAACAGGATCGTAGTCTGCGATGACTCGATAGTCAGAGGCACCCAGCTTAAGAGCTTTGCTATAAATAAATTATGGGCCTGCGGCGCCAAAGAGGTGCACGTGAGGCCTGCATGTCCTCCGCTCATGTTTCCCTGCAAATTCTGCCTCTCTACGCGCACGACTAGCGAATTGATCGCGCGCAGGGCTATCAGGGCGCTTGAGAACGGCGAGATAGAGGACGTTTCCGAATATCTCGATTGCACTACGGAAAAGTACGCGAAGATGGTGAAGTGGATCGAGGGCCATCTGGAAGTCACCACTCTCAGGTATCAGACCATCGACGATATGGTGAACGCCATAGGATTGCCGAAAGAGAAACTCTGCCTGTTCTGCTGGACGGGCAAATGTCCCGGCACGTCTTCGTGCGGCACCGGCGGTAAGTCCGCCCAGTCAGCGAAGCCGGCCCAGAACCCGATACCCTGCACCGCCAAAAAATAGTTCATAGTACACGATAGGAATATTACCACAGGGGAGGCTTAACCGCCTCCCCTGATCCATTTCCTCCCGGTCTTCTCACCCCCCGTTGGCGGTTACTTTTGCGGCCATCTTCCGCTTGTCGCAAATTTAGATTAGGCATCTAAATTTGCTGTTGTAAAATTTACGATGGTAAAGCCTATATCGCCCCAATGTATCGTAAATTTTAAAAGT
>Ga0172379_10009724_pt1 | contig 11798 bp, 12 predicted proteins | sample GrowelOW334metaG_FD_119756 | JGI IMG/M metagenome (GOLD analysis project Ga0172379, IMG submission 119756) | Groundwater microbial communities from an aquifer near a municipal landfill in Southern Ontario, Canada - Groundwater well OW334 metaG | ecosystem: Environmental > Aquatic > Deep... | reverse complement strand
TGACCAGAAACCCATTACTGAATGCTGCGGCGGCGACTGCATATATCGCCGCCATCTCGTCGGCGCTGTACTACGTACCCAAGACGATGAACCCAGCAATGGAAGGACCCATCGTTCCAGCCGCGTTCCTGTCGCTGTTCGTACTCTCCGCGGCGATGATGGTGTATTTCTTCCTCTACCAGCCCGCACAACTCTTTTTCGAGAACAAATCGAAAGAAGCAGCGGAGCTCTTTCTGTCGACAGTGATAATCTTCGCCCTTGTCACTGGCGTAATAATTTCTATTTTGCTTTTCCTGAGCATGTACATGCGATAAGTCGCCACACCACGCGGCCAGCCAGTGGGTATAAGTACAGTACCCGTTCGGTGTTAGAATAAATCTCATCATGAATAAAAACTACTTTCAGATAGTAATCAATGCTCTCTTGATATCTGTAATCGGGGTGTTCGTAGTGGACTACATCTCACACCTGATGTTCTCGGACCCGATGGAGACGATCCCTTATTTCCTGACGAAATTTGCATTGTACTTCGTATTCTCAATCGTGTTTCTGTCTCTATTCAAGAGACGAGATCACATGTTCGGCATCGTGCTAGGCGCTGGCGTAGTCGTAGCTTCATTGTGGGGCATGTACTACAACGTCCTACCGGCGCTGTTCGACTATTACCCATATGGTATATCCTTGCGCGGCCTGAGCTTCTTGGGAATGGGACTTGTAGGGACTGGTATTGCGTTCGGCGTCGTGCACACAGCCGCGTTCGTAGCGGGATATTATTCAGCTATTCACCTAACTAACACGAAATGAGCAAGATAATCATCGGCACCACACTAACCCTTGTCTTAATAGGCGGCATTTATTACTTCATATCCAACAAGGCCTCGAGCGTGTACACACCATCATCACAGACGACATCTACCGTACCTACCTCAGACACATCTCCCGCAGATGGAACGACGGTGAGCATACACAACTTCTCGTTTACTCCTTCGACGCTCACAGTGAAGACGGGCACGACGGTGACATGGATCAATAACGACAACATGCCTCACACAGTCACTTCAGATTCTGGTAGCCTCCCAGCTTCACAGCCTATCGCTCCAGGACAATCGTTCAACTTCACATTCACCGCCCCAGGCTCTGTGTCATACCACTGCTCTATCCATCCTGTAATGAAAGGTGCGGTCACTGTAACTAACTAGCCCGCATCGCTACTGTGCACAACGTCATGCCCGTCGCTCGGCACACTTGGTATCATGGACGCATGCGCTAATTAAACACGCTTACTTGCGGCGTGGTTAATTATTTCTTTGAGGCAATCTCCTGCTTTAGCTTCTCGATCTCGCCTTTCAGCTCTATCATCTTCAATTCTCTTCCGATCATTAACTTGTTCATATTTTCAACTCCCTCTATGTATTCTTTCTCTTTCGTCTCCGCTTCTTTGCGACTGGTGATATCCCGGAAGATTCCCAATAGGTATACACCACCTTCTAGAGTTACTGGAGAAGAGTTAATGTCGCTATAGAATATACTACCGTCCTTTCTCTTGATACGCAGGCACTCAGCTCCCTGGATTTCCTTTCGTACCTGCTTATCGAACTGTTCAATGCAATTTGGTAAATCTTCTTTCGGGTGGATATCTTCGATACTTAATTCTCTGACCTCTTTTTGGCTATACCCTAGCATCCTACAGAACGCGTCATTCGCAAGATAAAACATCTTAGTCTTGACATCTACCAAGACTATCCCGTCATTCGTATTATCAAAAATGACTTTGAATTTCTCTTCCGCATATCCTTTTGATTTTTCTTCCAATCTCTTACGCTCAGTGATATCCCTCACGACGGCGTGAATGAACTGTTTTCCTTTTTGCTTTACCTTCGACAATAAAACTTCTGCTGGGAAATCCTCGCCATTCGCCCTCCGGTGCACCCACTCGAAGAAATTTGTTCCATCGCGCATCGCTATACCTATCATCTCCTTCGCCTTCTCCGCAGAATTACGCCCATCTGGCTGTCTCTCTGGAGATAGCGACCAAGGCTCATGTATCAAGAAGTCGCCTTCACTCTTCATGCCGAACATCTTTATAGTCGCCGGATTGCCGGAGGTAAACTTCCACTCAGGCGGTTCAAGCGTCATGATAGCATCGCGCGACGACACGCAGATCGCTTTGTACCGATCTGCGCTCGCCTGAAGAAGCTCTTCCTCCAAAACCTTGCGCTCTGCTACAGTACGAAGAGAGATGATGCCGAAGGCTAGGTCGCTTGCCAATTCATGCAATATTTTTATCTCATCCTCAGAAAATGCGTCTGTCTTGTCGGCATAGATTGAAAGCGCTCCAAATACTTGATCTCCATCTTTAAACGGAAATACGGCGAGTGATTTATAGCCACGCTCAAGAGCCGCCTTGTGCCACGGAGCCATGCGCTGCTCCGTAGAGATATCCCTCACCATCTGCAACTGTCCAGTGCGCAGTGCGACACCTACCGGACCGCGTCCGTGCTCGGTATCTGACCAAGTAATATGCGCTGATTCAAGATAGCCGGACTCAAAACCTGCATAGGCTACAGGACGCACAGTCTTCTCTGTATCATTTTCTTTGAAACCTATCCAGAGCATGCGATATCCTCCAGATTCACCGACAATGCGACATGCTTCGCTAAGCAATATCGCCTCGTCTTTCACATGGATAAGCGCCTGGTTGATATTGCTCAATATACGCAACATGCGATTCTTCTGCGCCATATCCATCTCTGCTTTTTTGCGACCTGTGATGTCGTGAGCGACTGATAGAATATGCTTCTCACCTTGAAAATCAAAAAGACTTGCCGAGTCTATTACCGGGACAATAGTACCGTCCTTGCGCCGAAGCGCTGTCTCGAAGTCGAGAACTTTACCGTTCTTCTGCAGAGCTACTACGAGCTTCGCGCGATCTGCAGAATCAGCCCATATCGATAGCTCGGAAGTGGTCTTCCCGACAGACTCCTCGTGCGTATATCCAAGCATTCGCGTATACCCCTCATTTACTTCGATGATCTTTCCATCCGCGATTTGCGTAATAGCCATCAAATCAGGAGACGATCTGAACGCGGCAGAGAACTTGCTCTCGCTTATTTGAAGATCGCGATAGAGCAGCGTACTTGTCAGTCCGTCAGCAAGCCGCCGGCTAATCTCCTGCAGAAGGCGCTTCTCTTCATCCGTCCAGACGCGAGCGTGTGAGCATTGATGGATACCGAACACCCATGGCTTGCCGATCTTTGGATTCAGAGCTGTCATCAGCATAGATTTGACACCAAACTGCTCTGCGCTCGTCTTATTTACAGGTCTCTCCGTCCCGACTACATATGCCAATGGTTCAGCAGACAAAAGTGCCTCACGCAAATTCTCTGCCATGTCTGGAGGCATCGGTACGTCCTCTTTCAATATGCCGGCTCCTGGATATTCTGGCTTAGTTACTTCCATTGGGACTCGAAACATCAGAGCGTCTGGATCGCACGGATAGAAGAGCCATGCACGATCGCAATCAAGAATGGTAAGAGTCACGCTGAGAACATCTCTCATCACATCTTCAAGAGTGCTCGCGCTCTGAATAGCGCGATTTATCTTGTCCATATTCTCTACGAGAGCGAGCTGCGCGACACACTCTTTCTCTCTATTCTCCAAATCCTTTACAGGATCTTTTATTTTGGAATGAGTATCTATTTTCCCATTAGACATAGGATTAAGTATATCATTCACAATAGCCATAACTTGAGTTAATCTACCCACATAAGACCTCACACCGATGAGTACCAACCAAGAACACGCATGGGATACCGAATACCGCATCAAGCAGATGCTCTCTCCGAGCAATGTGCCGCAGGCAGACGTGGTGCGCTTCGTCCGCTGGCTGAAGAAGGATGGCAAGCACGCCGATAAGCCGTTTGATATATCAGATTGCACAGTACTCGACCTGGGCTCAGGCACAGGCAGGAACTCCTATTATCTTGCGGAGCAGGGTGCACGCACAATCGGATACGAAATCTCCTCGACAGCCCTCAATATGGCCGAGAGACTGGCGGCGCGTGACGGCTTGTTCATAGAGTATCGGAAACAGGACATTGGTGTGGCGTATCAGCTGCCTACCGCATCGGTCGACATCGTGCTCGACGTCACTTCGTCAAATTCGCTCAGCGATACTGCAAGACAAACATACCTCTCAGAAGCACACCGCGTCTTGAAGCCTGGCGGATGGTTGTTCGTGCGTGCGCTCGCGAAAGATGGCGACGCTCATGCGAAAACACTAATATCTCGATTCCCAGGGCCAGACCCAGACACATATATCCACCCTGATCTAGGCATCACTGAAAAAGTATTTACGAATGAATCATTCAAAGAGACCTACAGTTCTCTTTTTGAAATCGTGCATATGGAAAAGACCTCTCACTACACCACGGTCGCTGGCAGGAAGTACAAGAGAAACTACTGGATCGCATACCTACGTCGCAACTAGTATGAAGAAGTTATACAGTCTGCACCATCATCATATTGGTGCCTCCGACTTTTCCGAATGGGATACCTGCAGAGATGACAAACTGATCACCTTTCTTCACAAGCTTCTGTTTCAGCAACACTTCCTTTGAATCAATAATCACTTGCAGGACATCGTCAAAAGCTGGCGCGACGAACGGGTGACACGCGAACGAGAGCGCGAGCTTACGTGCGGTTTCCTCGTGCGCTGTGAATACCACGACCGTGCGTGTCGGCCTATAGCGCGAAATCATGCGCGCAGTGAAGCCACTCTCCGAAAGGGCTACGATAGCTCGCGCGTTAGTAGCGTGTAAAGCGTCTACAACTGCGCGACCTATCGCATCTACAACATCAGTCTCATGATTCACCCGCGTGCTGTGGAATTTCTCACGATACGCCTTATCATTCTCTACCTTGTGCGCAATCTGCGACATCATTGAGACAGCTTCGACCGGATACTCTCCCATAGCAGTCTCCTGCGAGAGCATTACCGCGTCTGTTCCATCAAGAATTGCATTAGCCACATCACCCACCTCTGCGCGCGTCGGAATCGGGCTACTTATCATCGACTCAAGCATCTGAGTCGCGGTTATGACAGGCTTTCCTGCGGCGACACATTTGCGAATTATCATTTTCTGCACTAATGGAACGTTTTCTGGAGAAATCTCGACAGCCAGATCTCCGCGTGCCACCATCACACCATCAGCCTCGGCAATAATGGCATCTAGTTTCTCGACTGCCTCTACAGTTTCGATCTTAACGATGATATGCGGAATATGCTTCGGTGCATGCTTAGCGATGAGTTTGCGAAGCTGTCGAACATCTTCCGCAGAACGTACGAATGATAGCGCCACGAAGTCTACGCCCTGCTCCAGACCAAAGACCAGGTCCACGCGATCTTTCTTGGTTATTGGGCTAATCTTACGGAACGCGCCAGGGATATTGACGCCACGTCGACCCTTAATCGTGCCTCCGATTATAATCTTAGTCACCACATCAGAGCCCTGCACAGAGACGACTTCGAGCTCTCGGCGCCCATCATCGAGCAATATTTTGTCGCCCTTTTTCACCTCCTCAGCGATGTGCGGGTAGTTGATAAAAACACGGTCCTTAGTGCCTACGCATTGCTCGGCTGACAGTGTGATACGAGCGCCCGCTACGAGCGTAATACTACCTCCTTCGAAATCACCTATTCGGACCTTCGGACCCGAAAGATCCTGCAAGATAGCAATAGAAGCACCGATTTCCTTTGCTGCTGTACGAACAGCTTTCATGTCCATAGCGTGCTGTTCGTGAGAACCGTGCGAGAAATTGTGTCTGGCAACATTAAGGCCTGCGCGAATAAGTTTTTCTATCACTTTCTGGTCGTTCGAAGTCGGACCGATAGTCGCAACGATTTTCGTTCGTTTAAAATGCATCCTATTTGTATACACTATTTTGCAAAAATTAGAAGTGTTCGCACATACACGTAACACCCTAGTACGAAATCGCGCTAGAATAGAAGCATGATTCGCAGTGTCTCTCACCAGCCGACACGCGCATGGCGTCTCGCACATCAGGTCCGCCATCGTCGCGGGTGGATCATCATCGCAGGAGTAGCCATCGCTGCCGTGCTCCTAGCTCTATCTGGATACTTCAGCGGGGTCTCATGGGCAGTTCTCACTGGTGCAGTCTTTCACACAACCTACCGTCTCGTGCTCTCCTACTTGCTCGCACTCGCACTCGGCATCACTGTCGCACTTCTCGTAGGCTGGAGCCCATTTTCCGACGACCTATTCCCAATCTTCGACATCATGCAGAATATACCGTCTTTTGCACTTATTCCATTCTTCATCTACTTCCTAGGATATACCGACAAGATGATAATACTCTTCGCGGTTAGCTCGATAACATGGCCGATTCTATTCGCTGTCCTAGCAGCGATTAAGAGTGCGCACACCGATCTGAGCGATGCGGCAACTATCTTCGGCGCAAAAGGGCTCAGACGCATTCCGTTCTACCTCATGCCGCTATCTATGCCATCCGTACTCACCGGATCGATTGTCGGCATCGCAATAGGCTGGGAGGCGGTAATCGGCGCCGAGATAATCGCTAGTGTTGCTGGATTCGGGTCATTCATCGAGAACGCGAGTACGACAGGCATCAATCAATCCGCTGTCGCCGGAATGCTCGTCATACTCATCATCGTATTCGTAATCAATCGACTCGTATGGACGCCGCTCCTAGCCGAGAGCCGCAAACGCTATGCTGAATAACATGACCACCTCCGCATTAGCCCTATCACGCGTGAACGCTCGCTTCACGGATGAAAAAAGCGTTCTTGCACTGGAGAACATTTCTTTTTCTATCTCGACAGGTTCATTCGTATCAATCATAGGCCCGTCTGGAGCTGGTAAGTCTACGCTCATGCGCATTATCCTAGGCCTGATGCCCGCAGAGAGCGGCACAATCGTGCGGAACTTCTCGCGCCCTGCTATGGTTTTTCAGAATTACGCACTCTTCCCATGGCTCACGGCGCTCGACAATGTATCATTCGGTCTTCACATGCAGGGCGTTCCGCGACAGGAGCGCGAGCGCATCGCGCGCGAGAAATTAAAAGAGGTAGGCCTAGAGCATCTCGACTGCCACTACCCTGCGGCACTATCGGGCGGTCAGCGCCAGCGCATCGGTCTCGCACGAGCGCTCGCGATCTCGCCCGATCTTCTTATCATGGACGAGCCATTCTCAAATCTAGACACCATCACCTCAGAAGCACTGAAGGCAGACCTGCTGAAAATCTGGAGCTCCTACGGCATGACAATTATCATGGTGAACCACCTCATTCCAGACTCCATCGAGCTATCTGATCAAGTTATCATACTCGGCTCGCGCCCAGGACACATCGAGAAGATTCTCCCAATCGACCTACCGCGCCCGCGCAATATCCGCAGTGACCCCTTCTTCAAACAAGTCGACTCCCTCACCGACCTCATCCGCACTATCTCCTAGCTTTTCTGAGCAACAACTTGCTTGAGGGAGGTTTAACCTCCACACGAATTCGTCGCCTCGCATTACGGTATAATGACGGCTATCATGACCGATTCACCATTAGACAAGATCCTCGGTTTTATCGGCCTCCTCAATCAATTCCGCACCATCGAAAGGAAGGTTCTAACTCAAGGATGCGATCGAAACGAGAACGATTCCGAGCATTCGTTCTCGCTCGCGATGCTCGCGTGGTATGTAAACAATGTATACGAACTTAATCTCGACACCGATACAATGCTCAAATATGCGCTCGTGCACGATCTCGTAGAGGCGTACGCTGGAGATACATTCTTCTATCATCCTGATCGAAGTTTCGTAGACGGCAAACACGCACGAGAAGAAGCTGCCGCGCAAAAGCTTGGTACAGAATATCCTGAGTTCCCAGAAATCCATGACACTATTGAACGATACGAAAAACGAGAAGATCGAGAGAGTCGGTTCATTTATGCACTCGATAAGATAGAGCCCGTATTGCATATCTATCGAGATAAAGGTCGCAGCTGGCGGCGAGACGGAGTGACACTTGAGATGCTCGTGACGATGAAATCACCGAAAGTAGCGCTCGACAAAACCGTCGAAGGCATTTTTAAAGAGCTAGTATCGAGAGTATCGAACGAGCAAGACGGCTTGTTCCTGAAGAGCTAACTCGTTTTGTGGAGGTTTAACCTCCCTCAACAATTCTGTAAGAATCAATCCCAAGGGATTATTTTCAGATTCGGCCAAACGCGTCTCCATCTATCAACCTTTCCCTCGTACACTTCCTGAGTCACAAGAACCCTGTTCGCTCACGCCTTTTTGTATGAATCTGTCCTCGGCTTCATAAGAAATGTCATTCGCATCGTAATACACCAAATCATAATCCCTAATACCATTTTCCGAATCAAAACCATGCTTTACATTCCATACGGTCTGAGCAATGCTACCAGAACCCAGATACCAGTTCGGCATCTGCAGATCTCCAGATCTGTCCAAGATCGATTGAATGCTTTTGTTCTCTTTCAGGATCTGTAATAATTCTTCCGTATCCTCAGAAAGGGTCATTTTCTTTTCTGATCAGCAGCGGCTTTGAGGAATTCGGTGAAGAGTGGGTGCGGGTCGAGAGGGCGGGCTTGCAATTCAGGATGGAATTGCGTACCGAGCATGAAGGGGTGCACAGAGCGCGGTAGCTCTGCTATTTCCATCAGGACGCCATCTGGCGATGTGCCCGAGAACACTAGACCTGCCTTCTCAAGGCGTTCGACGTAGGCAGGATTTATCTCGTAGCGGTGTCGGTGGCGCTCTTCGACCACATCTTTCTTATATGCGCCGCGAGCGATTGTGCCCTTCTTGATGTGCGCTGGATAAGCGCCGAGACGCATTGTGCCACCATAAGTATTTTCCGCGAGGTGCTTCTTCTGATCAAGCATGATATCGACCACCGGATCTTCAGAATTTTTCTGAATCTCGGTCGTATGCGCGTTCTTTAATTTCAACACATTGCGTGCATACTCAATCACCATGAGCTGCATTCCGTAACAAAGGCCGAAGTATGGAATCTTCTTTTCGCGAGCGAATTGGATTGCCTTGATCTTACCCTCAATACCGCTCTCTCCGAAGCCACCAGGTACGATGATTCCCTGATAGTTCGCGAGCCCAGCTAGTGCGCCCTTGTCACCACTCTCTATGTGTTTCGAATTCACCCATGTGATTTTAGCTTTTTTGCCGAGCTTGGCAGCTGAGAACTTGATTGCCTCGATTACCGACAGGTATGCGTCTGATAGCACGAAGTCGCCCGTATCGAAATATTTGCCGACGATGGCGATCGAGACTTCCGGTGCGTTCTTGTTCGCAACGGCAGCAGCAAACTTCTTCCATGCTGTGAGCGACACTTTCTGCTTCTCTGGTAGCTTGAGCGCATCTAGTAGCGCCTTGCCGAGCTTGTCCTTCTCGAAATTGATAGGTGCTTCATATATGCTCGAGATGTCAGGCGCGGAAATAATGCGGTCCGTGTGCACATTGCATGATATGGCCAGTTTCTCTTTGCGCCTGTCATCGAGCGCCTGCGTCGCTCGCGCGATGATGAAATCTGCCTGCACACCATATGAATTGAGCTCGCGCATCGCGTGCTGAGTCGGGCGAGTCTTCATCTCCCCAAGAGTACTAGGAACAGGAAGGTACGAAACCATCACGAATATCACGTCGTCTGGATTATGCACCCTGAGCACACGAGCCGCGTCGATGAATAGAGCGTTCTGGAAATCTCCTATTGTCCCCCCTATCTCGATTACAGATACGTTACTACCATTATGATCGGCCGCAGCTAGGATGCGACGCGTAATCTCGTCGCGCACGTGCGGGATAGCTTCGACGCACTTGCCACCATATTCGAGCGCCCGCTCGCGCGCAATGACAGACTGATATACCATACCGCTCGTCACATAGTCACCATCTGTTAGATCGCGACCGAGGAATCGCTCATAGTTGCCCATATCCTGATCAGTCTCGAGCCCGCTCTTGAGCACAAAAGTCTCTCCGTGCTCAGTAGGATTCATCGTGCCCGCATCGACATTCAAATACGGATCAATCTTTACCAGATTCACAGAATATCCATTCTCTTGGAGCAAGAGGCCGATTGAGCTCGTAACGACACCCTTCCCGACTCCACTCATCACACCACCAATAACGAATATATATTTGTGACCTTCTCGTGCCATAGTGATTTATGTATTTATACTTTTAGATACCTCCGAATGGCGAATACTGACGCAATCCCGCCAAGCGCTACACCAGAGAACATGAGGATTGCGAAGATGAGTGCGAAATGGCTAGCGTAATACGACGCCATGTTGAATCCGCCAAACCATATTACCGTCTTAGCTCCCGTGTACCACGTGGCAGGCCAGAGGAGAAGCAGGACTATAAGTGCCGACGTGATTCCAGTGATGACACCTGTTACTATGAACGGCCCCTGCACGTAAGCATTGCTTGCGCCGACCAGACGCATCACAGCTATCTCATCTTTCGATACATAGATTGCAAGACGAACCGTCGCAAAGGCGATAAGTACCGAGGCGATTGCGAATAATATAATCACAGCGAACCCGATCTCTCGCGTGGCCCGTATTGCGAGCGACAAACGATCAATAACATCTTTATTCTGTGCATAATTGATACGATCAACAATCGAGGCGCTTCCGCTTGAAAGCGTAGGAGATGCCTCCAGGAAGCTCACTATGCTCTCGTACCCTGAAGGATCCTTCGCTCGCACCTCGAGTGACGCATCGAGCGGATTGCCGCCTAGCTCGTCGAGCGCCTGAAGAGTGAGCTGGTCTGTAGCGTGCCTAGCGCGAAATGCCACAAGCGCATCATCGGCTGAGGTATATGACACACTCGCTACCTGCGGCAATTTCTCTAGCTGGCTCTTAACTGCCAGAATGTCTGATTCTTGCGCAGTAGTTACGAAATAGACAGACACGTCGACCTTGTCCTTGATGGTGTTAAGTGTAAACGTGAGTAGCGCCGATACGAAGATGAGCGAACCGATGATAGAGAGCGTAACCGTCATGATGACTACTGTCGCCGCCGAGACGGCACCTCCGCGCAAGAAATTCTTTCCGCCGCTCACTAGCACCCGCTTGATGGTCATCCAATTCATATTTGTTGCAGTATATCAGTCATCGCTCTGTTCATAAAATGTATTTGCCGTTGGAATCGTCGCGCACAACATGCCCGCGATCGATAGTTACAACGCGCCTTCCGATTGCGTCGACTACTCCCTTATTGTGCGTTGTTATGATAACGGTTGTGCCAAGCTCGTTTATTTTCTTGAATATTTCCACTATCTCATAGGCATTGATCGGATCGAGGTTACCAGTCGGCTCGTCAGCGATGATCAGATCCGGCTGATTGATAATCGCTCGACCGATAGCGACGCGCTGTTTCTCGCCGCCTGAGAGCTGATCAGGGAAATGCTTCGCCTTGTCTGCGAGGTTTACCAGCTCGAGGATATATGGCACGTCGCTTGCGATCTCTTCATCATGGCGCCCAGCAGCTTCCATAGCGAACGCTATGTTCTCATACGCCGTCTTGTTGGGGATGAGCCGGAAATCCTGGAAGACCATGCCTATCTTGCGGCGATAGTGGTGGAGAGACGAATTCGGTAGGTCGTTGATGTCTATCGATTCGAAGAAGACACTGCCATCTGTCGGGCGCTCTTCAGCGAGGAGTAGCTTGAGAAGAGTGGTCTTGCCGGCTCCAGAATGACCAACTATGGAGACAAATTCTTT
>Ga0172379_10009723_pt1 | contig 11799 bp, 14 predicted proteins | sample GrowelOW334metaG_FD_119756 | JGI IMG/M metagenome (GOLD analysis project Ga0172379, IMG submission 119756) | Groundwater microbial communities from an aquifer near a municipal landfill in Southern Ontario, Canada - Groundwater well OW334 metaG | ecosystem: Environmental > Aquatic > Deep... | reverse complement strand
GAAGCAAAATAGGAGTTCATGTCGACATGAGCGTACATAGCGTGCATGACGTACATCGCGTTCATAACGTACTTAACGTGCATAACGTTCCTACACGCGATGTACGTCATGTACGTCATGTACGTTAGGTACGTTATAAGCTAGCCGTTTCCTCCAGCGTCCACTTAAGCGTCTCTGTCGAAAATCGCAATCGAAACGCATTCGCCTCATCGGAGACGGAGAAGATATATTGCTTGTCTCTCCCCTGCCGTTCCGTGTGAACAAGATTGACGCGTTTGACCCTATATTGCCGATTTCCCCATTTAAAAAACACCGGCTCAACGCGTTTGCCTTTGAACAATACAACAACCTCGATCGGCTCATTGATGTTTTGGTACATACTGCGGGGGTAACGTACATCACGTACATAGCGTACATCACGTACATAACGTTAATGGAGCGACTGCGAAAAACGTAGAATGATTTGGCTAATTCGTACTGTTAGAGAAAACATCTGATCAAAATTCTCTTCATTTAAGTAGCGCTGATATAAACCTACATACAACATTGAACGGACTTCAGCGCATGATCCTTTAGCGATTTTAAGAAAATATATAAATTCCTTGTTACCGCCTCTATCAAACCCTTCAGCTATGTTATTCATGATCGATAAAACCGCACGCTGCAACTGATCTCTAAAACTATAATCGCGACAATCTCTCATTGTTCTATAAACACGCCCGACTAACTCACGCGAAAGCTGCCAAGCCACAATATCTTCAAACCTCTCTATCTTCATAAAATTTTTCTTACCACGCGATGTACGCTATGTACGTCATGCACGTGATGTACGTTAGTATCTTACAGAACAAAAATAGAACAGTTGTTAGGCTGTGTCAAATGCATCAAAAAAGACGTCAATCGCGCGGCACGCTGTGGCAGCTCCTGCATCTCGCTTCGTACATCTCGTCTCCGCCGACGACGATGCGCGGCGAGTTGTATGGCGCGGGCTGGCCGTCTATCAAACGTTGAGTTCTGATGGCAGGTTGCGCGCAACGGACACAGACTGCAGTTAATTTTGTTACGGAATCTGCTTCGGCCATAAGTTGAGGGATGACGCCTAACGGTTCGCCGCGGAAATCAGTGTCCAGACCGGCGATCAATACACGCACGCCTCTGTCTAGAAGTTGACGAATGACATCAAGCGTCGATTCCGGTAAAAACTGCGCTTCGTCGAATGCGACCACGCAATGTTCATCTTGCAAATGATCAAAAACATTCTGCGGTTCGTCGATGGGGATGGCATCAAAGAGTCGACCGTCGCGCGATGCGATGACCAATTTCTCGCCACGGCTGTCAACGCCTGGTTTAAAGACTACAACCGACTGTTTGGCGATAGTCGCGTGCTTAAGACGACGAATGAGCTCCTCACTTTTGCCGGAAGACATGCATCCGACGATGACTTCGAGAGTACCTTTGGACATAAACGACGTACAAGGTACCACGTACGACGTACAAGGTACAACGACCGAACACCCTCTATCCACCCCCTCATTTTGATAACATTGCGGGGGGCCTTTCCCCCGTCGAACAGGGGAAAGGCAGTTAATTTGTTTGTTTGTTTGTTTGTTTGTCGTAGAGACGCCCTCCGAGGGCGTCTCTACGGAATAACCATATAACCTATCAACTCCTTTCCCTCGTCTGACGGGGGAAAAGTGTCCCGAGCATAAGTTAATGGCGAGGGACGGATAGAGGGTCCGGTCGGCCGATATGCTATAATACTCCCATGTTCCGTTGGTTACGCACACTTGCGACAGGCGACATGTTTTATCTCACGGCATTCGGATTGCTGACGCCTATTTTTGCTTTATTTTTATTGGATCGCATTCCCGGCGCAAATCTTTTAACCGTCGGTATCGCCGAAGCAACTTATCTTGCAACCGTCGGCGTGCTGCGACCTTTCTCCCAACTCTATTCCAAAAACGACACTTCCGGCTGGCGTACGCAAAATATTCTTTGGTTTGGTTCGGCATTCGTCGTTCTGGTACCTTTTTTGTATCTGCTTTCTCGCGACATGATAGATGTTTACGTCATCGAACTTTTATACGGCGTCGGCATCGCGTTTTGCGGACCGGCTTGGTCGCGCTTGATGGACAAAAGCTGCTCTTTTGATTCCGCTTCCGGTTTTGATCGTTACAGCACTCTCAGTACACTGCTCGCAGCTGGCATGGCACTCGTCGGCGGATTCATTGCAGATCAACAAGGTATCCCGGCGCTTTTATTTTATCTCAACGTCACAGTCCTGCTCGCCGCCATTCTGCTCGTCTCGCTTTATTGGAGATTTGGAATTCAACAACGGCATAACCTAACAATTAAGAATTAAAAATTAAGAATTAAGAATTTTGGATCGTGTCATCTCATTCATAATTCATAATTCTTAATTCATAATTGACTATGTTGCCCCTTAGAATCATTGCACTTTTAGTCAGCGAGATACTGACCAGCGGATCATATGGATTGATGATGCCGATTTTGGCGCTGTTTTTGACGGATAAAATCAGCGGCGCGAATTTAATGTCCATTGCAGTTGCGGTGGCCATCTATCTTTTTGCGCAAGCGGGTTTTAGTTGGATCTTTTCGTCTTACATGCACCACGCAAAAACAATGGAACGCGCACAGGCCGGTTTGTTTTTCGGTTCTGCTGTAATCACGCTCGTTCCCGTTGCCTATGCGTATTCAACCGACATGTCGCAAGTCATGCTGGCTCAGATCGTTCTCGGTCTGGGTTACGGCTTGATGTATCCGGCTTGGACATGGCTCGCCAATGATCACGCGCCGAATAAATATCTCAACAGTTTAAAAAATTTACACTCTTTGATTTCAGCTTTATCACTCGCGGCGGTTACTGCGATCGGAGGTTTTGTCGCATATTTTTATGGCTACAACACACTTCTGCGAATGATGATGATCTTCGGCTTTCTCGGAACCCTCGCCGCGACAACATTGTTTTTTGGTAAGACGAAAAAGAGACGATAGTCAGGCCCCCTTCCGCCACTCCGCTATTTTCCCATGATCGCCCGAAAGCAAAACTTTCGGGACTTTCCATTTATTAAAAACTTCAGGGCGCGTGTACTGCGGATATTCTTTTGTCACGCCATCACTCCAAGATTCTTCATCAAGCGATGCTTCCGCGCCCAAAACTCCGGGACGGAGACGTTCAACTGCGTCGGTGATTACCATCGCCGCAAGTTCACCGCCCGTCATCACGTATTCGCCGATAGAAATTTCTTCGTCCGCGAGTTTTGTTGCAACACGTTCATCAACGCCTTCGTAACGTCCGCATAAAAAAACCAAACGATCATATCTGCTAAGACGCTTGGCATCTTTTTGCGTAAACACTTTGCCTTTGGCAGATAACAAAATAACCCTGGTCTTTTTCTTGTCATCCTTGGGCGAGTCCGACGAGACCCGAGGATCCATCCGATTTTGTTTTTGTTTATTTTTCTGGATTCCCGCCTGCGCAGGAATGACATGAAGTTGTTTAAGCGCATTATAAAAAGGCTCCACGCGCATCACCATCCCCGCGCCGCCGCCGTAAGGACGGTCATCAACATGACCGTGTTCATCTATCGCCCAATCGCGCAGCTGATGCGCTTTGACTTTGAGAAGTTTATTGTTTTGCGCACGCCCAAGAATCGACGCATTGCAATAAGCGTCAACCATTTCGGGAAACAAAGTCAGCACGTCGACTTGCAGCATCTTGTCATTGCGAGGCGAGACCTTTTGTCGAGCCGCGGCAATCTTTTTATTTTTCATCATATCAAACTCAATTCTGTCATGTTTAAGGCTTGACGTCCACTTAAATCAAAACCGCCCGGAAAACTCCGAGCGGCTTTTTTGCAATTAAGAATTGCTAATTGTTAATTCTTAATTGTTAATTGATTTTTATATTCCCAAATCAGCAATGTCCTGATCCGAGACCAGTTGAGCTTCGGGTTTCTCTTCGCTGCCTGTTGTTTTGCGGCGAGATTCCTGGTGCGCCATGCGGGCGTTCTCAGGTTCAAAAACCTTGAGGTTAACGCGGGCATTTTCTTTGGCGCCGACGATCTTGAGCAAAATGCGCAAGGCACGTGCGGTCTGGCCCTGGCGGCCGATGACGTATCCCATGTCCTCCTGATTGATGTGGAGGGTTATGAGCACGCCGCGCTCGTCGACAGTGCGTTCGGTCTTCACGTCATCCGGATGGTTGACGATGGACTTAACAACGAACTCGATAAACTGCTGGTCCCTAAACTGTTCTGCCATATCGGCTCTGAACAATCCGACCTGCTCCCCGAGCTTGCTTGAGCAAGGCACGTGACACAGGAACGGATAAACTTTTTGTAACCCAAGATGCGAATTACATCTAAATTATCAATTAATTGTGCAACTTCGGCCGGCATCTTCAACCATAAGTTGGGAATATGATAGCACTTTTTATGGCCCCTGTCAAAACAAAAAAGAGGCATAACACCTCTTTTTACCTTTATTTAAGCCTTTTTCTCTGCTTTTGCAGCGCGTTTTTTGGAGATGGATACAACCTTGCGCTTGTCGCCTTTTACCACGCCCTGATCAACCAATATATTCCAGACCGTTTCAGAGCATTGAGCACCCTTGGAAATCCAGTATTCTACGCGATCTTTCTTAAGCGTGACTGTGGCGGGATTGGTGCGCGGGTTCATGTTGCCAAGAATCTCCGTGGCCTTACCCCATGGATCACGAGCTTTTTCTGACACAATAAAGCGATATTCAGGCTGCTTTTTCTTACCCACCCGGGTTAAACGAATCATCAACATACAAATCAATTATGAGTTGTCCTCTGTCATTTCGACCGAAGCGTTAAAGCGAAGTGGAGAAATCCCTTTTCGCACTGTTAAACAAGGGATTCCTCGGCTACATGCCTTTAGTTTGGGCATTTCGCTCGGAATGACAAAAGGTGATTAAGCGCCAGCGTCAGGTTACCAGACCCGAGCGTCATGAGCTCCGCCCCATCTTTCTGACGGAGGGACGTATGGCGGATAATATACGGAAATTAGCCAAAAATGTCAAGGAGCGTCGTTGTCATGCAGCCTAACTCACCCTGCCGTCTCTTACCCAAGAGAGGGTTCTGACAAACCAACAACACGAGGATGATGCGGTGCTCTCTCTTGGGTAAGAGAGAGTTAGAGTGAGTTAGGCCTCGACCACTGTGCCAAAACTTGGCATCCTCCTCTCATGACAGTCCAAGAACAACTCTCCAAAATCCTGCTTATAGACAAGCCCGCGGGCATCACTTCGCACGACGTGGTTGATAGGGTGCGTCGAATTTATAACACTAAAAAAGTCGGTCATGCGGGCACTTTAGACCCGTTCGCGACCGGACTCTTGATTGTAGCCGTGGGCAAGGCAACGAAAGAACTCTCAAATTACGTCGGTTTGGACAAAACATACGAAGCAACGGCACGTCTCGGCGCGACATCGGATACTTATGACCTCACCGGTCAAATCACCAAATATAATTGTCATTCTTGCGCAGGCGAGAATCCAGAATCGGATGGATCCTCGGATCTCCACTACGTTGCGTCCAAGGATGACAAAAAAAATGGAACGCTTATGATTCTAGATAAGGTTTTGAATGAGCTTCTCAGTTTCAAAGGCGGTTACTTGCAAAAAGCTCCGGCTTATTCTGCAAAAAAAGTTAATGGTCAAAAGCTGTACGAGCTTGCGCGCCGCGGTGAAGACGTTGAGCACCTGCGTCCTTCCAAGCAAATAAACATCAGTGAATTTGAACTTTTGGATTTTAACTGGCCGGACGTCAAATTCCGCGTATCCTGTTCATCCGGTACATACATCAGATCTTTGGCGCACGATTTTGGCGAAAAATTGGGTTGCGGGGCATATTTGACGGAACTGCGTAGGACGAGAGTAGGAGAGTTTAAGGTTGAGGATGCGAGGAGGTTGTGAGCATCCGAGGACCCTCCTGCCTCCCTTTACCTAGGGAGTGGTTGGTTAAGCATCCGTAAACCCCTGCCCCTTTGCCAAGGGGTTAGTTAACCGAGTAACAAAGTTGCTTAGCAACTTCTCCTTGATAAAGGAGATGTCGCGTCCGACGCGACAGAGGTTTTCCAACTTATAAACTCATTGACTTACCCACTGATTCTTGATACACCAAACCTCATCAACCTTGAACCTTGGATACCTACGGAGGAATCTTGAGATGAAAATCGATACAGGCCTACTGAGTGGTTTTGAAAAATCAGCCCTGCTATTCATGCTGATCTTTGCCACTAACCTTGTCCTACAGCTATGGCTCACTGAATACATCGCAATTATCATCGCATTACTAGTGAGTGTACTTGCGGTGAACTTCTCTGGTGTTGTAGGGCGTCTAGTCAAGGTGCTGAAACCAAACAAGAGCAGCACCTATGGCCGCGAGTTTCTGCTACTCCTGGAGAAAAACACGAGAAGAGAGTGTGCAGCGCGACTACCATTTTTCTATAAATGGACCGTACCCATGCTCTGGGTAGCGATGATCGGTTCAGTGAGATTCGCACGGCCATTCAAACCAATTGAATGGCTATTCGTCGCAATCGTTCTGCTGAGCTACCCTTATCTCTACATACGTCGAATATCTGAGATCATCGGCGCGCCTGTTCTTCTCCCCCTCTACCACGCTCGTCGTCGCGAAGCGGCGGAGAGAAGACGCAAGGCTGCGGAACAAGCTCTGACAGCAACGCTCCCGCCGCTGCGATATCGCGTTGCTGCGGGCGCGACGGAAGTCGAACGTCTGCGAGTGAAGTTGCGGGAACGCGTTTTGACGGACGAGCAAGCTCGCGAAGCATAGATCATCATCCAAGCGCATGACGAAATGACCGAGGCAGAGCAAGCTCTTACCGAGCTAGAAGCGGCCAAAACCAAAGCCTCCACGCAAACTACTTAGCCCATTTGGGGCTTCTTTTTTTGCTTCGGTAGACTAGCGAAGCACAGCCTAACTCACCCTGCCCTCTCTTACCCAAGAGAGGGTTCTGACGGAAACTGAATCACTCACAAACACGAGGATGATGCGGTTCTCTCCCTTGAGTAAGGGAGAGTTAGAGTGAGTTAGGCTCATCAACTCATTGACTTTCCCACCTATTCTTGATACACAAATCCCACCAACTCGAACCTTGGACATCTGCGAAGGATTTGAAGATGCTGACAAATAAAGGATACAGCCACAGCTATTACCCTTATGCGGGTTGCTTGGCAATAGTCATCGCTTTTTGTTCATACTGGTGGGCGTTTTCTACAGGTCGCCAGGCCGACCCAAAAAGCTCCCTGGGATTGATACTTGCACATCTGCCATTGGGCACTTTCTGTTTCATCTTCTCTTTGATTTTTAGCATCATCACTCCCATCTTAGTTGTAGGTATCATGGCGTACATCCGCCGGATATTACACGGAGATCGCCCCACGCTCTTCCGAGAATTCTTCCTGCTACGCGAGACAAGCATTCGAAAGGAGTTCTTGCTATACATCTCCAAACAAAAAGAGAGACGCAACTTCTTTCTTCTCATCGTATTCCTGTTCGTTCAAACAGGTTTACTTGCAGCTTTATCTCTTTTAGGTTCGATACCAAGGACGCTAACGGCAGAGATGGGCGCCCTGACGCTGATGCATCTGTGCTCGTTTTATCTTACCCTAACAATCGCAACAGCTCTCGCGTCACGCGAGTCCTTTCTCCCCCTCTACCACGCACGTCGTCGCGAAGCGGCGGAGAGAAGACGCGGGGATGCGGAGCAAGCGCTGACAGCAACACTACCGCCGCTGCGATACCGCGTTGCTGCGGGCGCGACGGAAGTCGAACGTCTGCGAGTGAAGATGCAGGAACGCGTTTTGACGGACGAGCAAGCCCGCGAAGCGGCGATCATCGTCCAAGCGCACGACGAAATGACCGAGGCAGAGCAAGCTCTTGCCGAGCTCGAAGCGAGCAAAGCCAAGACAGCCACAAAGACACTGCCGACTACTTAGCCCATCCGGGGCTTCTTTTTTTACTGATTTTTTAAAAAAGACCCTACCAAAACTTTTAGTGAGCCACTTTGTATCTCGTGGGGGTTCGGGGACAAAAATTTTGAGCGGCTCACATGAAATGAGCAGCTACATAGAAAGACGCGAGTTTTTTGTCCCCGAAACCTTTTGCGGTGCCCACCATAGCTTTAGCGTAGGCGGGGTTACTTGTTCAGTTATGAAAAGTAACGTAAAAAGATCCTTCAAGTTGAATTTAATATCTTATTGGATCCCCGGGTCTTCGCGTAAGCGACGTGGTCGCCACGCGACTTTACGTCGTCGAACTACGCTCGAGGATGACAAAACCAGATCGATTCTCGCATACACAAGAATGACAAGGGGGCTTGTCAGAAGGCCCGCAATTTGCTATCCTACTCTCGTCAGTCATTAATAATTGTAATGAATCGGATGGCAAGGTCTTATCAGCTGATCACACTTTGGACGTTTACGGATTTCGACTTTAATTTCATGCTAATCTTAGCCCAAAACCTTACGGCTTTTTCAGGAGTTGGTACTAAAATCACGGCATCGTGATCAATTGTTTAATAGAACAAGACTTTTGCCATGCGATTGAAACGCTATGTTTTATGTTATCGCATTGATCCTCGGCGCAGCAGCGGGAGCGATCGTCGCAGCATTTGTATATTCGGATAAAGCAGCTAAAGCAAAGCTCACATTGTCCGAGGCCGAATCTAAGGCCGAAAAGTTGTTAAAAGATGCCGAAGCCAAAGAGCAGGACATCATGGTCCGCGCCAAGGACAAGGCCATCAAAGTAATCGAGGAAGCGCGTCGCGAGGAGAAGCAGACGCAGGAGGAATTAAAAAAACAGCAAGCTGCTTTGGTCGAACGCGAAACCGCTTTTGGCACAAAGATGCTTGAGATGGATGAGATCAAAAAGGGTTTGGAGACAAAAAATTCGGCTCTAATTGAAAAAGAAAAACAGATAGACGAGCTTAAACTCGAAGAGAGTCGCAAACTCGAAGAGGTCGCGGGATTGACGCAACAGCAAGCCGTCGACCGTCTTTTGTCATTGGTTGAAGAACAGAGTCAGGACACGCTCATGAGCCGCGTACGCAAGCTGGAACAGATGGAATCCGACGAAATTGATCGCAAAGCCAAAAATATTTTGGCCGTTGCAGTCCAGCGTCTGGCCGCGTCCCACGTAGTTGAGACGACAACGACCAATGTCGAACTCCCAAGCGACGAAATGAAAGGCCGTGTCATCGGCCGCGAGGGTCGCAATATCAAAGCGATCGAGCTTTTGACCGGCTGCGAACTGATCATTGACGAAACGCCGAACATGCTGACGATTTCCGGCTTCTCTCCGATTCGACGTCAAGTCGCCAAACGAGCTTTGGATAAACTGATCTCTGACGGACGTATTCATCCTGGACGCATTGAGGAAGCGGTTGACGAAGCCAAAAAAGATTTGGCGTTGGACATCAAAAAATCCGGCGAAGACGCTTTGTTCCAAGTTGGCATCTCCATGGCCGGAATCGATCCAAAACTCGTGCAGATTCTCGGACGACTTAAATATCGCACTTCGTACGGACAAAATATTTTACAACACTCAATGGAGGTTTCACTTATCGCCGCAACGTTGGGCGAGGAGCTGGGCGCGAATGTCGCAGTTTGCAAAAAAGGCGGCTTGTTCCATGACATCGGCAAAGCCGTTGACCACGATCTGCAAGGCGGACATCCGGAGCTTGGCGTACAGATTTTAAAAAAGTTTGGAATGCCGGAAGAGATTTGGTATCAAAGCATCGGACACCACGAAGACAAACCCAAAACGCTCGAAGCTGTCATTGTTAAAGCTGCAGACGCCATCAGCGGCGCAAGGCCGGGCGCGCGCAAAGATTCTCTCGAATTGTACGTCAAACGTTTGGAAGAATTGGAAGCCGTTGCCACAAGTTTTGAAGGCGTAGAAAAAGTTTACGCCATTCAAGCCGGCCGCGAGATTCGCGTGTTCGTGAATCCCAAAGCAATGGATGATTTTGCGACCACAAACCTGGCGCGCGAGATTGCCGCCAAAATCGAAGCGGAACTTAAATACCCGGGCGAAATCAGAGTCACGATCATTCGTGAAACGAGAGTTATCGAGTACGCGCGGTAAAGTAACTCGACTGTCATTTCTACCGAAGTGAACGAACGTGAACGTAGTGGAGAAATCCCTTTTAATACAGTTGAACAGTTAAAGTAAGGGATCTCTCCACTTCACTTCGTTACGGTCGAGATGACATTGTTAATGATAGCTATTGTTGTTATAATAGTTTTGTATGAAAAATATGGTATCCGTTTTTAAATCGCTCGGATTTTTGGAAAGCGAAATCAAAACTTATTTGACCACCTTGGAACTTGGTCAAAGCACGGTTTTGGAGATTAGCTCCAAAACAAAACTTTCGCGTCAAACGACCTATATGGCCATCGAGTCGCTCATCAAACAAGGCATGATGACCTCGGTGCAAAAAGGTAAAAAAACATATTTCGCCGCAGAGTCGCCGGAGAGATTGCGCTCGTATGCAGAGGCGAAATTAAAATCAATGGAAGCAACGGTGCGCGAGATCAAGGTAATCACCAACGAATTAAAATTGATGGAAAACGGCGAAAAGCCTGTTGTAAAAATGTACGAAGGGATGGAGGGCTATATCAGTCAATTCAACGACATCTTAAAGTGCAAACCTGAAAAAATGTATAATTTGTCAAATGAGGATATGGCGGAAACCGCTCTTACAAGCGATGAGCTGAAACCGTACAAGGAGCAGATGGACAGGCTCAACATCAGTATAGATATGATGTCGATCGCCAATTTGCCGCACACATACCGCAAACTCACAAAGCACAAACGCATAACCCGCAAAGACCTTAATTTTGAGGGAGATGTGATCATTTACAAAGATAGAGTTGCACTTTCAACATACAAAGGCAAACGAATTTGCGTGTTAATTGAAAACAAAATTTTAGCAGATACGATGCTGGCATTATTTAAACTGGCTTGGGAGAACGATAATAAATAGACGCACATCATGGAACATGTAGCACGTAACATGTAGCAGAAAAATTAAAGAAAAAAAAGATCCCCGTTGCAAGGTTTGCTCCGGGGGTTTTTGCATCCGCCCGGTCGGATAGACTCTACCGGGAACACGCGAGATAAGCTCGCGACGCGAAGTGCAAGAAGGTCAGGTAATTTGCGTCTGACGCATCGTGCTTCGCGACTCTTTAGTCTTGAATGTGCTTCTCAGGCGGGCAGCGCACAGAATCCGTAGTCGCCGCCGGAGTCGTTGCAATGCGACTTGTGACACGCGACACGCGACACGTCGGAACCGGATGAACTCGTCGGGGCGGAAGGACCGGAGCCGGAATCGTTCATCTTGGCCAGCTCTCGCTTGATAATGTGCGCGTTGTACCTTCCCGCGAGTGAGCGATCACTGTAGCCGTTGAGTATATACATCATGGCGAAAAAGCTCGAGCTGATCAGACAGACACCAACTACCATAACGCCGAAGCCTCCGGTCGTATGGAGGACCCAGGGTCCGATCTTGAAACCGATGACGATAAGAGCAGTGTCCATCACCGCGACCGTCAGAATCAAGGTTGCGATGAACCCCACAAACCAACACATCTCCACCAGCCATGTGGCTCTGCGCAGGTTCGCGTCTCGTGGGACCGGGTCGCCGGGTTTGTAGTTCTTGATGAACCGCAGGTCGTCGAATAGTCGCTTCAAAAGTCGTTTCAAAGAGCACATAGTTCGCCTCCTCG
>Ga0172379_10009722_pt1 | contig 11800 bp, 10 predicted proteins | sample GrowelOW334metaG_FD_119756 | JGI IMG/M metagenome (GOLD analysis project Ga0172379, IMG submission 119756) | Groundwater microbial communities from an aquifer near a municipal landfill in Southern Ontario, Canada - Groundwater well OW334 metaG | ecosystem: Environmental > Aquatic > Deep... | reverse complement strand
GTCTTGCCTTTTTGCAGGGATATATCCAGCAGTTTGAGGTAAGGTTTTTTCATGAACGCAATAATGCGCGTGTCGTGTTCTTCTCCATGCTGCCCTCGCAGCAGATAAGAGCATAAAACCGGCGTCAGGGTCAGCGACAGAATCAGTGAAATCAGCAAGGCAATCGCGATGGTATAAGCCAGCGGCGAAAACATCTTGCCTTCCATGCCTTCCAGAGTCATCAGCGGCAAAAATACCAGAATGATAATGCCGACACCGAATAATACCGGGGTGGCAACTTCCTGGGCGGCAGCCATGACCACTTTCACCCGGCTGGTAAAGCCGCCCCTGTGCTTGGTCAGCAGGCTGAAGGCGTTTTCGACCACGACGACGGAGCCGTCGACAATCAGCCCGATGGCGATAGCCAGCCCGCCCAACGACATCAGGTTGGCGGAAATGCCCAGCTGGTTCATGACGATAAACGTGACCAGCGGCGTGACGATCAGCGTGCTGACAACGATCAGGCTGGAGCGAATATCGCCGAGAAACAGCAGCAGAATCACCACGACCAGCGCAACGCCTTCAAGCAGCACCTTGGTGACGGTGTGCAAAGCGGCATCGACCAGTTCGCTACGGTCATAGTAGGGAACGATTTTGAGGTCTTCCGGCAGCATGTTCTTGTCGTTGATTTCCTGCACCCGTTCCTTGATGCGGCTGACCACTTCTTTAGCGTTGCCGCCGCGCAGCATCATGACAATGCCGCCGACCGATTCGGTGTAACCGTTTTTTATCACCGCGCCAACCCGTACTTCGTGGCCGATTTTTACCTCGGCGACATCGTGGATGTGGATAGGGACGCTGTGTTCCTCTTTGAGCACGATGTTGCCGATGTCGGCGACGTCACGAATCAAACCGACGCCGCGAATCAGGTATTGCTCGGCATAATGCGGTAAAACGCCGCCGCCGCTGTTGGAGTTGTTGCGCGCGAGTGCGTTAAAGACTTCGTTCAACGTGATATGGTAATGGTGCATGCGGTCGGGATTGACCAATACCTGGTATTGTTTGTTATAGCCGCCCTGCGAATTGATTTCCGCTACGCCCTGTATGCTGCGCAAGAGGGGGCGTACAACCCAGTCCTGGGTTTCGCGGCGGCGCATCAGCTCTTCCGGCGTCAGCGCGCGTTGCCCGTCGTCAGCCCGATCCAGCGTGTATTGATACACTTCGCCAAGTCCTGTGGAAACCGGACCTAATACCGGATTGACGCCTTCGGGCATGCGGTGGCTGACCTCCATCAGGCGTTCCATGACCAATTGCCGGGCAAAATAGACGTCGGTAGCGTCGGTAAACACTAGCGTGATCAGGGACAGTCCGTTTTTATTTAACGAGCGCATTTCCGTGAGGCCGGGCAGCCCCGTCATCGCGATCTCCAGAGGCACGGTAATAAAACGCTCGATTTCTTCCGGCGAGCGTCCTGGTGATTCGGTGGCGATTTGCACCTGCACGTTAGTGACATCGGGAAACGCATCGACAGACAGTGATTGCAGGGCGCGCACGCCAAAAGCCGCCAGTCCCAGCGCCAGTGCCAAAATAATAATGCGGTTATGCAAACTCCCGCGAATCAAGGCTTCGATCATCGGTTTTACTCCAATTCCTTGCGCTGGCGTTCGCTGTTAAGATGAAACCCGCCTTCCACGACAACCTTGTCGCCCTGTTTCAAACCGGCGACAATGCGGCGCGCATTGCCGTAACTAATGCCCAGTTGCACAGGTCTTAGCTGAAACTCTTCAGGCCCGGTCTCGACGAAGACGTGATCGCTGTCATTGACGCGCAGCACCGCTGAATCGGGCAAAACCAGTTCCTGTACGCCCTGCTTGCGAATCAGCAAGGTGGCCAGCATGTGCGGCTTGTAGATACGCTGCGGATTGGGCAGCGCCATGCGCACCGTTACGGTGCGGGTCTGGGGGTCAACCATGTCAGCCACATAAATCAGGCGGCCGGTCAGCTCTTCCCCAGGCAGGGCGGCAATAGAGACCAGCGCTTCATCGCCTTTGCGCGCCCAGCTCGCCTGTTGCTCTGGCAGTTCGGCGACTACCCAGACATGGGACAGATCGGCTACGGTAAACAAGGCATCGGTAGGCTCCACAACTTGGCCGACGGTGACCTTGCGTTCAACAATCGTGCCCTGAATGCTGGCAGTGATCGGTAACAGCGAATGGATTTTCTTTTCTTTGGACAGCCTTTCCAGATCGTTGTCCGACATGCCGAACACGCGCAACTGGTCGGTTGCGGCGCGCAAATCCACGTCGGCTTCAGTCAGCATGCTTTCTCTTTCCTGGAGTTCGGCAGCCGCGATGACGTCACTGGCCAGCAGGCGCTTGGCTCTGGTTACCGCCAGCTGGCGCAGATTGACTTGCGATTTGGTTTTTAGAAAAGCCGATTGCGCCAGACCAAGTTCGGTGCTGTTGAGTATTGCCAGTTGTTCGCCTTTATGGACTTCCTGGCCGAGCACGGCCTGAATTTCGGTAATCCGGCCTGTTACCGTTGCGCCGATCCGGGCGACACGCTGCTGATCCAGGTCGACCCGTGCCGGCAAGCGCAAGGAATCATGCACCTGGCCTTCGCCGATGGCAATGACTTTGATTTGCTTCATCAGGACGGGAGTGGCTTTTACTATCGGTAAGTCATTATCGGCGTTGCTGTAGGGCGAGATTAGTAACAGGATAAACAGCAGTGGGTAAAATGATGTCATGGTCATAGGTTCTCTAAGTCGGTAGCGCGTAAACGGTCAATATCAATCAGCGCGGCCTGGCGGTCGAAACGGGCGTTGAGATAATCGTTGCGAACAGTGCGGTAGGTGCGTTGGGCATCGAGATAATCGATAATGCCGCGTTCGCCCAGGCGATAGGCGGCTTCAGCAACTTTCAGGACGGTTTCGGCTTCTTTCAGCAAACCGGCATCGAAGGTTTCGACTTGGCGATGGGCTATCCGATACCGGTTGTAAGCGTTTTCCAGGTCTCGCATGACTGAGAACTCCTGCTGGCTGGCTAATGCTTCCGCTTGCCGCAACTCTGCCGCCGCCTCGCCAATAGGCCCCTGACGCTGATTCCACAATGGCAAGGGTACGACAATGTTAACCCGCCATTGCTCAAGTCCTGGATCTCTTTCTGCGCCCGCTTTCAGGGTCGGCTGCGGATAGCGAAGATTTTCCTCAAACTTGACCTTGGCATGGGCTTTTTGGATTTCTGCGCGAAACTGCTGCAAGATGGGCTGCTTGTTGAGCACTTCTTCTCGCAAATTTTCCAGCGATGGCAGTGACGCCAGCGGTGCAGGCAAATCCCCCGCTGCTTCATAATGGTGCGGTATGGCCGGGCCGAACATCATGCGTAGCGCCGATTTGGCATCGTCCACCCGCGTTTCTGCGCTCTCTCTCAGTTTCAGGGCATTGAGCGCTTCCGCTTCAGATTTGACCTGTTCATAACGGGGCGCTTCCCCTACCTCAACCTTGAGTTTGATTTTATCGCGTATTTGCGTGAGTAATTGCTCGTTGTCCTTGCTGATTTGCAGTTCCGCCTGACGGCGCAAAATCTCATAAAACGCCAGCCGTACCTGACTGCGCACGGTTAGCCAGACATGGCGGCTGGCTTCATCCGCCGAAGTAATGCCAGCTTCGGCAACCTGTCGCCGCGCATCTCTTACGAACGGCAGGTCTAACGGTTGGGAAATAAAAACCTGTCCATTGGAACCATTGAGCGCGCCCTCGCCTATGCCGGTCGAAGAGCCGCCGCCGATTTCCAGTTCCGGATTCGGATAGGCTCTGGACGTAACCAGCGCAGCCTGCGCCGATTCCTGGCGCGCTTGGGCATTGGCGAGCGATGGATTGTGTGTTTCAAGCAGGCCAAGTAGTTGAGGTAAGGTCAGTGTTTCTGAAGCTAGACTACTGTGCCAAAAAGCGCTTAGCGTAAGGATGAGACCAAGATGCCGTAAAATTGATAGGGGAGTGTGAAATGATTTTCCGGGTCTTCGCATAGTTTTGTGTCTAGATTTAAGTTATTGAGCCAAAACAGTCAGTCTGGTAAGTCATAAGCTTACAGATTTTCTTGTTTGCGGAATTATAAGCAGTTCTTGTGCCAAATAGTCTCTGCCGATACCCCGAGTTTCGATCATGATGATACACGACAGTGACCCAGATCATCGTCAAAATAGCCGAACAACCGGCATATATGCAACTTGTTAGCGGCAAATATCCCAAAAAGAATACCGGCCCGAGAGCAAGAGGCCGGTATTTGCTGAGGACAGACTAGCTGTTTTAGGATTGGAACGTCCCCGGAACGGTTTGGCGGTTAGTGTTTCCAAAAGACCCTGCTGGTTGCGAAATGTTTAGTGTTAAGGTCTATGCGCCTGAGTTTTAAGTTTTTGCTGGGTTATTCATGCAGCATCCTGTTTGTTGATCTTTTCCTTGCCGTATAAGTCAATGACTTCGACCGTGATGTCGTCATCCGGTGCGGTGGACAGAAAATTTTCAATTGTTTCCAGAATATCATGATCGATAAATTTGGCTTTGCTGGCATCGATGGTGACGCGGCTGTTTGCCTCAATATCCAGGATGAATTTTCTCAGCAGAGCCTTGTTCAGGAAAGAAACGTCTTTGTTGAATGACAGCACATAATGCGATCCATCCTTAGTCAGTGTAATTGCGGCGTGGTAGTTGGCTTTGATGACAAAAAACAGCCCGACCACCATGCCGATAGCCATGCCTTTTAATAAATCGGTTATCAGGATCGCAGCAATAGTGATAGCAAACGGCATGAATTGACTCATGCCTTTTTGGTAAAACTTCTTGAATAAGACCGGATTTGCCAGCTTATATCCGGTATGCAGTAAAATTGCTGCCAGGCAGGCTAGCGGAATATAGTTCAGGTAATACGCTAAAAACATGACGCTGAGCAGCAAAAATGCGCCATGAGTGAAGCAGGCTACGCGGGTTTGGCCGCCCGCGTTGATGTTGGCTGCACTGCGCACGATGACGGCGGTCATTGGCAAACCGCCCAGCAAGCCGCTGATGATATTTCCCGCGCCTTGCGCTTTCAGTTCCCTGTTGGTCGGCGCGATCCGTTTTAAAGGGTCCAGTTTGTCAGTCGCCTCAAGGCTTAACAGGGTTTCCAGGCTGGCGATGATGGCGATTGTTGCCGCGACCACATAAACCTGGGGATTAGTAAGATAGCTAAAGTCCGGGAACATGAAGTTGTTGAAAAAATCAGCGGCTTTTTCCGATACCGGCAAATTGACCAGGTGCTCTGCAGTGACCGCCCAGGCAGGAGCAAACTGTCTGGTGACCACGTTGTAGCCGACGCCCCAGACTACCGCCACTAAGGGACCTGGGATCAGCTTTAACAGTTTTTGTTTTTTAAGCCATGTTGTGTTCCATAGGATTAACAGGGTCAATGCCACGGCACTGATAACAACGGAGCCTGGAGAAATGCCGCTAAACGCATCAAGCAAATCCATAAAGCTTGAATGTGCCGTTTCCTTCATATAGCTCTCGTCGCCTTCGTAGCTGGTATGGTAACCGGTGGCGTGGGGAACCTGCTTGATAATCAAGATCAACCCGATGGCCGCCAGCATGCCTTCAATGACGGCGGAAGGGAAAAAAGCGCCGATAATCCCCGCCCTCAAAAATCCCAACACAAGCTGCATGACGCCCGCTAAAACACAGGCGACCAGCAAGCCTTGAAAACTGCCGATGGTTTCAATGGCATTGAAAACAATGACGGTTAAACCGGCGGCAGGACCTGAAACGGCGAGTTGCGAACCACTGAGCCATGAAACAATCAGCCCGCCCACTAAACCTGAAATCAGGCCTGAAAATAAAGGCGCGCCCGATGCCAATGCAATACCCAGACATAAAGGCAACGCAACTAAAAACACGACGATTCCGGCAGGAATATCGTCTTTTAGGTGGCGGAAATAATATTGCGCGTGTTTGTGTATCATTAATGTTAAGCCTTACGTTTAAAGGGGGAGGGCGTAAATCGATGCTCCCATGTTATTCTGCGATATTCTGGGTAACTGCTATTGAATACGGTATTATCTTACTCCTAACCTTTCAAGAACCTTTCACAATACCCGAAGTGCATGAATATTTTATTGATAGAAGACGATGCTGTCCTGGCAGACGGATTGATTCATACGCTGGGTGGTAGCGGTTATTCGGTAACCTGCGCTAAAGTCGGCGCTTATGCGGAGCAATTACTGCAAGCGCAGGACTTCGATTTGATCGTGCTGGATCTGGGGTTGCCGGATATGGACGGCTTGGAGCTGTTGCGCAGGCTTCGCAGCCGTAAAGTCCCTTTGCCGATCATGATCTTGACGGCGCGGGACGGCGTCAACGACAGGATTGACGGCATTGAGCAGGGCGCTGATGACTATATGACCAAGCCTTTTGAGCTCAGGGAGTTGGAAGCCAGGATTCACGCCCTGATACGGCGTTGTTACGGCGGATTTAGTAACGACATAGTGATTGGCCGGCTGAGGCTTGATACGCATAACCATCAAGTCCTGGGGGATGGGCAGCCGATTATCCTGTCGGCCCGGGAATATGGCCTTCTGGAAATCCTGCTGATGCGGGCAGGAAAGGTCGTCAGCAAAGACCGCATTGCGCAGCGCCTGGCGGTTGATGGCGACGCGCTGACTGACAATGCCATTGAAATTTATGTGCATCGATTGCGCAAGCGCATAGAGCCTTACGGGACGGTGATTAGAACGGTGCGCGGACTTGGTTATTTGCTGGAGCGGTCAGCCGATGAATAAAAACCGCAGTCTTAAAACTGAAATCCTTTTACGGCTGGCCATCCCGCTCATTTTCTTCATGGCGGTCGAAACGGTTCTGTCCTATTTTGTCACGCTGCACCATGTCAACGGGGCATATGACCGCTGGCTGCTTGACTCGGCAAGGTCATTAGCGCAGGAAATCAAGGTGCGCAATGAAAAGGTGGTTGTGGAATTGCCCCCCGCCGCATTAGAGATTTTCAAATGGGACGAATTGGACAAAACCTATTTTAAGATCATCTCGGAAGATAACGGCATGATAGCCGGGGACAAATATGTCCCAGAGCCCATGGCCCCGGAAACCGATTGGTCGCGTCCCGTCTATTTTGACGATGAGATGTACGGCGAGCCGGTTAGGGTGGTATCCATGCTCATCGCTCATGATGAGGCTCCGGAAAAAGTGTTTGTGCACGTCGCGGAGACTTTAAACAAACGCCGCGACATGATGATGGACATTTTATTGGCCGATTTGGTCCCGCAGATGATATTGGTGCTGCTGGTGGGAATTTATTTATTGGCGGGGGTAAAGCGGGGCTTGCAGCCGCTGCATGCGCTGGCAGATGAAATTGCGCAGCGAACCTCCCGTGACCTGCGGCCCATTCCTGAAAAGCACGTTTTCCTGGAAGTGCGCACGCTGACCGATACCATCAATGATTTATTGGCGCGGTTGGCTATGGCCATCGCCACGCAGCAACGCTTTATTTCCAATGCGGCGCATCAATTGCGCACGCCGTTGGCAGGTTTGAAGTTGCAGGCGGAACGTGCGCTGCGTGAACAGGATATAGCGGCCATGAAACCGGCCCTGATGCAAATTCAAAGTAGCGCCGATCGCATGTCGCACATGACTACACAATTATTGGTTCTGGCCAGGTCCGAACCCATCAATGGCGGTTATGAGCTGCTGCCGCTAGATCTTTGCGAACTGGCTAGAGAAGTTTGCATAGACTGGGTGCCTAAAGCGTTACAGCGGAATATGGAACTCAGTTTTGAAGGCCCTGAACAGCCGCTGCAGGTGCGAGGCGACGAAATTCTGCTGCGGGAATTATTGAATAATCTTCTGGATAACGCCATTTGTTACGGACATGAGCATGGCAATATCATGGTCAGGGTCAAGCAATGCCCCGTGCCCAGCCTGACTATCGAAGATGATGGTCCCGGCATGCCGGATGCTGAAATAGACAGGGTTTTCGAGCGGTTTTACCGTATCCCCGGAAGTTCAGGCGAGGGTTGCGGGTTGGGGTTGGCAATCGTTAAAGAGATTGCCGACCTGCATAAAGCGCGCCTTGAACTGGGCCGTGTGAGCGAAGCAGGCGGTACCCGGATTGAGCTGATATTTGAGCAGTAAAAATATGCTGCGTCAGTCCGACGCTATCAACGCCACCAAATCGGTGACGCCAACGTCCAATCCCTGTTGCGACAGCAAGGTGGTCGCCTGGCCTCTGTGATGGGTCTGGTGGTTAAAGAAATGCAGCATCAGGCTGGCGAAGTTTTTGACCGACGCTTCGCCTTTCATGTTGTGATAGGCGAGCTTATAATCCAGGTCGGATGCGTCAAGTTGCTCGCACCAGTTTATGATCGTGGCATCCAAGTTTCTGCGTTCCGCGCTTAATGCGGCAAAGTCATCAAGCAGGGTTTGCGCCAAGGCTTGCGGTTTGGGCGCATCGCGAATCTGATTCAGCGCAGGATGTTGCGCGGGATGCTCGGAAAAGCGTTGCAGCCAGATAATATCGGCTACCATGATATGGTTCAGGGTGCCCAGCAGCGAGCCGAAAAACGCGCCGCGATCCGTGGCAAGCTCGTCGGCAGGCAATTGGGCAGCGGTGTGGTAGAGCTTGTTGTTCATCCATTGGTTGTAACGGCTTAATAAGCGCAGGTGTTCGAGCATGGTAAGGTTCCTGTTTTGTGAAGCTGAAGCTCTTTTGAAGCTTGGGAAGTAGCAACGCGTCTTACGAGGCAATTTTATGGTATCACCAAATTACAAAATCAGAACAATGTCTCGTGATGAAATCAACATTGCCATTGACTGGGCTGCATCCGAAGGATGGAATCCGGGGCTTTATGATGCCGACTGTTTTTATTCGGCAGACCCGGAAGGATTTCTTGTTGGAGAACTCGATAATGAACCGATTGCGACTATTTCAGCCGTAAAATACGGTAAGACATTTGGTTTTATCGGGTTTTATATCGTTAAGCCGGATTATCGTGGGCAAGGCTACGGGATTCCAATATGGAATGCCGCTCTAAAATATTTATCGGGACGGAATGTTGGGCTTGATGGTGTTGTTGCCCAGCAAGGCAATTATAAAAAATCGGGTTTTGAACTCGCTTACCGAAACATCCGGTATGAAGGGGGGAGCGGCGGCGACCCGGTTAAAACTCCGGAACTTATTAATTTGTCACAACTGCCCTTTGATGTTGTTGATGCATATGATCAGGCATTCTTTTCTGATAACAGAACCCGGTTTCTAAAATCATGGCTCAATCAACCCGAGAGTGTTGCGCTGGGCATCATGCAAAAAGGAAAGCTATCAGGTTATGGTATGGTTCGAATTTGTCGATCAGGATATAAAATCGGACCACTTTTTGCCGATAGCCCTGAGTTAGCGGAATCGCTTTTTATTTCGTTGAAAGCAGGGGTTAAGCGGGGAAAACCAATTTATTTAGATGTTCCTGAGATGAATAAGGATGCAGTCGCCTTAGCTGAAAAGCATAATATGAAGCTGGTTTTTGAAACAGCTAGGATGTACACAGGCACCTTTCCTGATTTGCCGCTAAACAGGCTTTTTGGTGTTACAACTTTTGAACTGGGTTGAAGGCATCAAAAGGTCTGTAGAGGGCTGCAATGCGTCCCTCTACACAAGATATTTACGCCAGCAAATTAACCAGCATCTGTTCATAAATAGCGGACAAAATCTCCAAGTCCTTTACGCCGATATGTTCATTGATTTTATGGATGCTTTCATTCAACGGGCCAAGCTCGATAACCTGGGCGCCGGTCGGGGCGATGAAGCGCCCGTCCGAGGTGCCGCCGCCGGTGTCATCGAGCGTTTCAAAGCCGGTCACGGTTTTGATCGCGGCATGGGCGGCATCGATCAATGCGCCCGGCTGGGTCAGGAATGGATTGCCGGACAGGCGCCACTCCAGGTCGTATTTGAAATCGTATTTGTCCAGAATGGCGCGGGTGCGCTGCTTGATTGTTTCCTCATCGAGTTCGGTGCAAAAACGCAGGTTGAACTGAACTGCGACGCTGCCAGGGATGATGTTTTCCGCGCCGGTTCCGGCGTTGATATTGGAAACCTGCAGGCTGGTCGGCGGGAAAAAGGCGTTGCCGTGATCCCAGACTTCTTCGGTCAGGTCTTTTAAGGCCGGGGCGAAGCTGTGTATCGGGTTGTCGGCAAGTTCAGGGTAGGCGACGTGGCCTTGTATGCCTTTAATGGTCAGTTTGGCGCATAAAGAGCCGCGCCGGCCGACGCGAATCACGTCGCCGATTTTCTTGTCGCTGGACGGTTCGCCGACCAGGCACCAGTCGATTTTCTCGTTGCGCCGTTCCAGCGCTTCGACGACTTTAACCACGCCATTGGTGGCGATGCCTTCTTCGTCGCTGGTCATCATCACGGCGATGGAGCCGTGATGATCCGGGTGCTTGGCGATAAAGCGCTCGACGGCGGTGACAAAGCAGGCGATGCCGCCTTTCATATCGGCAGCGCCGCGGCCATAAAGCTTGCCGTCACGAATCGTCGGCTCAAATGGCGGCGAAACCCAGGCTTCCAACGGGCCGGTGGGCACGACATCGGTGTGGCCGAGGAAGGTCAATAGCGGCTTGGCCTCGCCGCGTCTAAGCCAGATGTTTTGGGTGTCTTCAAAGTCCAGACGTTCTTCCTTGAAGCCCAGTTTGGTTAAACGCGCCGCCAGCACATCCTGGCAACCGGCATCTTTTGGGGTGACCGATTCGCGGCTGATAAGGTCTTTAAGAAGTTCCAGTGTGTCGCTCATAATAATTCGGTTTGGTTAGTGGTCGGCTTTCGCCGCGCCTGCTCCCGGCAGGCTTGCGGCATACCCACCATCCTTGGCGGTAAATCCAAGGATTAGCTTGCCGCCGGTATCTAAAATCGGGCGTTTAATCAGGGTAGGGGTGGTCAGCATCAGATGCATGGCTTTTTCTAAAGTCAGGTCGCTTTGCTGATCGGCGCTGAGTTGCCGCCAGCTGGTGCTGCTGCGGTTAATCAGCTTGTTCCAGTCCAGATGGTCGGCAAAATGCCGTAGCAGCTCAGGCGTCAAGCCATCGGTTCTAAAATCGTGGAACCGATAGCTTATGCCGTTTTCATCCAGCCAGTTGCGCGCTTTTTTGACGGTATCGCAGTTTTTTATGCCGTAAAGCGTGTGCATGGTTTTTACAATTGGCTGTTCAGCAGTTCGTCTATGCTGGGCAATTGTTTGTCAGCTTTGCAGCGGTTCTTGTAAAGATCGACAAACTCCATGAAGGCTTGTTCCAAATCTGCCAGAATTTCTTCTTCGTTGTCCCGTTCATCATCGGGAACATCAGAAGATTCTAAATATTCCTGTTGCAGGGCGACTTCGCTGTTTAAAGCAAGCGTGGCGTAAATGATGGCATTGTTTGATATTTTTTCGCTCATGATATTGGCCTGGTTAAGTGATTGATGGGGTTTGTGTGTAAAGGAACGGTTATCAGTCCGGGTTTCTAAAATGAATGGTAAGGCCTTGCAAAAAATTCCTCAAAACCTGGTCGCCGCATTCCCGATAATGTTTATGGCCTTTTTGCCTGAAAAAAGCGCTGAGTTCGCCTTTGGATAATTCAAAATCAGCCAGTTTCAGGGCGTTAAGCATGTCGGCTTCCTTAAATTCCAGGGCGATCCTCAGTTTTTTGAGAATGCTGTTATTAGTCAGAGGTGCTGCCGGTTTTTTGGGTTGTCCGGGCTGGTCTTCCTGCCTGCCCCTTTTGTAGATAATCAAGCCGTCTAAAAACTGATCCAGGAGT
>Ga0172379_10009721_pt1 | contig 11800 bp, 9 predicted proteins | sample GrowelOW334metaG_FD_119756 | JGI IMG/M metagenome (GOLD analysis project Ga0172379, IMG submission 119756) | Groundwater microbial communities from an aquifer near a municipal landfill in Southern Ontario, Canada - Groundwater well OW334 metaG | ecosystem: Environmental > Aquatic > Deep... | reverse complement strand
GGCGATGTTGTGAATGGTCTGCTGCCGCTGGTGCAGGCTCTTGATGAGGAACTTTCCCGCGCGGATCTTGTCGCGGATGTATTCGCGCGTGGCGGGGTCCGTCTCCTGCCTGGCCATCAAATCCTTGTAATGGTTGCTGATGCGCAGATGGGGCACCTGCTCGTTGTTGAGCGTGACCACCCATTCCTCGCCGACCTTCTGTGCGAACACCTCGGGGATGATGTATTGCTGGTTGTCAGGCAGAAATGCCCGCCCAGGGTGCGGCTCCAGATGTCCGATGCGGTCAACGGCCTCCTGAATGTCCACCACGTCCTGATTCAACGCGCGGGCAATCTCCGGAAAGCGACGCCGGCCCAACGCCTCCATGTGGTTGGTGACAATCTGGTATTCGAGCGTGTCCTGCCGTCCGGCGCGCTCCAACTGGAGCTTCAGGCACTCGCCCAAGCCACGCGCGCCGACGCCCGGCGGCTGGAAGTCCTGCACGACCTTGAGGGTTTCGATGAACTTCTCCACCGCCACGCCCGTGGAGGCCGAGAGTTCCTCGACGCCCGCAGTCAGGTAGCCGCGCTCGTCGATGTTCCCGACAATCATTTCCGCCAGCGACACCTGCTCCGGGGTCAGTTCCGAGTCGCGCACCTGCTCCAGCAGCATCTCCTGCAGCGACTGCCCGACGACCAGCGAGTCGAACATGAACTGCCGGCGCTCTTCATCCTCCTCGCTTGACCGGTTCGGCGTGTTGCTCTGCGCATAGTGATCACGCCACTCCTGATCCAGTTGCGCGAGCTTGTCGAATTCAGCCTGAAAGTCGTCCGCCGTCTCGGCACCTTCCTTCTCCGGGATCGAGTCGGAGGTCAGGTCCGCCGGCGGCTCGGCGGGATCAAGCTGCTCGGCGGCCTGATCCTTTTCCTTGTCGCCCTTGTCCTCCTGCTCCATCTCGCCGGTGACCGACTCTTCCAGCACGGGATTCTGCTCCAGCTCCGCCTCGACTTGGGCACGGAGTTCGAGGATCGGGGCCTGTAAAAGCGCGAGCGACTGCTGGAGCTGGGGTGCCAGCACCATCGACTGCGACATCTTCTGCGATAAATACAGGCCTTGAGCCATTGGTCGGGGTCATCGTAGGCCCGGCGCGAAACCTGCTCAAGAGGGAAGAAGGGAATTCGCGGCCCGGTTCAGGCGAGCACGCCTTCGATCACATGGCCGTGGACATCCGTGAGCCGTCGCTCGATGCCGTTGTGGTAAAAACTCAGGCGTTCGTGGTCGAGACCGAGGAGCCGCAGCATCGTCGCGTGAAGGTCGTAAATAGTCGTGACGTTCTCGACAGCGCGGTAGCCGAGGTCATCGGTTGCCCCATAGCTGAAGCCACGCTTCACGCCCGCGCCCGCGAGCCAGATGGTGAAGCCGCTGGGGTTGTGATAGCGCCCGCTCGCGCCCTTCTGGAAGGTCGGCATCCGGCCAAACTCGGTGACAAACGCAACGAGCGTGTCCGCCAGCAGGCCGCGGGATTTCAAGTCGCGCAGCAACGCGGCACAGGGCTGGTCGAGGATGTTGGCGTGGCCGGGATACTGGCTCGCGATGGTCTTGTGCCCGTCCCAGTTTCCGACGCCCTCGCCCATCGCGTAAGCCCCGTTGAAGAGCTGCACGAAGCGCACGCCCCGCTCCAGCAGGCGCCGCGCGAGCAGGCAGTTCTTCGCAAAGCCGGCCTTGGTCTTGTTCGCGTCGTTCACGCCGTAGAGGTCGAGCGTCGCCGCGCTCTCGCCCCGCGCGTCGCTGACTTCGGCGGCGGCAAGCTGCATCCGCGCGGCGAGTTCGTAGCTGGCGATCCGCGCGGACAACTCGGTGTCGCCGGGGTGCTGGGTGAGGTGGCGCTCGTTCAGGAATTTGACGAAGTCGCGCGTGGCCACATCGGCATTATCGCCAATGGACGCGGGACGCTGGAGGTTGGCGATGGGCTTGTCCGCGTTGAAGGGAGTGCCCTGGTATGCGGCGGGCAAAAACGCCGACGCCCATTGTCGCGTGCTGATCTGCGGCACGCCGCGCGGGTCGGGAATGGCGACGTAGGCCGGGAGGTTCTGACATTCGCTGCCGAGCGCATAGCTCATCCAGGCGCCCATGCTGGGGAAGCCGTCGAGGATGTAGCCGGTGCTCATCTGGCTCTCAGCCGGTCCGTGCGTGTTCGACTTGCCGGTCATCGAGTGGATGAAGCACAGATCGTCCGCCAGTTCACCAAGGTTGGGCAGCAGTTCGCTTGTCATCTTGCCGCTCTGTCCGCGCGGACGAAACTCCCACAGCGGCTTGATGAGGTTGCCGTTCTCGCCCTGGAACGTGACGAGCTTGTCCTGGCCCGGCATCGGCGTGTCATGCCGCTTCACCAGCTCAGGCTTGAAGTCGAACGTGTCCACATGACTCAACGCACCGGTGCAAAATATCATCAGCACGCGCCTGGCCTTCGGCTCAAGGTGCGGCGGGCGCGGCGCGTAGGGACGGGACGGATCGATCACCGGTCGGATGGGGGACTTGTCCGCGCCGAGCAAACCGCTCTCCCCCAGCAACGCCGCCAGCGCCACACCACCCAACCCCATGCCGCTGAAGCCAATGAAATCCCGGCGGGCCATGACTCGGGAACGGATTGCGGACTCATTTTTCATACGCAAATAAAAAGCACCAGCATGGTTGGAACCACTGGAAATAGGGCTTGCAACGAGTATGGCATCAATGCCATACTGAAGCTATGAAGATGACGATGCACATTGACGAAGGCATCCTCGACAGAGTGATGAAGTGGAGCGGCGCTGCCAGCAAAACCGAGGCCGTGGATCTCGCGCTCAAGGAGATGGACAGGAAGGCCAAGCTCGCTGAATTCGGCAAGACCGGCCTCGGCTTGAGCAGGGCCGAACTCCTCGAAGCGGTGGATCCGGGCTACGACCTCATGGCGCTGCGTCTGGCCGAAACGCCGGGGGCTGTGCCACCTCCGGCGGGCCCGGACGGGCCCGTCAGTTATCTCAAGCCGAAGCGCAGGAAGAAATGAGCCGCTCCACCCGTGATCCTCGTTGATTCCTGCATCTTCATCGAACACCTGCGCGCGGGACGCGATCCGGCGCAGGTGTTCGCGCCCTGCGCGCAAACCTACGATCTGGCGACGTGCGGGGTGATCCGCTGCGAGGTCCTGCGCGGGATGCGCACCCCAAAGGCTCGTGCGGCGCTGGCCGCCTACTTCGACTGCCTGCTCTACATCCCGACTCCCAACAGCATCTGGGAAGCCGCCGAGGAACTGCTCTGGCAGACCGACCGGCATGGTTTCAAGATTCCACTGACCGACGCGGTCATCGCCGTCAGCGCGATGAAGGCCGGCGGGGCGGTGCTCACCCGGGACAAACACTTCAAGGCCATCCCCGGCCTGCGGGTGCTGGACCATTTTCCTGATTGAAGCGCGGTTCATCGGCGGGCTCAGAAAACGGTCAGGAACTCACTGGTGTTGAACAATGCCCGGCAGAGCGAGGCGAGATCGTGCGACTGGACGAGGCGCACCCCGGCCGCCAGTTCGTCCGCCACCGGATCGCGGGTGAAGATGAGCTGGAAGGCGCGCTTCACCTGCGCCGCCGGATCCTTCCCCGCCTCGCTCACCACACGCTCGGCGAAGAACCGGGCCTGCTGCACGGCAAACGGACTGTTCAACAAATTCAACGCCTGCAAGGGCGTCGTGCTGGAGGTGCGCTTTGGCGAAACCTGTCCGGCATCCGGGCAGTCGAACGCGCCGAAGGTGTTGTCCAGCTCGGTGCGCGGCTTGGCCTGATAGACCATGCGGCGAAACTCCGTCGGACCAAATTCCGTGCGCGAGTTGTAAACCTTCACGTAATTCGCGTTCGTCTCAAACAGGTCAAAACCCGGTCCGCCCATCGTGCGGTCCAGTTTCCCGGTCACGGCGAGCATCGCATCGCGGAGCGGCTCGGCCTCCAGGCGGTGCGGAGGAAAACGCCAGAGCAGGCGACCGCCGCTGTCCACGGACTGGGCGCGCGCCACCGCGGGTCCGCCGGCCTGCCGGAAAGCCTCGCTTGTTAAAATCAGCCGGTGAATGTGCTTCAGCTTCCACCCGCCTGCCACGAGTTCGCTCGCCAGCCAGTCGAGCAGCTCCGGGTGTGTCGGACGGCCGCCGTTCAGCCCGAAATCACTTGGCGTGTCCACAATGCCGGTGCCGAAATGGTAATGCCACAGCCGGTTTACGATCACGCGTGCGGTGAGCGGGTTCTCCGGCGAGCCAAGCCACTTTGCCAGCGCGAGCCGGCGCTGCTGTTCCGGCGCATCAGCAGGCAGGGAAAGCTTCGGACCAAACGCCGCGAGCGCACCGGGACCGATCTTCTCGCGCGGCTGCATCGGGTCTCCGCGATGCATGCGAAAGGTGTCGTCGGCCTGCACGAACCGGCCGGCATAGATCATTGGGAACGTCGTCACCACCGTGATTTCCGCCTCCAGCTTCTTCCGGGCTGCGAGCAGGTCTGCCAGGCGGCCGGCTTCGGCGGGAGCCATGCCGGCCGCCGAGTAGGTGATGCCGCCGGACGACTTGGGACCAAACGCCTGCCGGTCATCCGCCGTTGCCACCGTCTGCCATGCCGTGCCGTCTCGCGAGACCTCGATGCGGTAGCGCGTGGCCAGCCGGTCGTTGTAGCGCGGCACGTTGTCGCGATCCCGGCTCCACGCAACGCGGTCAATCGTTTCTTCCCGGGCGAATTCGAGCTGCACCCAGCCCCTGCCACGCTCGTTGGAAATCCAGCTCCGCTCGTTCCCGTAGAGTCCGTCGTTGAGGTGCGCCAGCTTGTGGGAGGAATTGCCAGGATAATTGCCCGAGGAGGTGGCCTTCGCCCCGGCACTGGCGAGCGCAACATTGCGAGGCGACAGCTCCGCGGTAAACACCTCCAGTTCGTCGATACACGGTTCCAACTGCGTGGTCTCGGTGATGGTAAAGCGGAAGAACTTCGCAGCGACGGGGGCAAAGCGTTCCAGATTCAGGCCCCGCGTCACCGGCGGACGAAACCGGACCGGCGGGTTCGTGCCCGTGTGAGCAAGCGGTTCGAAGCGCTGCAACTGCTGCGTGACAACGGCCAGTTGCGCCTTCAACGCCACGGCCTTCGCCTGCAAGTCGGCGTGATTCGCCGGCTTCACAGCACGCTCGCCGTGCCGCACGCCCGCGAAGCACGCGACCACCGAGTAGTAGTCCGTCATCTCGATGGGATCGAACTTGTGGTTGTGGCAGCGCGCGCAATGCAGCGTGAGGCCCTGGAAAGCGCTCGCGGTCGTGGCGGCGAAGTCGTTCAGCTCGTCCGCCCGCTGGTTCGCCGTGAGCACGGGATCGGGTGATTTCACTATGTCCGTCGCGCCGCCGACGATGAAGCCGGTGGCCTCGTCGGCCCCGAGCGCATCTCCTGCGAGCTGCTCGGCGATGAAGCGGTCGTAAGGCATGTCGCTGTTGAATGCGCGAATGACCCAGTCGCGGTAGGGCCAGGAGTTTTTGCGCACCCCGTTGGTCTCGAAGCCGTTGCTCTCCGCGAAGCGCACCACATCAAGCCAGTGCCGCGCCCAGCGCTCGCCGAAATGCGGAGAGGCGAGGAGCTTGTCCACCAGATTGCCGATTGCCGACTGCCGGTTGCCGGTTTGAAACTCGCGCTCGAACGTCGCGACTTCCTCCGGCGTGGGCGGCAAACCAACGGTGCTGAAATAGAGCCGGCGGATGAGCGTGCGCGGGTCGGCGGCCGGGGAGAAGCGAAGACCCTTCTCGGCCAGCTTCGCGGCGAGGAAGGCGTCGATGGGATTGGCCGTCGCCGCCTGCCGCCTGCCGCCTGAAGGAACGGCCGGTCGCTTCACCGGCTGCCACGCCCAATGCCTGGCCCCCACGCTGGAGCCGTCGTCCGGCCATTTCGCTCCCTGGTCAATCCACGCGCGCAGGAGGCTGATCTGCGCGGTCGTCAGCCGCTCGCCCTTTTGCGGCATCTGCATGTCCGGCACCAACCCGGCGACGAAGTGGACCAGCGGGCTGTCCGCACCCCTGCCCGCCACAATGTCCGGTGCGTGGGAGTCGCCGCCCTTGAGCGCGTCTGCTTTCCGGTCGAGCCGCAACTGGCCTTTCTGCTTTTGCGGGCCGTGGCAGGAATGGCACTTCGTTTCGAAGATCGGCCTGATGTCCCGCGCGAAATCAACCGTCCGTGCCGTCGCAGGTGGCAGCTTCAGCTTGTCCACGTCTGCCGCGAACAGCGTTGAAGCGAAGGCCAGCGCCAACAGCGGGGTCGCGGCAAGACAGGCCCGGCCCTGCTGCGGAAGCCGGGAGGAGGATGCGTTCACGGATGCGAACTTGCCGCGCGGGGCGCTGCTGCTCAAGCCGCCGGACGGCGGTCGTGGCGGGGCTGAGGGATGGGATCGGTTCATTTGTGCTGCGAGCTTCGACGGAGACTTGTATACAATCTTCATGGATTGTATACAGTTTTCTCGTCATGAAGAAACGTGCCACCCGGAGCGAAGCGGAACCGGTCTTCCGGCTCGACCTCGTGCGCCGTCTGCTGCGCGAGATGTTCGAGGGGCGCTGGGTCGGTGGCGACCGGCTTGTGGAGACGGAGCTGGCCGAGCGCTTCGGCGTCAGCCGCACGCCGGTGCGGGAGGCGATTTCAGAACTGGCGGCGGTCGGCCTGCTGGAGGTCCGCCCCAATTGCGGCGCGGTGATGCGCCCGTTCGGCCCCCGCCAGATCGAGGACATCTACGACGTGCGCGCCCTGCTGGAGGGGGAGGCGACGCGGCTGGCCTGCGACCGGGTGAACATCCGTGAGGTGAAGCACCTCACCGGCATCTTCGAGAAACTGCTGGCCGAACGGAAGCGCGACGACGAATGGTCGCAGCGCGCCTGGGCGGTGGACCGCGCCATGCACGAACTGCTCGCCGCCACCTGCGGCAACCGCCGCCTGGCGGAGGAAATCGCGCGCTACGAGCGGTTCGTTCAGGCGATTCGCGAAGTCGTCGGCAACCACAGCCACGCGCAGGAAGACGCCATCCGCGCGCATCTCGCCATTCTGCGCGCGCTCGCGGCCAACCGCCCGGAGGTCGCGGAGGAGGCGATGCGCCAGCACATCCGCGAGGCGGCCGGGGCCATGCTGGATTTGCTGGCCCCCAACTTCGCCGCCACGCCGCCGGCGTGAGCAAGGTTCTGCGTGGCACTCCAGGCGGCGATTTGCCAGCATCCGGGCCGATGTTTGCAACGCTCCGCAGGTGGGCCGACTTCGTGAAGATCTCGCACACGGTCTTCGCGCTGCCCTTTGCCCTGGCCTCGATGGTCGTGGCGGCGCGGGCGCAGCGGGGCTGGCCGGGCTGGCGCACGTTTGGGTTGATCCTGCTGGCGATGTTCTGCGCGCGGACCTGCGCCATGGCCTTCAACCGCATCGTGGACCGGAAGTTTGACGCTGAAAATCCGCGCACGGCCAGCCGCCACCTGCCGGCGGGAGCCATCACCCTGGCCAGCGCATGGACGCTGTGGACGTTGAGCGCCTCCGGCTTCATTGCCGCATCCTGGCTGCTGAACCCGGCCTGCTTTTATCTTTCGCCCGTCGCCCTGTTTTTCGTCTGCTTTTACTCGCTGACGAAGCGGTTCACCGACTACACGCACGTTTGGCTCGGCGTCGCGCTGGCACTGGCACCGGTTGGCGCGTGGCTGGCCGTGAAGGGGCATCTGGGTTTCACCTCGCAGCCGGAGCCTGTGGGATCCGGGCCGCTCGGAGTGCTGATCGCCCGGCAGGGGCTGACGGGGTTGCAACCGCTCGTGCTGGGGGTGGCGGTGGTGTTCTGGCTGGTGGGGTTCGACATCATCTACGCGATCCAGGACCTGGAGTTTGACCGTGCGCACGGTCTGCGCTCGCTGGTCGTGGCCTGGGGGACGGGGAACGCCCTGGCCGCCGCGCTGCTGGCGCATCTGATCATGTGGGGCGTGCTGGTCGCCTTCGGATTGATGTGCGGTTTCCGGTTCGTCTATTTCGTGGGGCTGGTGCTCATTTTGGGATGCCTGCTGCTGGAACATTTCCTGGCCCGCCGGCGCAGCCTGAACTGGGTCAACAACGCCTTCTTCCGGCTCAACGCCGTGGTCAGCGCCGTGTTCCTCGTGGTGACCGCGGTGGAGGTGGTGTTTCCCGGATACCGCACCATTCGATGACGGTGTTGTGGTGCCTTGTCGTCCCGCCCGGCGCGCTCTAGGCTCGGCCCAACTCGTCCACCCATGAAACTTCTGCCGACACTCCTGGCCGCAGCCTGTGCCGCCCTGCAACTCCACGCCGCCGAGGTCCCGTCCGCCGTCCGCGCCCGCGTGGACGCCGAATACCCGCGCCTCTTCGCACTCTACCAACACCTCCACGCCAACCCGGAAATCTCCTTCCAGGAAGTGAAGACCGCCGCACGCGTGGCCGAGGAGCTGAAGCAGGCCGGCTTCGACGTGACCGCGAAGTTCGGTGGCAACGGCGTCGTGGGCGTGCTCAAGAACGGCCCCGGTCCCACGGTGCTCGTCCGCACCGATCTCGACGGCCTGCCCGTGCTGGAGGAGACCGGCCTCCCTTACGCCAGCAAGGCCCGCACAAAGGACGACAAGGGCAACGACGTGCCGGCCATGCACGCCTGCGGCCACGATGTCCACATGGCTTCGTTCATCGGCACCGCACGCGTGCTGGCGGCGTTGCGCGACCGGTGGAGCGGCACGCTCGTCTTCATCGGCCAGCCGGCGGAGGAACGCGTCGGCGGCGCGAAGGCGATGCTCGCCGAAGGCTTGTTCACACGTTTCCCCCGACCCGACTTCTGCCTCGCGCTGCACGTCGCAAGCGACCTGCCCGCCGGCACCGTCGGCCACACGGAGGGCTTCGCGCTCGCCAACTCCGACACCGTGGACATTCTCGTGCGCGGCGTCAGCGGGCACGGCGCGTGGCCGCACATGACCAAAGACCCCATCGTCCTTTCCGCACAAATCATCCTCGCGCTTCAAACCATCGTGAGCCGCGAGACCTCGCCGACGGAACCGGCTGTGGTCACCGTCGGCTCCATCCACGGCGGCACCAAGCACAACATCATTCCCGATGAAGTCCGCCTCCAGCTCACCCTCCGCAGCTACTCGGACGAGGTCCGCAACGCCACGATTGCCGCGCTCAAGCGCATCGTGCGCGGCCAGGCGCTCGCCGCCGGCATTCCCGAAAAGCTCATGCCCGTCGTGGAAGTTTCGCCGGAGGGCGCGAAGTCCACCTACAACGACCCCGCCCTCACCCAGCGCCTCACCGCCGCCATGGGCCGCTGGCTGGGCGAGGGCAATCTCATCCCCAAAAAACCGGTGATGGGCGCGGAAGACTTCGGCCTCTTCGGCCGCACCGAGCCGAAGATTCCCATCTGCATGTTCTGGCTCGGCACCGTCACCAAGGAGTCCGTCACCGAAAGCATCAAGACCGGCAGGACACTCCCCTCGCTCCACTCCAGCAAGTATGCCCCCGTGCCCGAGCCGTCGCTCAAGACCGGCGTGACCGCGATGACGGCGGCGGTGCTGGAGCTGACCGGAAAGAAGTGAGCGCGGGAGAAGCCGGCGTTTCATGGAGCACCACCCAGGGAGTTATTACGTGTAGGTAATATCGGGTTGCCAAAGCATGCGTTCAGGTGGAAGCTCCCGCCAACATTTCAAATGATGCGCCGGTCCTTCATTACAAGCTTGGCCGCCGCCGTTGCCGGCGGCCTGCTGCTTGGTTTGTCCTCCCTGTCCCTGCCGGCCGCCGACTGGCCGATGTTCCGGGGCGCACAAAATTTGCAGGGCATCGCCGGCGGCAGGCTGCCCGCACGGCTTGATCTGCTGTGGAGCTTCAAGACCGGCGGCGCGGTGAAATCCTCCGCCGCCATCGTGGGCGGCAGCGTCTTCATCGGCTCCGAGGACGGGCTCGTCTATTCGCTCGCGCTGGCCACCGGCAGGACGAACTGGACCTTCAAGACCGGCGCGGCCATCGAGTCTTCCCCGCTCGTGCTCGACGGGCGCGTCTTCATCGGTTCCGGCGACGCCTTCGCCTACGCGCTCGACGCGAAGACGGGGAAGCGGCTTTGGAAATACGAGACCGGCGACAAAATTCTCGGCGCACCGAACTGGACGAAATCCGCCGACGGCAAGTCCAACTGGGTGCTCTTTGGCAGCTACGACTTCAAGCTACACTGTCTTGATGCCGCGACCGGCAAATCCAACTGGGTTTACGAGACCGGCAACTACATCAACGGCGCGCCGGCGGTGGACCGCGGCGTGACCGTCTTCGGCGGCTGCGACGCGATGCTGCACGTCATCTCCGTGAAGGACGGCACGCAGGTGAAGGAGATCGAGGCCGGCGCGTATGTGGCCGGCTCGGCGGCGCTCGTGGACGGGCGCGCCTACTTCGGCCACTACGAGAACGCCTATCAGTGCATTGACCTCGCCAAGGGCACGAACATCTGGACCTACAAGGAGCGCGCGTTTCCCTACTTCAGCTCGCCGGCGGTGACGCCGGACCGCGTGGTCTTCGGCGGTCGCGACAAGCGCCTGCACTGCGTCCGGCGCGACAACGGCGACGTCCTCTGGACCTTCGGCACGCGCGGCAAGGTGGACAGCTCGCCGGTCGTCTGCGACGGCAAGGTCATCGTCGGCTCGGAGGACGGGCGGCTGTATCTCATGTCGCTGGCGGACGGCAAGGAACTGTGGAACTACGAAATCGGCCAGGGTCTCACCGCCTCGCCCGCCGTGGCCGACGGCCGGGTGATCATCGGCAGCGAGGACGGGAGCGTGTATTGTTTCGGAGTGAAGGCGAAGTGAACTAAACGAAAGGATCAAGCCGTGGCCGTTCCAGATTTCCAAACAATGATGCTACCAGTGCTGACTGCGCTGGCGGATTCGAAGCCGCGCTCCGTTCGTGACGTTTCAGCGATTGTAGCCAAAGCAATGGGTGTTTCCGAAGCTGACCTTCAAGAACGGCTTCCGAGTGGCTATACAACCAAGTGGGCGAATCGAATTGCCTGGGTTGGCACGCATTTCAATTTCGCGGGACTCATCACGCGGCCCGCTCGGGCGCAGATGCAGATCACTGAACGCGGCTTGAAGGTTTTGAAGGATAATCCCCAGCGGGTTGACCTCAAAGTTCTCCAGCAGTTCTCCGACTACCAGAATGCCCGCCGGCGAAAGAAGGAGGACGGCGAAACTATGGTTGAGGTTGAGGAGGAGGCTGTGATCCCTCCGCTGGAAACTTTAGAGAAGAGCTACGACGAGCTCCGCAAAGCGCTCTGTGCCGAGCTGTTGGAATTGATCAAAAGCAAACCGCCGATCTTTTTTGAGCGACTGGTGCTGCAGCTGATGCAGAGGCTGGGCTATGGCAGGCTGGTTCCAGATTCAGCCGAGCATCTGGGCGGTAGTGGCGATGGCGGAGTGGATGGACTCATCAAGGAGGACAAGCTTGGGCTGAGTGAAATCTACATGCAGGCCAAACGCTGGGACACCCCGGTTGGCTCCAAGACCGTGCGGGAGTTTCTAGGCGCACTGGATCAGGCTGGGGCGAAGAAGGGGGTGCTGATCACGACTAGCACGTTTACCAAGGACGCCAAGGCTCCGCTCGGGAAGACGGACAAGAAGGTCTCCCTAATTGATGGGCAGATGCTAGCCGAGTTGATGATTGACCACGATCTCGGTGTTTCGCCCGACAAGTCGTTTCACGTCAAAAAGATTGATTCGGATTTCTTCGAGGAAGATTGAGCCATGAGCGCCATCACCAACGCCCCTCTTCCGTCCGGTGCGCAGCACGCCCCG
>Ga0172379_10009720_pt1 | contig 11802 bp, 10 predicted proteins | sample GrowelOW334metaG_FD_119756 | JGI IMG/M metagenome (GOLD analysis project Ga0172379, IMG submission 119756) | Groundwater microbial communities from an aquifer near a municipal landfill in Southern Ontario, Canada - Groundwater well OW334 metaG | ecosystem: Environmental > Aquatic > Deep... | reverse complement strand
TTTAAACTCGCCGGTGATAATCTTATCGCTTAAAATTTCAGCCAAAATATAATATTCTTCGCCTTGTTTTATTAAAGCGTAGTCAATATCTTTACCGACCGCCAAAGCCACATTCGCCGGCAAAGTCCAAGGCGTGGTGGTCCAGGCGAGAATATAGGTATTTTGCGGCAGGCCGTGTTTCTGCGGCTCTTTCACCTTAAACTTCACCGTGGCCGACTCCTCGGTAATATCTTTATAGCTGTCGTCCATGGCGATCTCGGCTTTAGAGACCGGGGTTTCACAGCGCGGGCAATACATCAGGACTTTGCGGCCCTCGTAGATCAGGCCTTTGTCCCAGATAGTTTTCAATGCCCACCAAACGCTTTCCATGTAACTGTTGTCCATGGTTTTGTAGGCGTTATCAAATTCAATCCAGCGGCCGATGCGGTCCACCATCTTTTTCCATTCTTGGGTGTACATCAGAACATCGGCGCGGCAGGCCTCGTTAAACCGCGCGACGCCGACCGTGTCTTCAATCTGCTTTTTGCCGGAGATTTTCAGCTTTTTTTCAATCAGGTTTTCAATCGGCAGGCCGTGGCAGTCCCAGCCCCAGCGGCGGGGGACGCGGTAGCCTTTCATGGTCCAGTAGCGCGGCACCACATCTTTGATCACTGAGCCGAGGATATGGCCGTAATGCGGCAGGCCGGTGGCAAATGGCGGGCCATCATAAAAGACGAAGTCGCCCTGGGGCGCTTCTTTCGCAACCGATTTCTCGAAGATTTTATTTTCCTGCCAAAATTTAAGGATCTCTTCCTCTATTTGTGGCACGGATTTTTTGGTATTTTCGGTCATAAGTAATTTGAAGTTTATCACTAAAATTAGCCGTTGGCAAGAAGGAAATCACATAACATGGAACACATAGCAAGGTACTAAACCGGTATTTTGTTTCATGCTCCATGTTATGTGCTCCATGTAAAAAACACGCCCGGGCGGCAGGGCCGAACGGGCGATTGGTGTTAAATGGTGTCGGAGAAGCGCTGGCGCTTATTGCATTTCAATCATGCCCATAAGTTTTTCCAGGGCGGTGATCAATTTTTCGTCATCTTTGCCGGCCGCCTCGATTTCCGCCCAACATGGCCGGTAATAGACGCGCGTGGGGTCGTCTTCGGCGACATTGGGGTTTTCGTAGTGATGGTACAGGCTCATCACCGCGTACATGATCAGTTCGCGCCATTGTTGGAGTTGCGCGACGGTGAGCCGTTCTTCTCGGCCGCCGGCGATGAGGTCAAGGAGGCTCAAAGTGTCGCCTTTGCTGAAAGTCGGCGCCTTAAGATTCGGTTCCCGCGTTTTGCTTTCCGGGTACACATGGAAGTCAACCTCAACTTGTCCGATGCTCAGGTTCGCCCAGTCGGTGATGCCGAGAATGGCCGGATCAAAATGGACGCAAGTCCTGATTTGGCCGTGGCCCGGGTCGAATGTGTCCATCACATTGTCCATATTCATGAGGCTGGTCACTTCGCGCCGCCTATACGAGTCAAAGGCCGTGTTGGCGATGACTCGGTGCCGCGGCGGATAGATGGAAATGACGGCGCCATCGACTCGCACTTCCAGCGGTTCGTTAAGGTCTTCGAACGCGCGGGGCAAGATATCCTTGCCCAGCCGAAAGCCGATGGGCAAATTCTCGAGCAGTTTTTCAATCTGCTTGCGAGTGACACCGCCGGTTAAGGCGATGACGCGGAAGATGTTTTTGCGGTCACGGCCGCCGTCCACCAGAAACGATCTGAAAGTGTCCTGATCTGCGTTCATTTTCTCTCTCCTTGCTGTTTGCTGTGATTGCTCGTCAGACGGTTGCCAGAACCGTCCTTGCTGGGCGCGCCAACCAAGGCGCTTTTTCCGAAGTTCTTCGAGAAGCACCACGCTGCCGGGTTCCGGCCATTCCTTCTCTTGCCAAACGGTCGGTTCTAGCGAGAAGGTTACCGAGCCTTCTTTAATTTGGTCAGAGGTGGCGACGGCAAAGGGCCCGTGCCTGGCTTGCGGAATAACTGTTTGGACCGTGGCTTTGATCTTATCCAAGAGACTGCCTCCTTTCTGGGTGTTAAAGAACAGTGGCTACGAGCCTCGTAGCGAGGTCGCAAATTAACCCTATCATTCTTAAAGTCAAAATGTCAAGAATTAAAAATCACATAACCTGGAATAAAACTTAGGCGGTAATTTTATTGTATGTTTCAGGTTATGTGCTCCATGTAAAAAACACGCCCGGGCGGCAGGGCCGAACGGGCGATTGTGGTTAAGTGGTGAAAGATAAATGTTGGCGTTTGGCCCAGCAGGTGGGGCAGACGGGATGGCGCCGGGTAGTGACCCATGCGATCGACCTGAATTGGCCGCAGTCGTAGCAGCTGGCGTAGAGTTTAATGCCGCGTTGGCGCCGCCGCAGTTTTTTGGCCGCTAGCCGGCAATTATTGCAGATATAATTTTTCTTTATCTCGACGCGAGAAATAACTCTCTTGCCGTTGCATTCAGGGCAACGCCAGGAGCCTTGGTCGGTTTGCCGTTGTTCTTGTTCTGTCTGGTCCAGCGGATGATGACAGTTTTTACAAATCACTCGTTGAACAATCGTGGTGGCAGTGACCGGTTTTAATTTCCCGCAAAGCAGGCAAAGCTGATGGCCGGCCGGGTCTTTTCTGGCGCAGTTCCAGCAGATGATCGCGCCGGTCGCGTCGTGTTTGTGCGCCCATCTCAGCTGGCCGCAACGCGAGCAAATTTTATGATTGGCCGGATCTTGCCTGGCGCATTTCTCACAAATTGGCTGACCTTCACGAAGCTGGTAAGTCAGCTTTTTCTCCTGACAACGAGAGCAAGTTTTTTTGGAGGTGGGCAGTTGGCGGTAGCAAGGCTCGCAAACCGGTCCCGCCTCGGAACGCCAGACAATTGTCCGGACATAGCCGCATTTAACGCATTCTCTCTTCGGCGGTTGGGCCATGGTTGACTCCTTTGGTTTTTTGTTAAACTGGTTTAATTAACCCCAATTTTCAGGCTAAACGGCTAAAAAGTCAAGCTTAGATATTAAAATTAAAACAAAAAACACCTCAATTTAAGATGTTTCTAAATGGGCGAGAGAGGGGTCGAACCTCCATGCCTTGCGGCACCAGCTCCTAAAGCTGGCGTGTATGCCAATTTCACCACTCGCCCGCGATATTTTATCAAAAAATGTTATTATTTATTTGGTTTTTATTAGTTAATTCTAAATGGGAGAGAGAGGATTGCCCGCTCGTCGCGAAGCGCGAGCGGGTCCGCTCAAGCCCGCAGGGCTATGAGCGGAAACCTCCATGCCTTGCGGCACCAGCTCCTAAAGCTGGCGTGTATGCCAATTTCACCACTCGCCCTTATTTACGGGGATATTAGCTTAATTTAGCCAAGCTGTCAAGTTGTTGTACACAGCGCTATTGACAAGATAATTTAACCGTGATAAGATACGCGGTTACCCTAGAATGGTTATCCATCCTCGGGTAGCACCTCTTCCTATCTGCAGTCACGACAAGCATGGAATTTTTTTCATGGACAATTCGGCTCCGGCTGGATTACTCCATAAAAAAAATTTCTTGACTGCAGATATGAGGGGGTCTTTTTTTGTTTAACTTTAGGAATTAAAAATGTCGATAGATTGATGCTCTTCCTATAAAACTCGGTTAAAAATCCAAAGTTCAAAATCCAAATGACAAATCAAGTTCAAATGTCAAAACTTCTACAGCATTTGATCTTTGAACTTGATTTGAACTTTGCACTTAGGGTTTTGAACTTAAAACGGCAATCGAAGACTTAAACTCCAATTACCGACCATTCTTAAATCCCGAATCTCAGTTAGCTGTGACCACTCCGCTGGGCGCCGCCGTGGCATCGGCTGGCACTACCTCCACGGTTGGCTCGCTGAGTTTCTCCACACCGACGAGGCAGACCGCTTGCCACGGCCGGTAGACACTATGGAAGATTTGATTTTTGATTTCGCCGCTGGGGTAGGTGACTTGATAAGCGAATTCGGTGGTGGCGCCGACATGCGAGCTTTCGGTGCATTTCTTTTTGCCGACCGGCAGGTCCAGCGTCTCGACGATTTTAGTCGGTCCGGGAGAAACGAAGTTCCAGATTTTCGGTTTGATGTCATAGAGGTCGCTACTTTCGGTTTGGCCGGTGTACTTCATGGTCCGGCCGTCTTTTTGCCCCCAGAATTCAAACTTCAGAATATCGCCTTCAATCTTGGTTTGAATCAAAAGGGGATAGCCGGTGTCGTTGACAAAGCGGACATCGGGTTTGGGGATATAAATGGTGGCGTCCAGGCCGGCCGGTTCGTAGTAGACCACGCGGTAAGAGTGGGGCGCTCGTTCCAAAATCGGCAAGCCGGCGTCCAGGGCGGCGCGGAAAATCGTGGTGCCGATCTGGCAAAGGCCGCCGCCGTATTCCGGCACGGTTCGGTTGCCTTTGATCACCAGCTCGGTCAGATAACCGGTGCTAGCATCGACCGCGCCCAAGGCTTTGATTAATGAAAATTCTTCGCCCGCGGCAATCATGACGCCGTTGAGGATGCGGCCGCCGTTCTTGATATTGTGGCGGCGGTTCACCGGACTGCCGGCAAAGTTGGAAATGCCGACGCCGGCGATTTCCTTAATACCCAAATCGTTAACCTTGGCGGTGGCGACTTGCGGTTCGGTGACCGCGACCACCAGCTCGATTTCTTTTTCGGCGCCATTAATAAAGTCTTGATTGATTTTAGTTAAGGTCGCTGTCCGGTCCAGACTGCGGCCCGGTTCGGCGCCTTGAAACTCGGTTACGCGGTTATTTTCCATTTTAAACTTGGCGTCCTGCGGTTCTTGGTTAATGGCCGGAGCGATATTTTGGTCCAGATAAGCGTAAAATTTTTCCGGGTTCAGCCCCAATCCCGCCTCGGTTTGCCCGGACAGCGGCGGTTGGAAGTCCAGCCAACTAGCCAGCTGTGATTTATCAATTGTCCATTTCTGGCGGTCAAAATTAAGGGTTAGCGGGGCTTTAGCTAAAGTCGGGACTACCAGTTGGAGCGCCGCGCCGGTTGTTGCCGCTTTAACTTGCGGCTCGGCGGTAGCCAGTTTTAATTCAATCAGCCGGTTATTAAGGCTAGCCAAATTGGCCGTCAGTTGATTCAAAGCGGCAGGGTAATCAAAGCCTTGGCCAAAGGTTTCCGGCGTGACCGCGGTGGTGTAGGCGCCATCTTTTTCCGTCAGGATCAATTTGGCGGATTGGCTCGGGTTTTCCAGATCGGCAAAGTTTTCCCGGAGGGCGGCCGTGAACTTCGGCCCGTCAACCGTAAAATCAAAATTAATTTCTTTGCCGGCGGCTAAAGCCGTCAGGTGGTCAGTCAAAGCGGCCAGCCAGTTAGTTTCCCGGCCAACGGCATAAGCCCGGTCGAGCGTGCCGGCGAGATTAAATGACACCAAATCATAAGACAAATCCGGGCCGGCGGTCGAGACGGCGCGCGGATTAATGGCGACTTGGCGGCCGCGATAGGAGAAAGGCAGGCCCGACCGGTAAAGTTCGTCAATTTTAGTTTGCAGCAGCGCCTCGGCCTGGGCGCGGGTTTTGCCGCCGAGGTTGAGGCCGGCGAGGGCCACGCCCGGATAAAATTCCGCGGCGTAAGTCAGGCGGTAACTGACGCCGAAGCCGATCGCCATGATCAAGACAATCGAAAGTACCACCGCGGCAGTTCGGAAGGCGTGGTTAGCGGTTAGTAGTTTGATTAGCCCGCCTAGACTCGGCGAGGCTGATTGGCTGGGTTGTTTAGTCTGTGTCATAAAATCACATAACATGGAACACATAACAAGGTGGCTACTTGGCGTCTTGTTCCTTGTTCCATGTTATGTGCTTATTGTTTAGTCTTCCACCTTGATCCTCACCGACTTCTCGGCATTGGCTTTCGGCAGGGTAATAGTCAGAACGCCGTTTTTGAAAATCGCTTCAATTTTATCTTGTTTGACCTCCACCGGCAGGACAATCGAGCGGGAAAATTTGCCCCAGTAGCATTCGCGGTAGTAGAAGTCATCGGCGGCGATTTTTTTGTCAGCCTGCCGCTGCCCGCGGATAGTCAATACTTCGTTATTGATAGAAATCTGGATATCTTCCGGCTTGACGCCGGCGACCACGGTTTTGACCACAATGGCGCCGTCAGTTTGATAGACATCAACCGCCAGTTGGCCCTCGGCGTCCGGCGCGCCCGGCGCGGACTGGGACTTGGTTTCCAGCTCCTGCAGGTCGTCCTCGGAAAAACCTTGCGGCGTGATGAAGAATTCTTTGTAATCCATATAATAGGGATTAATTGTGCTATTGTTTGTTGTTCTTAGCGATTGATATTATTCATGCTATCCAGCCGGTTGGAAGCGATACGAATGCTACAAATTACATGCGAATCTACGAATAAATTCGCATAATTCGTAGCATTCGCATGCCATTCGTAGATTAGCATCGCGTTTCACCCAGATGGCTGATGTGACCATCGCGGCTTTCTGAAGGAGACAAATAAATAGTTATTACAATTAGTTTACTTCTATATTTTACAGTAAATTAGGGGTTTTGAATAGCCATGGTTCAAACTAAAAATCCCCCCTAAACTGGAGCGGGGGGACTTTTTAGCGATAACGGACGGAAGCGACCTTTTTGCCGGCAGTCCGCCGATGCTTCTTCTTGGCGACTTTTTTCTTTTTATACATAAGATTCGGATCGTTTAATCCGTTGGCATTATAGCAGTTTGAAGTTGACAAAGCAAGGCTTTGATAGTACCATTGTGGCTAGTTTATAGGAAAAGGAGCGATTAAACTGGTTTAATCATCAGAGATAAAACCAATAATTAAGAATTAAAAATTAAGCCCACTCGTCCGCCGCGGCGGAGCGGGTCCGCTCACGGCAAAGCCGATGAGCGGAAATTAATAATTGAAAGACGGTATTTCGGCGGTTTAGCTATGAAAGATAACCTAATCCAAACCAAGAGTTACGGCTTTGCCTTACGGATAGTCAAACTATACCTTTTCCTGGTAAGTAAGAAGAAGGAGTTCGTTTTATCCAAGCAGATATTAAGATGCGGCACTTCCATCGGCGCTAATGTTGAAGAAGCGATTGGCGGCCAATCGCGAGCCGACTTCGCCTCCAAAATTGCCATTGCCTATAAAGAAGCTCGAGAAACCCATTATTGGCTTAGACTACTCCATGATTCCAAATTTTTAACCAGCCAGCAATTTAGTTCTTTATTGGCCGACTGCGAAGCCTTGATTAAGATTATCGGCGCGATCAAAAAAACAACCAAGAGCAATTCTTAATTCTTAATTTTTAATTATTAATTATCTTGGCCCCATCGTCTAACGGTTAGGACACCAGGTTTTCAACCTGATAATCGGGGTTCGATTCCCCGTGGGGTCACCAAAGAAAAAAAGTATCGAGACCGGGAAGGGTCATGTTGGTTCTAGACCCGAAAGGGCTGGCCGGTTAGATAATTAGATAAATCAAAGGATCGCCTTATAGGCGGTTTTTTGGTATACTTAAACGAGGCATTATTCTATTTAAAAATGAAAAAATTAAAATGTCTAATAATAAAAAAGAGGTGCTCAAAATCATTTTAAAGGATGCAAATTCTCCTTTATTTTCTCTTTGGAAATGGAATGAACAAGATTATAAAAAATCCATTAAATTTTTTATTGATGAAGCAGAGGTTGATTTTAAATTTACTTTAGAGAATTTTTATTCAGGTAAAAATTTACCCAAAATACAAATGCCACTTCGAGGATCGTTTACTTTTACTATTAATAATCCACCCCAAGAGTTTTTAGCTGGTCTTAAAAATTCTAATGAAATCAATACACAAGAAACAGCTAAAAAATTATACATTCTATACGAAAAAGCTTTTAAAAAATTAGTTATTTATGGTCGTTGGATTGCCAAGTTACCGAATGTTTCGGAAATGACAAAAAATTCATTTAACGAAATATTTTATCAGAAGAAGTCACGTTTTGGAGTTTCAATATTTTGGCATCTTAATAATGAAAGGCCAAGATTATTTAAGTTTAAAAAAAGAAAACGCTTAGGTATTAATCCGTTATTTAAAAGTAAGAATTTGTTAACTTCTAAAAAATGGGATAAAATAAGAAACTTTGCGAGCACTAATGAAGAACTTAGCAGTGAACTAATAGAATTAATCAATATTAAAGCTAAAGTTAATTGGGGAGACAAACGGATCCCAGCAATAGAAACCGCCGCTTTAATGGAAGTTGTGATCAAAAATAAAATGCAGGTGCTGTTGAATTCACAGGGTCAGAGCAAAAAGAAAATTAAAGACCTTAATGATAAGATTGGCTTGTCGGTTCTTCTAAACGTCGTTTTGCCTCTTGCTTTAACAAAATTAGAGATGAAAAAATATAAAAAATATATTGATGCTTTAGATTCTTTAAGAAAGGTACGAAATGATATTATGCATGAAAATATTTTGGAAGAAGAAATAGATTTGCAAAAGATTAAGGAGGGTGTAAATGCGGCAATTAAAATATTACTTTTATTAAACGCTAAAATTAATTAAATTTTGGTTATATTATAATTTTACCCCTACCCGGAAGGGTCAAAAGAGGGAGAAGGGTATACCATAGAAAGCCCTTTGAAACCTCTACGGGTGGGGTTCCAGACCCGAACGGCTCATATCAAAAAATTTCTGCCTTTTGGCAGGAATTTTTTGATATTATCGCAACCACGGGAATCGAACGGGTTGGCAGCGAACGAAGAGAGCGATCGGCCGAAGCGACCAACGGGAGCTTTGGCCGCCAACCCAGGACAAACGATCCGCCAGCTGGCGGAGAGTGCGGAATTCCCCGTGGGGTCATTTTCAAAAAATCTCTGTAAATTCAGAGGTTTTTTGATTTAAATTTAGGTTTGACGAGAGGGGTAGGAAGGGATAGAATAAAGGGGAATTATATTAAAAAATAAGCTATTTTTATCGCTTAATATAAGTTACTTGCCAAACATTATACTTCAAAAATTAATTCGCGATTATGTTTGAACAATCATTCAAGAATATCGACAATATACTTCATACCGATTCCGGTTGCGGGACCGAGCTGGATTATGTTGAACAAACTTCGTGGATTCTCTTTTTGAAGTATCTTGACGATCTAGAAGAAACCAAAAAAACCGAAGCCGCACTGGCTGGAAAAAAATACCAATATATTCTATCTCCGGAATATCGCTGGAATACTTGGGCTTGTCCCAAAAATGGCGACGGTAAACTAGATCACAATAAAGCGCTAGATGGTGATGATTTAAAAGATTTTATAAATAACAAACTTTTTCCCTATCTCAAAAAATTCAGAGCTGAAGAATCAAATACTATTGAATATAAAATTGGCGAGATTTTTCATGAACTCAAAAATAAAATTTCCAGCGGTTATAAATTAAGGGGAATTTTAGATATTGTTGATGGTATGCATTTTCGGCTTTATGAAGAAAAACACGAGCTTTCCCATCTCTACGAAGCTAAAATTAAGAACATGGGCAATGCCGGCCGAAATGGCGGTGAATATTATACGCCACGACCGCTGATTAAAACTATTGTTAAAGTAGTCGCGCCAAAAATTGGTGAAACTATTTACGACGGCGCTTGCGGAAGCGCGGGATTTTTAGTGGAAGCCTATAACTATCTCACCGAAAATCAATCCAAACTTTCTTCCAGTCAGATGGCGACGCTGCAAAACAAAACTTTTTATGGTAAAGAAATAAAATCCCTCGCCTATATCATCGGAATCATGAACATGATCTTGCACGGCATTGAAGCGCCGAATATCCGGCACATGGATACGCTGTCAGAAAATATTAATGATATTCAAGAAAAAGATCGTTACGATATCGTTTTAGCCAATCCGCCGTTTGGCGCCGGTATCGGTCGACAAATCCAACAAAATTTTCCGATCAAAACTGGCGAAACGGCTTTTCTCTTCCTCCAACATTTCATCAAGATTCTGAAAGCCGGAGGCAGAGCTGGTATCGTTATTAAAAATACTTTTCTTTCCAATACCGATAATGCCTCGGTTTCTTTACGCAAATTACTTTTAGAAAATTGTAATCTACGTACCGTATTTGATCTGCCGGGTGGAGTATTCGCCGGAGCAGGAGTGAAAACTGTGGTTTTATTTTTTGAAAAAGGAGCGCCGACAAAAAAAGTTTGGTTTTACCAACTCAATCTTAATAGAAATCTCGGCAAGGGCAATCCGTTGAATGAAACTGATTTAGCGGAATTTGTGAAATTGCAAAAGACCAAAACTGATAGCGAAAATTCATGGAGTGTAGATGTTAAAGATATTGATCAAAATATTTTTGATTTGTCAGTGAAGAATCCAAATAAAGGTGGCGAAGTGGCCTTGCGTGAGCCGAAGGAGATTTTAGAAGAGATTGTTGAGTTAGATGAAGAAAGTAAGAAAATATTATTGGCAATAAAATCTAAAATATAGTTTATGAATGACGTTCAAGGATTAGTTAACAAAGCGCAAGAGTTAAAAGAGAAAGGGGATTTGAATGGGGCGCTTGCTTGTTACTCAGATACTTTTGACTTGATGATTAAAGAAGCAGATGAATATGCGAGAAAGCAGGAGGGTTCGATAGTTGATGTTGGAAAAGTAAGAACAATAACCCCTAAATTTTTTGAAGAATCAAAAAAATATTTAAAACAAGATATGACTGTGGCAATTATTTCAAACAATATGGGGACTTTATTCGCCCGCCTTGGTGACGAAGAGAACGCGCGAAAGATGTTTGAGCAAGCAATAGATTTTACACCTGATAATAGAGAATATTTTGATCCAAAGATCGGACTTAGGGAACTCAAAAAATAAGTACTTGAATAAAAAAACATTATGTCTAATCTTTTGTCAATTATCTTAGTCGCGTCCCTCGGTGTTATAGGAAATATAGTTTATTTTAGATATCAGTCGAAGAAAGAGAACGGCAAGGAAGTGTTAAAAATGAAATTAATAAATTTATTGTTACCCCTTTTTATTACTTTAAAACATGATGAAATAAATTTAGAATGGGCAATCAAATATGATGACCCGTGTGATTTTGATTCAGACAAACCCGGGAGATTATTTAATAAATTAATTGATATTATCAAAAATAATTTATATTTAGCAGACGACGAATTACATGAAGCGTGTTTGAATTTTCTTAATTGGGCCGAATTATCTGATGAATCTCAAAGATATCAGGATATAATGAATAATGTTAATACAGACGATGCTGATTTTGAAAAATTTAAAAAAGTTGTTTACGAAAGATACCATGCTGAAAGAAAAAAATATTTATCATAACTATGGATAGAATTAAGTGGCAAACAAAAAAACTCGGCGAGATCTGCGATATTTACCAGCCAAAAACTATTTCTGCAAAAGAGATGGTTTTAAATGGAAAGTATGTGGTTTTTGGCGCTAACGGAATTATTGGGCGTTATGATAAATATAATCATGAGGAACCTCAATTACTAATTACTTGTAGAGGTGCCACATGCGGGTCAGTTAATATTTCAACGCCCAAATCATGGATTACCGGCAATGCGATGGTTGTTAGACCAAAAAATACTTCGTTAGATTTGAAATATTTAGAATACATATTTAGGGGTGGTCTAGATATTTCAAAAGTTATTACAGGGGCTGCGCAGCCTCAAATTACTAGAGCCAACCTTGGGCCGGTAGAAATTTCTTTCCCATCCCTCCCTGAGCAACACCGCATTGTGAAAATTTTGGATGAGGTTTTTGCGGATGTGGCGAAGGCGAAAGAAAATGC
>Ga0172379_10009719_pt1 | contig 11802 bp, 10 predicted proteins | sample GrowelOW334metaG_FD_119756 | JGI IMG/M metagenome (GOLD analysis project Ga0172379, IMG submission 119756) | Groundwater microbial communities from an aquifer near a municipal landfill in Southern Ontario, Canada - Groundwater well OW334 metaG | ecosystem: Environmental > Aquatic > Deep... | reverse complement strand
GAAAAAATTCTCGCCGACCAGCTCACTGCTTCGCCTCTCCCCACTCTTCTTAATGGTGAAAAAGAATATCTGGATGAGATCATTAAAAACTTCCGCCTCTCTCCCACCTCTCTCAATACTTTTCTGGAGTGTCCCTACAAATTCAAACTCGATCATCTCTACAAAATCCCCCGAGCCAAAGCCGCTCCCATGTGCTTTGGTACGGCCGTCCACTTCGCCCTCGAAGGCCTCTATCTCACCCTAAATAATACCTGCAAGCTGGAATCCAAAGAAGATTTCATCCGCGATTTTGAATCCGCTCTCAAAAGAGAAATCATCTCCGACTCCGACTTCAAAGATAGATTTGAGCATGGTAAAAAAGTCCTCTCCCAATACTACGATCGCTACGAAAAAGAATTTACCCCCTGTCTTTTTACCGAGAAAAAATTCGGCGACTCTCTTTCTTCCCAGGTCTTTCTAGGTGACATCCCTCTCTCCGGCAAGGCCGACAGAATAGACCTTGTCGATACAAATGGAGAAAAAAGCCTGCCCGCCGGTAGGCGGGTCCGCTTCATCGACTACAAAACCGGCAAAGTTCGCACCAGAGGCGAAATCGAAGGCACCACCAAAAACTCAGACGGAGACTACAAACGCCAGCTCATTTTCTACCATCTTCTCGCCGTGTTGGACAAATCATTTCCACACACAGTAGTCCAGACAGAGATAGACTTCATCGAACCAAAGGACGGACAATTTAAAAAAGAAAGATTTAATATCCAAAAGGAAGAAGTGGAAGATCTAAAAGAGACCATCAGAAAATCAATGAAAGAAATCAGAGCCCTCAGTTTCGATCGCACCACAGACCTCACCCCCTGTGCTCGTTGTGATTTTAAAATTCACTGCTGGCCAGGAGGAGCCCCCAGTCCAGCAGACCCCGGAAATTTTGGAACATCGACATAGATCTAATATGATAGTGTCTGTTTCGTTGAGCGTCAGTCGTATAATTAGGTTGAAATCTTTTTGTGCAAGTTCTTTGCAGGTTGTTTTAAGTTATTAGTCTTCTGGAGAAATTTGGAAATTTGATATATTTTGAAATAATTAGAACCCTTGCATAAGGCAAGGGTTCTATGTACCATTGATATATATGCTTGCCCAAGTCACAATAAAAGAGGCTTCAGAAAAGATCGGTGTTTCTCCTGATACCTTAAGACGGTGGGAGAAAAAAGGGATGATAAAGTCTTCAAGGTCTGATCAAAATTATCGCCTATTCGACATGGATCAAATTCAATCTGTTCACGACAGCCACTACTCAAATGAAACAGTCGGGAATTACAGAATTTTGAAAGACGAGTTACCAACTAATTACACAAGTATCGAACTTTTTGCGGGAGCAGGAGGAACTGCTTTAGGAATGGAAAACGCAGGCCTGAAACATACCATGCTCGTTGAATATGACAAAAAAGCTGTTGAAACTCTAAAAACTAATAGACCTTATTGGAACGTAATAGGGAAAGATATTAAGGAAGTCCCTTTTGTTGGAGAAGTCGCAGACATAATCCAGGGGGGGTTTCCTTGTCAGTCATTCAGTTACGCTGGTGCCAAAAGAGGGTTTGCGGATACGAGAGGAACCCTTTTTTTTGAATTTGCACGGGCAATAAAGGAAGTAAAACCAAAAATAGCCATTGGTGAAAATGTTCGAGGTTTGCTTCGCCATGATAATGGAAAAACAATCGAGACAATGATAGCCACACTCAAAGAACTAGGATACAAGGTCTCTTATAAACTTCTTAAATCACAATATCTTGATGTACCTCAAAAAAGAGAAAGATTAATGATCGTAGCGGTAAGAAATGACATAAATACTCCTCTTCTTGCTCCCAAAGAAAAAAACTACATTATTTCTCTAAAAGATGCGCTAGCTAACATTCCAAGCTCACCAGGAATTGCCTATAACGAAAAAAAGAAATCATTTATGGACAGAATACCTCAAGGTGGATACTGGAGAGATTTGCCTGTCGAATTGCAAAAAGAATACATGGGAAAAAGTTTTTTTGCTGGTGGCGGAAAAACGGGCATGGCAAGGAGGCTGTCGTGGTCTGAACCATCACTTACTCTCACGTGTCATCCTGCGCAGAAACAAACAGAAAGATGCCATCCTACAGAAACAAGACCTTTGAATGTTCGGGAATATGCTCGTATACAAACATTCCCAGATACATGGGAGTTCAGAGGTTCAACACTTGCCCAATATAAACAAATAGGCAATGCCGTCCCGGTAAATCTTGGATACCATATGGGAAAATGTATCATTGCGATGCTTGAGAATAAACCAAATTATGAAACAATGGTCGAGCTCCGGCCACTCTAAAGCAATCCCAATACAGAACCTTTGCTTTTTATGTCCTCCGACAACGCCTTAATTACCTTATTCAGTACCCGTCGTGAATCAATCTCTTGTGCCACTTCGGCAAAGCAGTCAATAAGCTCGTCATAGAAGTTCATATCCCCGGTAAAGTGATACCAAAAATTACGTCCAGATAAAACCACAAAATCTTGAGACAGTTTCTTATAATTCGCACTTAATTCAGTTTCTTCACCATATAAAACACCAATCACCATATCATCTACTTGTAGAGCGCGATTGTTTGTCCGAGCCAAAGACTTGATTTTATTAAAGTGGTTTGAAATTGTCTCAACGTCATCTTTGTTAATTGTTTGAGGTCCAAGTTTAATTTGACAATATTTAGTTCTTCCATCTTCAGAATCAATATATTCAACGTCTGCTCCTTGAGCAATACTTCCGGTACCTCCTAATACATCACTGCAAAATTTCTGTAGACTCGTCCCAAATGAAGTATTAATTGATGTTCCAAGTACCCGATTGTATACAAGGATTTTCGCAATATTTTCTGGATCAGCATTTCCTGTCAAGAAATTAGACAAGTAACTAACCAAAAAGGGGTTGACCTTAAAAGATTTTAATTTTGTCAGCTTCCTTGTGTTTCTCAAGTGATTTTTTGCCACAACATCCTTAAAAAATTTTTTAGCTCGAGATATCAATTCTTCTTTTTGACTTTGAGTCATTGCCATATGAGCGAATTATATCAACAACAGCCGCTTTGGTAATTCTATTTATTCACCATCCAGTTCTCAGATATCATCTTCAAGTATTCAGTAACGCCTTTGTGCAGGCAATAGATATAAAACACTACCACTATGCTCACCAAATCTGATTTTGTCAAACACTAAAGTTTCGTCATTTAGAAGAATATAATACTAGCATGGAAACAGTAGGCAAAAAAGAGACTGAGCAAACGATTGATAGAGAAAAAGTAATAAGCAATGCTGTTAAAGTATACCTGGACATGGCATACGACTATGATCTAGGCTTAAATAATCCGCGTGAAGAAATTGAAAAACAAACCCTTAGACTGATAGAGAAGTTTGAAATTGATGCTGGTTTTTTCAAAAGCGGTTCCGGAGTGGTGCGACCCTTTTTGTTGCTGGGACTTGCAGATAAATGGCTGTCCGCCGAAGATCTGGAAACGCAGCGATATATTTTTGATTACATAAAGATCATCACGTCAAATGATTTTTTGCCCGGAAATGTCAGCCGTACTTTTTCTGGAAGACAAGAAAAAATGGCCACCTTAGGACATAGACAGGCTTATGAATTCGTAGGGAGGATATTCCCAGAAGAATCCTCGAATAACGCAGAATGGACTCAAAAACATGAATTCGTGACGAATCCCAAAAACCAGGATGTCGAGCGAACAGAAAGCTTAAAGAGAAGACTGGATTTTTCAAACCCTGATTCACCTCTTAAGAACATTCGTGAAAAACTTGGAATAACATCAGAAACGGAGAAAAAGTTCGACATAGTCGTGTTAGACCTTGATGAAGAACAAATGCAAAAAAAGTTCAATTATTCTATAGCGTTTACCGTTAACGGTGTTCTGTGTCTGCCGAATGATTTTGAAGACAATTTGCTTGAGCACGAGTACATTCACACTCAACAATTAAAATTCAAATTTGGCGGTTCCTTGATCCTGGGAAACTCTTTAGGAGAAGCATTCACGGAATATCAGACACAGCGCCCAAAGAATTACGCAGCCAACAGAGAAGTTCTTGAGATGATCTTGTCGAAAGCACCTGATCTGGAAGAAGCCCTTCGTTTGTACGGAAGAAGTCCCAGTGTACGTCATTTGGATGCCATTGTCTTTAGGTTAATTTCCGTTGTTGGCTTAGATTTAACGCTGGATGTTCTAGCGATGAGCCCATCCGGCAACTTGGACTGTGATGACCAATCGTACTATCATGGCGGAACATTTTTCCGGCCGATCGACGATCTGATAAACGACTTGTATGGTCTAGACCGTACCGCCAACGAAGCCAATTATGAAAAGATGATAAATGATTTGAGACCGCAGATCGAAGTCGACCCTTTAATATATATGATTTCGAAGGATGTTCGTGGAGAAGTGCAAGAAGCAATCTCCGGTATCAGGTCATCAGACAGTTTTGAGGACGCGTCACCAGCAATTAACAGCTTTTTTGATCTTTGGAAAGCTAATCGAGATGAGGTTTATCCTCATTTTGAAGCCTTCTTTCTCGAACTGATAAACAAATATCCAGAAAACAGGGAGCAAATTGAAGACATAATAATGAACAATTTAAATCCTAAGGTACTGGACAACCCTATATATCTAGACAAAATTATTAATGATAGCTTTCCTTATTTGGTTAACATTTATTTGGATAAAGAAAGGTCACTTGAAAGTGAATTTTTAAGCAAACTTTTTTTGGGTATTAAGTATCGCATTTCCGAACAATACCCCGAAAGGCTAGATATTTTGAAGGATTTCTTAGATAGTTATGCAAAGGCTGACATGGACTTTTATACTTCCAGGTTGTCTCATACGCTAGACAGAATAATTACCAATTTACAGTCAAAAGAAAGAGACTTGTCGTTTATATTAATAACGACATATATATTTGAATCAGCCAATTTTCAGCATATTTCAGAGGTTTTTTCGCCAACCCAGCTCGATGAAATAACCACTAAATCAAAAAAAATCCTTGAAGCCTTGGCTAAAAGAACCAATACTAAAGTAGAAGATTTGGAAAACTTGCAGCTCTCGAGTCTTAAGGACATTGCAAATAAAATTTCCGAAAAAACCCTTAAACTAATCCATGCTAGGGAGCAAAGGCATAGAAAAAGAAATCGAGCTAATCTATAGAGCCTTTATTTAGAAACTATAGTATCACCATGCTCACCAAATCTGATTTTGTCAAACGCGAGGAATGCCCCACCTGGCTCTAGTTTTCAGATTCCTGGTCTGCCCCCCGCCTCGCAAAAAACAAAGACCTCTGGCTGACAAATTTGTCTTATCTCTAACTCACTCCGATTTCATTATCGAGACATATGGTTCGTCTGAGTCAACAATGCTCCTGATCAGCTCGATCATTTCTTCTCGCCCGATAGTCTCCAACATCTGCAGTTCTTCTTCAAGAGAAAAAGTCTTCCCTTCCCACAGCAGTTGGTTGCTCATTCTTTCGGCCACTCCGGCAGGAGAATCATAGGCCATAACTCTCTGCCATTTTTGATACTGTTTTGCCCGAATAAACTTGTCGGCTGTTATCTCTTGGTCAAGTTCCCCAAGTGTTTTTTTGACTTCGTCCATTAACTTATCTATGTTTTCGTTAGCCACTTTCGTGCTAATTTGGAATACCCCTACGGTTGGATAATATATGTGTGAAGCTGATATTGAGTACGCCAAACCCATTTCATCCCTTATCTTCTTGAATAGAATAGACTTGCCACCTCCTCCTAAAATACTGCACATCAAAGACGACATGACTCTTTGTCGTTTATCCGTCCCCTCAAACCCGGCAGTCAACCATGTCGTTACCACGCTAGCGGACTGCAACCCACTCTCCTCGTGCAAGAGATATTTGTCCCCTGAAGTAAGCTTACCGAACGACAGCTTTTCCTCATGTCCTTCGCTCTTCTCTCCAAACGTTTTCTCAACTTGGTCCCTGCTTAGATTTCCGGCGAAGCCAATCAATATGTTTTCCGGAAGAAATGTATTTGAATAAAAGTTTTTTAAATCCGACACTCCCGATCCATTTACGTAATCTATTACCCCCACTCCATCTCTGGTATAGATATGATCCTTGCCGAATATTTGTCGTGATATTTCTCTCTCAAAGCGGTTTTCTGGTTTAGACCATTTGTCTGCATATTCTCGCCCTACCACCTTCTTCTCGGTTCCAAGCTTTCCCTCGGCGAAAGAGACATTAAATAGCACCTCATTCAAAACAATTAGTCCCTGCTCTAGTCTTTCGTCGGGGAATTTTAAGAAAATGTGGATATCCGGTCCGCCGGTCCATGCATTGAAATAAATACCATTTTCCTCAAGGTAATTTGTAAAATCCTCTTTGGCGGGAAACATCACGGTTCCTTGAAAAACATATGCTCAGCAAGGTGAGCCAAACCCCAATCCCTACCCTTCTCATACCAAGAACCGGCCTTGACCATTGCGCTGATCGCCACCGATCGCACTCCAGGGATTTCAAATATACTTACATTCTCTTTTATCAACATAACAGTATTGTACAAATAAAAGAGAGTACTGAATCGCTCCACCAATCAATTGTCCAATAACCACATTGATTCCCTGGCAACCTTTCAATCTACAACCTCTACACCCTCTTCTCTCAGGAGTTTTACCTTCATTTCAATGGCAATACCTGTCTTGTCCCCCATAAATCCGCCAATACTTCCATCGCTAGCCACCACCCGATGGCATGGCACTTCCGGTGCATACGGATTTCTCCTCAGTGCCTGCCCTACCGCCCTGTAAGCTCTTGTCCCAATAGCCTCCGCAATCGCTTTGTAAAACTTGCCACTTTCCCCTTTGGTGTTTTTCTCACCAGCTCGTAAACTTTCTCGTCAAAAGTCATGTATTGTCAAATATTATCGTCTGATCCTGTAATAAAATTCGGAATCAATCAAATGATATCTTTTTTTTCCGTCCTTACCTCTTTCGTCCAAAATCTGATTTACCTCTAAGTCATCAGCGCAAATATCGTGCCTCTCGAACACTTCTTGTAACTTCATCAGAGCGTCGGTCAATTCCTCACCATTTTTATCTTTCACCACACTCGGCATTCTTCCGCGGGCGAATTTGTATATCATAATTTTTCTCTTTGTCTTCCTGTCTATTATGCCGATCAACGGCTCGATATAATCAATCGACTCTACCCCAACATTTTCAAATATTTCCTGTACCTCTTTGGATTCAACAATCTCACGTATTTCTCTGGCCAGAGACATTTCATTCATCAAACTCGCCCCGGTATACATCTGCTTTTTTTCATCAACCCTTTCCTTGGAAGCGTCCCATCGAATCGCCATCGCTCTATCCATCAGAGGGTCACCAATATGTTCCCACTTTATTTTTGCAAAATATTCGGGATTATCCTCTCTGTTTGCATACAAGTCGGTATTCTCGGGAAAAGATATCCATCCGGTCAGCGGTCCAATCTTGGGATTTTCTGTCATATTCACAGTCAGCAGTGTTCGCACTCTCTCCAATTCATCGGAACTTACAGTAGTCTGTTTATGGTTAATCAAAATATCAAAGTCACCAACATGCAATAGTTCAGTCCTTGGCGAAGCAACGTCAGTTTCCATACCTGCATTCTATTGTCTTCCCCTGAGTAATGCAATGGAATAATCATCTTGCAATCTAGGCGTTATTGCCTCATAACCTACAGCATGAAGTCTGCTGATATCAAGCCTCGAAAGCCCAAAAAAATACCTAAGAATGTAATTGATATGGTGACGGAGGTATTCGGCGGAAAAGAAATAGAAACCATCACTCCGGCAGAGATAGAACCTGAAGAATTGACGGTCAATCCGGAGAAGTCCGAAATATTTGAAAAAATCGAGAATACCAAAAATCACTTTTTTATCACCGGCAAGGCCGGTACCGGTAAGTCACACCTGCTCAAGTTTCTCAAAGCTAACTCAAAAAAACAAATAGTGGTGTGCGCCCCCACCGGAGTCGCTGCCCTCAATGTTGGCGGCCAGACCCTCCATTCCTTTTTCAAAATTCCTCCCAACTTTATCAACCCCGAAGACGTCCGTCTCAGTCCCAAGGTGGCCGAGCTCCTTCGCCATGTTGATATTATGGTGATAGACGAAGTCTCTATGGTGAGAGCTGAGATGATCGATATCATCGATCATCTGCTTAAGCAAGCCCGCGAACCATTCACTCCCTTTGGTGGCGTCCAGATTGTTATGTTTGGCGACCCATTCCAGCTTCCCCCTATCGTGAACAGTCGCGACCTACAGGAATACTTTGCCAAAAACCATGGCGGTTTTCATTTCTTCAACGCTCATGTCTGGGAAGATGCCTCTTTTGAAACACACGAGCTCAAAGAAGTATTCCGCCAGAAGGACGATCGTTTTATTGAGATTCTCAATCGGGTTAGAGTTGGAGACATAGACGATGATCTTCTCGGGAAACTCAATCGCCGGGTTGAAGACTATCTCGAAGACTCGCCCGCCATAATACTCGCCACTACCAATGGCAAGGTAAACTTCATCAACTCGAACAAACTCTCCGGAATCAACACGAAAGAATATCTCTATCAAGCAGAGATAAGCGGCCATCTGGATGAAAATCAGTTTCCCGCCGATGAAACGTTGAAACTGAAAAAAGGTGCTCAGATAATGATGCTGAGAAACGATCCGGATGACCGCTGGGTCAATGGCACGCTTGGAACAATTGAGTCTGTCGAAGAGAAAGAAATTAAAGTAAACATCAACGGCTCCATCTATACGGTGCTACCTGTATCTTGGGACAAAATTAACTACTTCTACAATCGAGAAACAAAAAAAGTTGAGGAACAAATAATCGGCAAATTTGTCCAGTATCCGATTCGCCTGGCCTGGGCGATTACCATTCATAAATCTCAAGGGCAAACCTTTGACCAGGTAATAATCGATCTCGATTCCGGTGCCTTTACCACCGGCCAAGTCTATGTCGCTCTCAGCCGTTGCCGCTCTCTACTCGGCATATACCTAACTCGTCCGATCGGGAAATACGATATCAAAGTCGACCTAAGTGTTGCCAGATTCATGGGGAAGAAATAACCCCGTATCAAGAAACTATATTATTAATTTATCTCTCATATGAATAACAATCTTGTAGAAAAAGCTTTAAGAATTGCACTTCTCGCCCACAAGAACCAAGTCAGAAAGGGAGACGGCACTCCATACATTGTCCACCCAATAATGGTTGCCTTAAAATTGGCAAAATACAGTTTTCCCGACGAGGTAGTTGCCGCGGCTCTTGTTCATGATGTTTTGGAAGACACCGACTTTTCGCAGGGAAAACTGGAGGAAGAGCTGGGAAAAGAAGTGCTCGACATCGTCCTCTCCGTCACAAACGACGCCTCGCTATCATGGGAAGAAAAGAAAAAGAAGTACGTGGAAACAGTGCGAAACGGTTCGGATGGCGCCAAGGCCGTGTCGCTCGCCGACAAAATCCACAATCTCGAAAGCCTTCTTTTGGCTTACAAGGAGCAGGGACCAAGTCTCTGGAGCAAATTTCACCGGGGCAAGGAGCAGATGATCTGGTTTGAGAGCGAGGTGTTGAAAATGCTCAAAGAGACATGGCGGCACCCCATGATAGATGAATACGAGCGATTGCTGGCACAAGAAAAAGAGCTTTAATAAGTTATAATTCCTCCGTACATTCACAAACCAAGGAGGTTATCTATGAGCAAGAGGTCTAAGAAGAACAACTCGTTATCCGCCATCATTCTGGGGCTGATTTCTCTCATCCTTTTTATCGCTTTTTCTCTAGTCTACCAAGACGCAGCTCCGGTCATAGTCGCTCCTTCTCTGCCATCAATGTCCACTCCGGCTCTTTTGGGGGCCACCTCAACCGTCGATTCTTTACCGGTAAGCTCGGACTGGTACAGCATCTTCTTTACTTCCCCGAACCCTTCTTTCAACGGGGCCATCACCGGTGGCATCGAAGAAAATTTAATCGAGATGATCGACTCGGCGCAAACGTCTATTGACGTAGCCTTTTTCGAGTTTGATCTGGAAAATCTCGCTCAGGCAATCATTCGAGCTAGTGATCGGGGAGTTGATATTCGCATTGTTTATGATGACGAACACACAAACACCGATCCACAAATAACCGAGATGATTTCTGCAGGCATCCAGGCCGTGCCGGACAACCGCTCGGCCTACATGCACAACAAATTTGCAATTATAGACGGTCTCTGTGTCTGGACTGGTTCTTTTAACTTTACTGTCAATGCTGCTTACAAAAACAACGAAAACGCAGTCGTGATATGTAGCCCACAAATAGCCGGCAACTACACCACTGAGTTTGCCGAAATGTACTCCGGAAAGTTTGGAAGAACATCGCCATCAAACACTCCCTACTCGATTTTTAACATTGGCAGCATAACTCTCGAGAATTACTTTGCTCCAGAGGACAATGTTTTAATCGAAGTGATCAACGCTGTCTCGCAGGCCACGGAGTCTGTCCATTTTATGGCGTTCTCTTTTACCGACGACTCACTAGCCGAGATGATGGGAGAGCTCATCGATGACGGAGTCTCTGTCGTTGGCATTTTCGAAGCTAGAGGTGCCAGCACCACTTCATCTGCCTGCCCATATCTTTTGGCAAACAACGCTGATATCAGCCTGGATGGTAATCCATACACCTTTCACCACAAGGTGATCATCATCGACGGCAGCACAGTTATTTTCGGCTCCTTCAACTTCACCGCCAATGCCAACGAAAATAATGATGAAAATCTACTCATTGTCCACGATCCGGCCTTCGCCGCCGAGTTTGAAAAAGAGTTTCAGCGCCGCTTAGCAGAAAGCAACTCCTTTCTGGACGAAAACTGTCGTTCAAAATAATTTAATTTTTTGCCCATACCCACCCTAACCGGTGGGTTTTATTATTTCTTTCCATCACAAACTCGCAAAAGTTCATGTCGTACATTTACCATCGGGGAGCTATCTCTTGTATATCATTTTCATCACCCATCCTTGTGTCGCGTTTAGAATCACTGCCAACATTAATGCCACCCACCAAGACGAAAGACCCAGCCCAAACTGCTCTGGGAATCTGGAGACTACCCACAGCCCCACAAAGTTCACAGCCAATAACTCAAACTTCCAGCTTGACCTATTTGCCGCCCTTCCTTGTTTTTCTTGAAAATATTCGATTGCCGGAACTGCCAGTATCCGAATTAAGGCTAGTTTCCCCATACTGTGGAGTACTGCCCACCAGAAACTGATGTTGGCTGTCCCCAACACAATCAGGGTTGGGAATATCACATTCGCCACTACAATAGTGACACTGTTGATTATCCAGAAAACAAAATACTGCACCGCCATTTGACGGCTACTTGTCGTAGGCAATTTCTCTCTCATTTGTAGTAATAATTACTAACTAATTTCAGTGTACCATCTGCCACTATTTTTTAGTAAGATTGCTCATGTCGGCCCGCCTCGAAAAATATCCGGATATTTTCAATAATTCAAAATACAAACCTTCTATCCATAAAAACATCATTAGGCGATGGTTGGAAGCCGGCTTACCCGAGTGGCAAAAACACGCCGAGGTTTCTTGTTTGGAGAACGATAGCATCTGTGTGCCGATAATATATTCCCCGGCCACCCATTGCCCAAGAGGAGAAAAGCCTCTAAACGTACTTCTTGTTTCAGGTATGCATCTTGAGGAAACTAGTGGTCCCAATGCGCTTCTTAATCCGTGG
>Ga0172379_10009718_pt1 | contig 11803 bp, 7 predicted proteins | sample GrowelOW334metaG_FD_119756 | JGI IMG/M metagenome (GOLD analysis project Ga0172379, IMG submission 119756) | Groundwater microbial communities from an aquifer near a municipal landfill in Southern Ontario, Canada - Groundwater well OW334 metaG | ecosystem: Environmental > Aquatic > Deep... | reverse complement strand
TTTAGGAAAACCAAATGTGGGAAAATCAACCTTACTCAATACCTTTGTCGGGAAAGAATTGTCAAAAGTAGAAAATATGTCAGGAACAACGCGTGATTATGTAGTAGGGGCATTCACTTACGACGCCCACAAATATGCTATCTACGATACTGCAGGCATCAAGAAAAAAGGAAATATGCACGGCATCGAAAGAATTGCCTATCAAAAAACATTGGACATGCTCAAATATATCAGACCAGTAGTGCTATTTCTCATCGATGGAATGGAGGGATTGTCTCATAGAGACATGACCCTATTGGAAGAAATCAATAATGTAGGACTGCCTATCATCATAGGACTCAACAAAACTGATCTTATGAAACCAAAACAAATCGACGCCATGACCAAAACCATTCAAGCATATCTCAGTTTTGCAAAATATATTCCTATCGTACCTATTGTTGCGACCACAGGAAAAGGGATCAAGGACATGATGAAACTCGTCACTTTGGTCAACAAAGAAATGAACAAAAGGATAGACACCAACAAACTAAACAAACTCATCGCCGAAGAATATCTCTCCAGACCACCGAGATTTGCAAAAAATAAAGTCTGTAAGATCTTGTATATTACGCAAACTGATATCGATGCACCTACCTTCATGGCGTTTGTAAATCACAAAGAAAGAGCTAATTTTGCTTTCAAAAAACGAATAGATAATGGGATCAGAAAACATTTTGGTTTTATAGGAACGCCACTTGTGATAAGATTTAAGGCAAGAAATGAAAAATCAAATGAGGAAGAAACAAGTTATTACAAAAAAGAAGAAAAAGACAAATCTAGAGAAGAAAGACAAGACAAAAAAATCAAACTAAGATATAGTAGGGACGAAGAAGGCGACGAAACAGAAAATAATACACAAGAAGCAGAAAAAGAAAGAAAAAAAAGAGCACCAAAAATAAAAAAAGAACCCAAAAAAAAGAGAGAAGAACAAAGAAAATCAAAATATGAAGCCAAGATAGCGAGATATAAGTCGAGAAACAGTAAAAACTAAGAGAAGCGAAAGTTTTTACGATTTCGAGCTTATACCGGTGATTTGAGAAACAGAAAGCACAAATACAATGAAGTGATTTCTGATTTCGAAAACAATCGGTACAAGACAAGATCTGCTATGCACAGCAAATAATCTTTTCAATCATATTCCACAACACTCAACAAGATATAACCGCATTTAACCACATTCAACGGTTCATCATGACCCTTACAAAACACAGAATTGGAAAATTTATCATGATTACGACACTACTTCTTATCTTGGATATAACAAGCAAATATTTTTTCTACGACCTCAAAATGGGTCAAGAAATGATGATTATTGATCCAAGCTTCAATCTAGGAATAGCGCGATCAATAGGATTTCCACTTATCATGACAATAATCATCAGTTTTATTGCACTAATAATGTTCTTTATCATTTATTATCGTGGATATATCAACATCATTATTGCGGGATTTTTGATAGCATGAACACTAGGAAATTTATTAGATAGAATCATGTTTCAGTGAGTAAGGGACTTTATCAATATCAGAATACGAGACTTCCCCATATTCAACATCGCAGATGTATTTCTTAATATAGGAGTGATTATATTCATTATCAAAGAAATCTGGCCTTGAAAAAAGAAATTGAAAACATAAAGTACCCGGTACCAAAGTGCTACTCACTAAGCACAAAGCGGTATCAATAAGTTTTATACTTTATCAATTATACACATGCAGTACACAGGAACCGTAAAATTCATTTGACCAAAAGAAACTATTGGCGCAAATGGATTAGAAAAACAGACTATTGTATTGGAAGAAGAGACTGACAGAGAATTTAAAGGAGGATTGGCAGTAGATTTCTTCAAAGAAAAAACAGAACTTCTCAGCAACGTAAAAATTGGCGATTTGATTACTGTACACATCAACACAAGAGTAAACGAATCAAAAACTCAACCAGGAAGACGATTCAATAGCATCACGGGATGGAGATTAGAAGCAGGTGCGGGAAGTGCTAAAGCAGACAAACAACAAACAGACGACCTTCCGTTCTAAAAAACACATATCCAAAAAATGCTGACCTGTCACCCCGACCATTCGGGGTCTGTCAGCATTTTTTTATAAATAAAAACTCAATCTCGTCAACAAACCCCCTTGATCCCCCTTCATCCCGATATGTCGGGACTCTCACGGTAATCCGGGTCGCAGGCAGGCTAAAGAGAAAAACCAAAGAAAAAACAAATCCACCCTATCCCCCTTCTCAGGGGGACCATATGGAAAAACATTTTTTGACAAACCTCCCTTCTCCCGAAGTTTCGGGACTCCCTCCCTCCTTCTCAGGAGAGACACTTATTTAACGAGATAGGTAAAGTCGAGCATAATGTCTAATGTGGGACCATTCCCAAACTCAAACATCGAGGTGGAACGCATTCAAGACCATGCTCGACGAGGGGTTTTTGGTTACTTTTTTCGCCGGAAGACCTGTCCTCGAAGAGGGAAAAAGTAGGGCCGGGCGCGGGCAAGGCGCATAGACAATGCCAGAAAGTAGGTCCTACGGAAAGCGTCGCAGGCTTGTGTATAAGGGCGGACGCGGGCAAGGTGCATAGAATTTACACCTTTCTAGACGATAATCATACGCCTACAAGCGTCACAACAGCGCCGATTATAAAAAGAGTCGTTATCTTCTCATGAAGAAGTGGAATCGCTAACAACACAGTTGCGATAGGTTGAATATACAAAAACAATGATCCATCTATATAAGAATTTTTCTTGATGACAATTTGTTGGAGCAAATATTGTATACCGGTTCATGCTATCCCGACAAAAATGATAGCTCACCACGCATAGGTCGATAACTGCGTAATTTCAGAAACAAAATGATAAGGATGGATGCATGAAACAATCCCCGTGATGATAAGCGTCACAAACAAAAATCATGCAGTTATAGCTTCATGAGAAAAAAGTTTTTGCAGAGATTTAGACCAAACGGTATAGATGGTAAATGATATCATAGCCAATACTATCAATAGATTTCCTATCAATCATCAAGTCGAATAAGCTCATCAATAAAATATAGGAAGCAATATGATTGCCACGGTTCAGAGAAATCCCAATACTATTCACAATATATTGAGCGCACTAAATTTGTGTTTCAAAAAAATACATCCAAGCAGCAAGGCCATGATAGGAGAAAGCACATAGATAATAGCGGAAGATGTAGGTGAAGTCCATTGTATTCCAAAAGCGAATAATATGACATTTCATGCAGCAAATAACGAAAGCAGAAAAAGTTTCAGAAAGTGCCTCTTAGGAATTTTACGCACCACAAAGGGTACGATAAATGCAGCAGCAAAGACAAACCTCAAAAAAGTAAACGAAAATGGAGAAATGTCTCTCAAGGCTATTTTGGAAAAAATACCAGTTGATCAGCCAAGAAAAGCCATCAAGACAATCAACAATAATCAGTAGAAATATTTTTTACGCATAACAAATATATTGAATAAACCCTCTCTCGTCCCGCGACCCTTTTATTGTCCCACAACGACTTTACTCGTGACTACCACTCTCTTATCATCACCCTTTTCATAAAAAAATCCTCTTTCAAATTCTTGAACAATTTTTCCTTTTAAGGTTTCATCTTCCACAGGCTGAACACTTACTGGCTCATGAACGAGTGAATCAGGAAGCAATCAGACAGACTCGATAGCTTTAATATGGAAACTTTCCAAAGCTTTGAGAAAATTATCATACATCATTTGAAGTCATTTGACGAATGGACTTTCTTTTTGATCATCGGCAATAGTTGCCAAAGACTTCCTGAGATTTTCTACAAAAGGAAGAAATTTTTTGACCACAGAGATAAGCGTATCGACTTCCAAAGAAGCTGATTTTTCTTTCATATTTTGCATATATCTATCAAAGTCTCGTTTGAGATTGATGTAATCATGCTGAGCTCTTTTGCTAATTTCCATCTGCTCTTTCAACTCTTTTTCCAACTGTTGAATTTTCACATCTTTCTCATCACTCGTACCGCGTCCCGCGACGCCCTGTTCATCTTTTTCTTTTTGCACTTCTTCCAATTTTTTCTCCAAATCATCCTGTTCCTCTATGATTTTCTTCTCGTCTTTTTTCATTACTAACAATTTAGATTGTAAAACATATGTGCTAAAATTGAATAGAATCTACATCACTCGACCCGCGTTCCGCGACCCCCAACCCGGATTTCATATACTCTGCAAAGGTCATTCCCTTATCATGCAATTCTGTAGCCAATCCCGTTCACATATATCTTCGATGTCGTCACTCTACCATTTGTCCATCGACATCGATTCACTTTTGATAACTATTGTGAAAGCCTCGCTTGTGAGCATTATCTGCAAACCATTGATAATATCTATTACCAGAATTCAAGGCATATCATTTTCATCACCTGGCGATGACCTTGAGATCCACCGCAAATCCTCACTGATGTTCGCTGGTTCCCGCTTGCGCACATCTTGCACGAGAACATCATTTTTTGATCATATATGCTTGAAAATCATTGCTTCTATATGCACTCGCTATAAGCAACCTGTCGCCCTTGAAATCATCTCGAAAATGCCAAGCCATATCAGCAAATTGTGTACCTGCCTCTTGTCTGAGTTTAAATGACTTGGAACTATTGGCCGTAAAAGCAGAATCGATAGGCATCAGATCAGACGGAACATAATTCATGTCCACAAACGGCATATCTACTCACAAATATCTCTGATACGAATCATCAGCATAAAAATTATATACTGGTTGCGGAGGAACTTCAGCTTCTGCGACACGAATAGCGGCGTTTACACTGGGAAAATCATCCAATACCAAAAACGTCGCAAACGCCAACACGACCGCCAAAACCGTAAGTCCCACATGATATATTTTTTTATTCATCAATTCCGATTTTTGAGTAAAAGTAATGAAGCTCAGACATAATGTTAGTAGCTTTGATTTTTTACTAAAAACAGTAAGGTCGAGTGTAATGTCTGTCCAGGGATTATGCCTTCCATCAAAGTCGAGACCATACATATCTAAGACCACACTCGACGAGGGGTTTTTGCCTACTTTTTTACCTGGAAGAAAAAAGTAGGGCCGGGCGCGGGCAAGGCGCATACGAAACAATAGCCAAAAATAACCTACGAAAAATATACAAAAACCCCAACACATTGCAATAAAAAAAATCAGATTGCGAAAAAAAATCAGAATCCTATAAACGATGTCAATCGTTTATCAATTCATTTCTTCTCATGTTCAAATACATCGTCATCGAAGGAATTCATGGATCAGGCAAATCGACAGTTACCAAGCAGCTTACCGAAACACTCAAAACAAAGGGAATCAATGCTCAGTATCTTCATTTTCCCAATGAAGAAGAAGATCTGGGAAAAATAATTAGAAAAACACTGGCTGACCAGGACCTGTATAAGCATCGAGAAGTACTAGGTCTGCTCTACGCTGCCGCATCCAATGCCTTCCATATCAAGAGCAGAGATGACGACAAGATATATGTATTGGAAAGAGATTCCGTCACGACCGGATTGATTTTCCAAAAAGATATGCCTCGAGAAACAAGGCTTGAAAACTACAAATTTGGAATCAAAAATCTCAGGGAGCAGGGAATAGTAGTTTATGTCACCATCGACAAAGCTATCGCACTACAAAGACTTACTGCGAGAAATGAAGCACTCAAAACCGAAGGAGAGGTACGAAAAGACAAGGCAAACGATAAATTTATAGAAGATTTTGACAGACTTTCTCATCTCTACAGCACAGAAATGATGCCGCAACTGGATAAGTTGTGACTCAAACACGCCATCGCAGACAATAGCACCACGATAGAAAACACCATCCAACAAATTATAGAAAAATTATGAATATAATCAGCACATATATTTAATATATAATCGTTTCTTCATCATCCTCATCGACATAAACAGGACGTTTAGGATCAGGAGTGATAAAATTCTTACTATTATCATGACCAGGAATAGAAAAAGACGAAAGATTATCTTTTAGTCAATGTTTGATTGCATCGATATTTCTTGCTTTGATTCCTGTATTTTGAGAACCGCTTCATTTAGTACTCCCTGGTGATAAATTAGTAGTCAAGTCTGCTCTCGTATCCGTATGTGCATAAGCATCAGGATCAAAATAACCATCCAACTCATTAGTGATACCATGGCGGGATTCTAGATCTTTGGCTATACTATAGAGTTCCTGATTCACATATTTCGAACCTCTAGTATATTTCCCCATGATAACAGCGACCTTCTTCTTCTCTTCTTGAGAAAATTGAGCAAGAACAGATTTATCGGAATATTTGATATATTCTTCCCGATCGCCCACTTTGACCAAACCTGGTTTGAGATCATCGACATATTGCGATCAGAAAGTACTCGCCACCATAGAAGAATCCAAGACAATATCTATATTTGCCTTGAAAAAGGTCTTGAACGCATCAAGCGCCTGCAAAAATGCATCCGGCGGAACATCTTTTCCTCAGCTGTTATTTTTGATAATCGTTCCATTGATAGTATACCACAAGGTGTGATTTGCCTGTTTTTCTAGCTTGGAATCTTTGAGCATCTCTCTGATAGCAACAAGCCTTTTGATAAGCTCAGATCTCTCGTTTCCCTCAAAGCCTACTCTTGCAAACCAGTTGAGGAACTTTTTGAGGATAAACTGTACCTCAGAAGAAGTAGTAGTTTTTTTCTGAGGAATAAGCGCCTTCACATTACTCCAAAATTCACCAGAAGCGCCTTTTTCATGAGAATCCTTACCCTCAAATTCACCTCATTGATATTTCATCAATTCGGCTACAATAGTTTCACTTTTTGCCCAAGGTCTACTCTTCATAGCGGAGATATTATGCCTGATATCCATATCGATATCTTCACTTTTTTCCTGACATCTTTTGAGATATTCATTGAGCAATGCGGTATCTTCAGGTTTGGTAGTTGGGTCGCTTGCGAGCTCTACTATCGTTTTTTGTGTTTCTCGGCTTTTCCCATTTTTTCTTTCATCAGCGCTGCCACTGGATTCAAAAGAAAGAAACTTAGCGAATCATTCTCCATTCCCTTTATCCAACCACCATGTCTTGAAAGATGGATCTCCTCATCTAATAAATGGACCGACTGTTTCCATTTTCCCGAAAGTAAAATCATTCAGATTAAATTCCTTTTCTCTTTTTGGTTTCTTAGGATCGGACTCAGTATTATATCTAAAATCTTTACTAAATTTCCCATGGGTATAAATATTCAACAATCTCAGCATCTTGGATTGCTGAGCAGGATCTTTGGCCATCAATCACGCCAACACTCCACTCGTTCTACAGATATCTTTCATCCATCATTTGGTAGTTCCATCCGTATTATACCAAAACAAACCGGACAAAATTCCACTTACCACATACATATGAAACAGATTCCACTGTTTTGGTGTTTGTGCTTGCTCCGCCATGATTTTGAAAAACGGGAATGCACTCATTGTTCTTCCTGTCCTGATATGTCTTTGATATTCATACTCAGCAAATTCAAATCTCGTATTTTTACTGATTTCTTTATGCTTGGATTCAATAGCACTAAATCCAAAATTTTTCTGCATTGATTCATCAAGTTTGCCAGCAAATTCTCTTGACCATTTTGCAGCCTGAAGTTTTTCATGATCTCGTCATACATTATGTTCTCTACCATCAATCACATCTATCAGATACTTCATCTCAAATTTCACCATAGACTCATTTCTATGGACCGTCCAGTCGGTACCATACGCTTCACTATTCTGTCTGATATCTTCAAGAATCTTATTCAATCTATCCATATACCTTTTTTGATGTTCTTTTCCGAGGATAAGATTTACTCGATGTCATTTACCGATAAATTCATAACATCTGGAATACGGAGTTTTTTCTTTGTTGACGATAGCAAGAAGCATGGCAGGGAGCTTATACATGTCTTTTGGTCTCTCCTTCCCATTGATCATATTTTTGAGTTTATTAGGATAGAGCGAAGAAAAGTGAGCATCAGCTTCGTAGATTTTTTGCCGTCTTTCTATCTTTTTCCATGTTCTATTGTCTCTAGCAGTATAGTACTCCATACCTGCTCTTTCCAACCCATTTCCCACTCTATCAAAGACTTGTCCGATACCCTTTCCCAGTTTTTCAAATAAGAGTCCATTATTGAGCGCAATATCAGTCAAATCCTCTGTTCTCTCTTCATCATGCTTTTTGATAGCATCTCCAACCTTACTAGTTGCCGACTTAAAAAATCACAAGACATTACTGATACTAAAAAACGAAACAGCTCCCTTCTTGTGTCCTTCGTCGCCACCTTCAGCTTTCAGTTTGCCTTTCCCCATGATCTCTTTGGAGGGCTTGGGATGCAGGCTTTTGCTCCCCACAAACAAAACAAACATAGCGTAATCCATAGTTTGATTATATCTATATTCTTTTTTAGTTTCTTCATCGACAAATTTGGTGTCGTTAGTGACCGTCACCGTACCATTGGCATTGTACGTAGCCTTGTAATACACAGGAGCAGCTTGTTCTCATGTTCTTCAGGCCTTATCGCTGCTATATTCTTTTTCATCATATCAGAAATATTCCACCTTTTCCCCTACAAATTTTTCTCCTATATTGATTTTAAACCCATCGCCCGTCCAAGACATTTTATCAAACGCTGATGCAAAAATATTGGACCCAAACCCGCCATTTTTCATAAGAGCAATAATTGATTCCATGTCCTTGTCGCCTCCCGCAGGCAATTTAAATATTTTTTTATCTATATCTCACAAAGCATCGACAATATTGTCTATAGTTTTGCTATTCATCGGGAGAGTTTTTTTTGCTCATTCCAGACTACCCAAGTTTGATTCTCCGCCACGGACCTTTACCGTAAATTTTCAAGATTTTTCATCGACATCAAAAACTTCAAGTCGCATCCATGCCTCTCCTCAAGTCTCATCAGGAGGCAATGATGTATCTCCACATTTGATGAGAAACTTTGTGCCTTTTTTAAAACCCTTATCCAATCATTCAGAAGTGAAGCCTGGTAATTTTCCCCATTTTTCCAAAAATTCTTTCACATCATCTTTTTCTTGTGATTCCTTATCTTTGACATCATCTGCAATCTGAGTTCTGTCATCTGAGTTCTCTGGTACGTCTTTATTTATATCTTTGAAAGTTTTCAGCTTCGCCATTTTTTCTTTCCATTTTGTTTCTTCGGCAGGGCTGAGCGGCTTTTCAAAACTCTGTTGACCAAGTACAAACCCGGCAAACAAAGAACCCAACGCCTCACCATTCAGATTGATTTTTTTCTCTACAATATCAATAGCGCATTCTTTTTCTTGATCACCGGTAATATTTACCATCGTACCGTCTTCCCAGGTCACCAAATCTCTCTCATCAGAAACCGTACTTACCGGCTTGGTATACATATACCATTTGATTTCTGAAGAACCAGCAGAGGCGTCTCGTTGCTTGCCCTTATCAAAAGGAGAAACTGTAGACAGATATCATTCAACGGTTTTCCCATCCTTAGTCAAACGCACCTTGTACGCATCGTTCAGCTTTTTAGGTCAGTTTTGTGTATCAAATTCGACAAAAAGAGAAGGAAAAATCACACTCTCTTCAAAAAACTTTTCACTAGAAGGAGTCACTTGCACTTCAAAATTTAAAGGCAGATTCTGAAAGTTTGCAAGGTCATCAGGTCAAGCAAGATGTTTCATCCCCGTTCCCAGAAATTTCTTTCCATCAGGAGTGAAAGTGATATGAATAGGTCCGTTAGCAGTAGGAATAGTAACATCAGTTTTTTTGAGATCAAAAAGATCATCAATAAATTTTTTAAGTTCTTCTTCATCGAGAGACAACAGTTCTGGAGCCTTACGTTTGATGATATCTTCCAATTTATGTTTTACCAAAACATCAACCAAAGTTTGCTGATGTCACAGCTGAAACAGAGAAAAATTGAATTTGGAATCTACGAGACTTTGCATAGCGAGAGCTAAATTTTTATCTTTAGCTTGCAACTGTGCTATATAAGCATCCCATCTGATTTTTTCTCTCTGATCTTTGAGTTGTCTGATCTCCATACGAAGTCTAACTTTGGTATCAAAGGGGGTTGCGTCAGCTGCTATCTTACTCTCTGCATCAACAATCTGAGTATCGATAGCTCACACTTTACTAGACAATTCGCCATCAAGATGAGGCGCAAAAGGATAAATTTTGAAGATTTCATTCACATACGGAGGAAATCATTTCATCGTATCGACGATAGTATCCGTATAGACATCTATTGATTTTTGCGTTGCGTTGATTTCTTCAAAAAGCTGACGAGAAGCGAGTTTATTAAAGATCACTCTAAAATATTGTTCTCGTTCAGAAAATCATTTGGTATCGTCAAATTTTCTTCATCATTTGGTAATTTCATTTTTGATCTCACCATTGGTGACGATAATTTTATCCAGCTTTTTAGCCAAATTTTTATCGATTTCTCCTGCATGAGCATCGAGAAATACGAGCCGCTCATTCTTGAAAGCGACAAGGTTTTGTACATGACTAAAGATATTCACCTCAGTCCCAAATCTCTCATCAAAAGCCACTCTAAGTGGTCAAGTAAGTTCTTTGCGAAGTTTTTTCAACGCCACATTGATCATACATCTTTCGATGGGATTGAAGTCAGGATTAAGGATTTTTTCTACATTTTCTTTTTGAAAATCTTTGAGAACAATATTTTCTTTTTCAACAAATTTTTTCCACAAAATATACAGATCATCTATAGATTTAATCCTTCCATCTGGATCAATCTCAAAACTATTGGCATCAAATCACGCCTGCTGAGCAAATTTTGCAAACGCATCTCATGGAAGACCATTGATAGCATCGCCACAAAAAGATTTGAATGTTTTCAAAGATGCCTTGATGACATGTTCTTCGGTATCATCAGCCTTAAATTCTTCACGCAAAATCTCCGCATCTTGCAAAATATTTCCTATCGAAAATCATTTCTTCTCTAGTGCCTGCAAATAAATAGGCAGATCTTCTCTATTGAGTTGATCGAGAATGCTGGGATTCTTTTCTTTGAAGTACAGCCAGAATTGATCAATAAATTTTCTATCACCATAAAGATTAATTCTTTCTTCGTGAGAGAGAGTATTAAATCATGAAAAAGATTCCTTGATTTTTTCAAGATATGCATCAGAAAGTTTGGGTTTGGTTGATTCAGAAGGGTTTGACTGTGCGGTATTGAGGCCCTTGGGATCCTTTTTCTGACCTTTTTTATCTGCCATGATAGAGAAGCTGAAACGATAAATTTACCGATTTTGTCCTCCTTTGAAAAGGAGGAGGTATCCTTTAGGATGGAGGATTTTCAATTACTAGTGAGTAGTATCTAGCACTTCGTATCTAATTATAGTGATTTTCGGAAAAAAAGCAAAAAAAGAGACAATGAAAGCTTGACGTGAAACGAAAGTTTTCATGATGTCTCTTTTGTCCAGCTTCGCTGTGGCAAAAAAAGAGACAGGAGAATATACAAAACATTTTAACGAGATAGGTAAGGTCGAGTGCAATGTCTAATATGGGATCATTCCCAAACTCAAATATCGAGTCTGTATGTGTCCAAGACCGCACTCGACGAGGGGTTTTTGCCTACTTTTTGACCTGGAAGCAAAAAGTAGGGCCGGGCGCGGGCAAGGCGCATAAATAAAAGCTCCGCAAGATAAGCGAAGCACCATAGAATTAAAACAAAATCCACCTAAAATAAGA
>Ga0172379_10009717_pt1 | contig 11804 bp, 7 predicted proteins | sample GrowelOW334metaG_FD_119756 | JGI IMG/M metagenome (GOLD analysis project Ga0172379, IMG submission 119756) | Groundwater microbial communities from an aquifer near a municipal landfill in Southern Ontario, Canada - Groundwater well OW334 metaG | ecosystem: Environmental > Aquatic > Deep... | reverse complement strand
CGCAGAACGCCGCAACCAATAACAACCTGGATGTTCTCGGCGCGATGGACGGTACCGGTGCGATCATTGAAAGCAGCACCGGCGCAGTCATAATGACCGCGACCACCGGCATTAATGACGCTAATATTACGATGAGTGATGTTAACGGCAGTTTTGCACAGACCGCTGGAACTGACAACTTCCTGGATGTTCTGGGCGCAATTGACGGATTCAGCTCAGTTCAGGAAAGCACCATCGGCGGCGCAGTCACCATGCTCGCCGGCACCGATGTGCTTAACATTGGTAACAACACCGCAACGGTCACTATGGGCAATGTCCTCGGCGCGTTCTCGCAGACAGCGGGCGTGCTGGGCGGCAATAACAGCCTGACAGTTCTCGGTGCCGATGCTTCCAACACGAGCGACATCACCGGCAGTGTCAACCAGACAGCAGCCGTTGGCAACAACACGCTGACTCTCGGTTTTGCCACTTTGGGTAGTGCCAACTTGAGTGCGGTAGCTCCTGTTTACGGCAATACTGTGACAGTCGATGATGCGTCCACCATAACCGGAGCACTCAATACGACCAGTCTTGACGACAGTCTGACTATTAACGGAGACTCCGTCCTGACTGTGGGAAGTATCAACACTCTGGGCGGTAATGACAACTTGACTGTTACTGGAACCGCAACCGTAGTCGGCAATGTCGATATGGGTGACGGCGACGACGCTCTGAATGTGATTGCAGGCGCAACCTTAACCGGTAATGTACAGGCAAGCGGAACCAAGCTGACTGTAGCCGGAGTTGTAGGCGGCAGCGTCACGATGACGGCATCTGCTGGCAGTAATCAGTTGGATCTCAATGGGGCTACCGTTGCTAGCGGTGTCACCATGTCTGCAACTGCCGGTAACGTCAGCACGGTTAACGTCGATGGCGCTTCCAGCATAACTGCTGGCGGCATCACTACTGGTGCTGGAGACGACTTGGTTAATGTGGACGGAATCGTGACCGGCAATATCGCTACGGCGGCCGGCAACGACACCCTGAACGTTAATGCAACCGGAATCGTAACCGGCAATGTCGATATGGGTGACGACACCGATTTGGTTAATGTGGACGGAATCGTGACCGGCAATATCGCTACGGCGGCCGGCAACGACACCCTGAACGTTAATGCAACCGGAATCGTAACCGGCAATGTCGATATGGGTGACGGCACCGATGTTGTGAATGTCATTGCGGGCGGAACCTTAACCGGTGACGTCCAGGCTGAGGGCATCAAACTGACCGTTACTGGAATTGTAAGCGGTGCCGTTTCGATGAATGCCGCGGCTGGCAGCAACGAGCTGGATCTCGTTGGAGCTGTTATCGCTAACGGCGTCACCATGGCTGCAACTGCCGGCAACGTCAGCACGGTTAATGTCGATGCCGCTTCCACCATAACCGCTAACGGCATCACTACTGGTGCTGGCGACGACCTGGTTAATGTGGACGGAATCGTGACCGGCAATATTGTTACGGCAGCCGGCAATGACACGCTGAACGTTCATGCAACCGCAACTATAACCGGCAATATCGATATGGGAGCTGGAGACGACACTCTGAATGTGTTTGCTGGCTCAACCATAACCGGCACCATCGATATGGGTGACGGAAACAACACAGTGAACGCCATTGGCGGAACCATGGGTGACATCACGATAACGGTTACTACCGGCAGCAACTTGTTGAATCTGGTTGGAGCTACCACCGGCAACATTACGCTGACGACTACCACCGGCAACAACGATATGACGCTTGATGCTACAGCTACTGGCGCCGGTTCTGCCGTCACGATGACGGCTACCACAGGCAACAACACGCTGACGCTTCTCAATGCGGCTACTATCGGTACCGGCGGTCTCACGATGACGGCTACGACTGGCGACAACACTGCCACCATCACCAATTCCACGGTCAACGGTTCCGTCACTCAGACGTCTACCACTGGCAACAATGTGTTGACTCTCGCTGGTGCATCTACCATCGCTACTGGCGTCACTCAGACGGCTTCTGCTGGTTTCTCCAGCACATTGAGCGTCAGCGCCGCTTCCAGCATAACTGCCGGTGGAATTACGCTTACTGGTGCCGCTGATGGTAATCTGACCATTGATGGCACTGTGGGCGGCAATGTCACCACGAGTACCGGAGCCGATGCTCTGACCATCAATGCTGGCGGATCTGTAACCGGCAACATCAATATGGCTGCTGGTAACGACACGCTGACACTTAATGTGGGCAACGCAAGCGTCGGCACCATCGACATGGGAGCCGGTACTAATACTGCCAATATCAGTGTCGCCTTCGACCTCTCCGACATTACCTCCACGGCTGGAGATCTGACCATCGGCGGGGCCTCCGCCTTTACCGTCAGCGCCGGCCTTGGCGTTGCCGGTCAGACGACCTCGGTTACTGATGCAGCCGCAACTCTGACGTTCGCTACTTCCGGTAATACGGTGGCAGGAACTCTGAATACGACTGCCGCCGGCAACGTCCTGGATGCATCCGGCATAGCCGCTGGTGGTTCTCTCATCAACGCGGCCGCCGCTACATCCTGGGATGTGCTGGCTGTCGGTGACGCTGACATGCAGCTTGTAGGTAACGCCGGTTTTGCCCTCATCGGAGATTCGGTTGACCTGGTTACTGGTCATGCCGTTGATCTCACCAACTGGAATACCGCCGGTATTAGCAGTGTTTCTCTGACTGTCGGTGCCACCACTGTCAGCCTGAACTGGAACATTGTCAATAACGACTATGAAGGTGTTGTGGGAGCTAACACTTGGACACTCGGCGACGCCGGTAACACCAAGTTGACGCTTGGCATTACTGCCTAAGAGTTCCGAAGCAAAACCTCCGTGCCGCTTTGCGGTACGGAGCACAACAAAACAACAACAACCGCGGATTTATTCCGCGGTTGTTTTTTGTATCAGCAATAAACCGTGATTATATGGTTTTTGACAAGTTAACCAATACGTCGCGGATGTTTTAATCGCTTGCAAATGGTGCAAACTGTGCGCGAGTAATGAGCCAATGGATTGCTGAGATGAAAGCTGTAAAATTTGACTTGAACTTGACTTCATATGAGCTATTGTATGGAAACTAAGAAAATGGCATGTGTGGAAGATGATGAATTTTTGCAGTGCCGGCGTTATACCATAGTTGAGCGTTTCACACATTTGGTATTGGGAAAAAAGTTGATGTTTTAAATACACAACCTAGAAGGATATGAGATGGTCGAATCAAACAATGACAGCGGCTTGCAATGTCTTCAGCGCTTATTTTCGCAATTTCGCCGCAATGTTAATTTCATTGCATTACTCACCGATGAATTGAAGCAGAAGTATGTGGTTGATCCGGTAAAGACCTTACAGGAATTGTCCTCTGCACAGTCTCTCATTCCCGAAGTCCATAAAGATCTGGCGGAAATAGCCAGGTCATATTCAGGGCCGGCATTATTGTTGCTCAAGAACGGTAATTGGATTATAGTCCAGGACATCGGGCTGCTGAATGCCGGGCCGAACGCGGTAATTATAGATCCCGGCGTGGATCAAAGCAAGCTGCTTACAGTACCGGCTAAACAACTTCTTGAGCGAGCTTCAGATCAAGTGATCATTTTCCGCAATCTGCAAGAGGTGGATATCCAGAAGCACAGTGCTCTCTTCTGTTTTTGTTCAATTGCCAAGCATCATGGCATCAATATTGACATTCGCCGCATTATGCACGAATATGCGGTTGACGATAATGATGTTCGCGAGGCCTTGCTGCTGGAAATAGCCCGCCATTATGAGTTCAAAACAAGAAAGCTCAAACTGGAGTGGGAAAAGCTCAACGCGCTGCACAAAGCATTTCCCGCTATCGGAATCAAGAAAAACGGAAAATACATCGTTCTCTGCGGCTCCCGGAAAACTGAAGAGACCGAGGAAATCGTCGTACTTGATCCGGAAGACCGGGATAGTCCGCAGCCGCGTTTCCAATTCTGGAATAGAGAGCGATTTGAATCCGAATGCTCAGAACACCAGATTCTTCTTAAAAAGATCTACCGGCTTTCCGACGAAAACCGACCGTTCGGGCTTGGCTGGTTCATTCCGGAATTTTTCAAGCTCAGAGCAATATTCGGACAAATCGCTTTAACCGTGATAATGATTACGTTAATATCGCTGATCGTGCCGCTGTTCTTTCAAATCGTTGTGGATAAGGTGTTGGTAAACAAATCCTACAATACCCTGAATGTGCTCGGTATTGGTATTCTGGCGGCAGTCTGCTTCAACGGCTTTCTTGATTTCGTGCGAAATTACTTTTTACTGTTTGCCACCAACAAGATTGATATTTCCACCGCCACCAAAACGTTCCGCCATCTGATGCGGCTGCCCATCGATTTTTTTGAACGAATCCCGTCCGGGGTGCTTTTGAAGCACATGCAGCAGACCGAAAAGATCCGGGGTTTTCTATCCGGAAATCTATTTTTTACGATTCTCGACTTGTTTTCCTTGTGTATCTTTATTCCATTTCTTATCCTTTACAGTGTTCAACTGACTTTGGTAGTGCTTGGCTACTCAGCATTGATGGCTCTGGTGATAGCCAGCTTGATCAAGCCTTTCCAGAAGCGTCTCAACGAACTCTATCAGGCCGAAGGGAAGCGGCAGAGTATGCTGGTGGAGTCCATACACGGGGTTCGCACTGTAAAATCACTAGCACTGGAGCCGGTTCAGGAAAAGCAATGGGATGACTCCACTGCTTACGCAATCAAATCCTATTTCAAGGTAGGGAAAATCTCGATGACCGCCAAAAGCATCAGTAATGTGCTGGAGATGATGATGACGATTACGGTCATCTGGCTCGGGGCGCATCTGGTTTTCGGGCAAGTCATCACCGTTGGAGCACTGATTGCGTTCCAGATGCTGTCAAGCAGGGTAACGGGCCCCCTCGTCAAGATGATTGGCTTGATACACGAATATCAGCAGATCGCGCTTTCTGTCCGGATGCTTGGAGTGGTGATGAATACTGAGACTGAATCTACCGGCGGAGGAGTGAGAAATTCATTACGCGGACAGATTTCCTTTGAAAATGTCACTTTTCAATATCGTCCAGATTTGCCGCCCGCAATCCTCCGTTTCTCGCTGGATATTCCTCAGAGCAGCACAATAGGGATCGTCGGGCGCTCAGGGTCCGGCAAGAGCACTTTGACCAAGCTCCTGCAGGGACTCTATCCTGTCGCGCAGGGCTTGATCAAGATTGACGGAATCGACATCCGGGAGATTGATAAATCCCACCTTAGAAGCAGCATCGGTGTCGTATTGCAGGAAAATTATTTCTTCAGCGGAACTGTTCGCGATAACATCAGTCTTACCAGGCGGAATGCCAGTCTTGAAGAAATCATTTACGCTGCAAAACTCTCCGGCGCCGATGAATTTATTCAAAAGCTAACTCGCGGTTACGATACGGTTCTCGAAGAGAACGCCTCCAACCTTTCCGGCGGCCAGAAGCAGCGTCTGGCAATAGCCCGGGCTCTGATCTCGAATCCGCCGATCCTGATTTTTGATGAAGCGACCAGTTCGCTTGACCCTGAGAGTGAACATGTGATCCAAAACAATCTCAGGGCAATCAGCAAAGGGCGGACGGTATTGATTGTTTCCCACCGTCTGAGTTTTGTCAGCGGCGCGGATAAAATACTGGTGATCGATATGGGCGAGAAAACAGCCCTGGGAACGCATAAAGAACTTTTGGCGCAGCCGGGTACTTATCAGGAATTCTGGCAGCAGCAAATGTCAGGAGGAATCCAGTAATGAATGAGAAGATTCCAAACGAAGCAGTGGACTTCCAGCCGGATGCGCTTGAAATAAAAAATCAGACGCTGCCGTTCTGGGCGCGATATAGTGTTTTTGCCTCATTCATCTTTCTTGCAGGAGCGCTTCTCTGGGCATCTCTGGGCAAAGTGGATGTGATCGTTCAGGCAAATGGAAAACTGGTTTCGGACAAGCAGAATATCGTAATGAAACCGCTTGAACGCGCTCTCATTAAAAAGATCAATGTCAAAATCGGCGATGTCGTTCAACCGGATCAAGTGCTAATCACCTTTGATCCGACGATCAACAGTGCCGAATCCGAGCGGCTCAAAAATGAGCTAAGCACGTTGAAAGCCCAATTTGAGCGCTTGAAATCCGAATTTGAAGAAACTACATATCTGGCTCAGGGAAATGAGAAGTCGCCCAAATGGCAGCAGGCGATTTACAGACAGCGGCAGAAGCATTATCAGGAGAAAATCAATTATTATGACGAAGCGCTTAAACAACTGGATGCGGCCAAAAAAGGGAAAGAGGACAATCTGAGGAAACAGCGGGAGCGCCTTGAGGCGCTTAGGAAAATAGAGAATATGTTCACGAAGCTGCACGAGAAGCAGGCGACATCCTTGAAAGAATTACTTCAAGTATCGATCACCAGAATGGAGATGGAGTCCAATGTCGACACGCTGGAAAACAGCCTGGTTGAGCTTTCCCACCAGCGGGAAAGTATGGTATCTGAGAAGAAATCTTTCATTCAGGAATGGCGGGGCACTCTTTCCGAGGAAATGGTAAAGGTGGAGCGGGAACTTTCATCGATTCAGAAGCAATATGAGAAAAACGAGCGTCTTGTTTCATCCGTCTATCTGCGCTCCCCGTGCAGGGCGGTAGTACAGGAGATTGCGGCCTTTTCAGAAGGTTCTGCCGTGCGTGAGGCGGAGTCGTTGATTACTCTCATTCCGTTGGATGGAACTATCGAAGTGGAAGCGGAAATCCAGCCGCGGGATATAGGGAAAGTCAAAGTCGGTTCTAACGCCAGAATTAAGCTTAATGCTTATCCGTTTCAGAAATACGGCACACTTGACGGAGAAGTCAGAGATATCTCTGAGGATACCTTGCAGCTTCAGAAACAATCAACAGAACCGGAGGGATCAAGTGCCTACTACCGCGCCAGGATTACCACATCAGGGAAGTTGAGCGGAGGAATCAATACCGCTTTCCGATTGATTCCGGGCATGGAGGTGCAGATAGAAATTAAAGCAGGCAGACGAAGAATCATCGAATATGTAATCTATCCATTGATCAAATCATTGGAAGAGACGGCCCGTGAGCCTTGATCGTGCAACGGCCTTTGTTCTTCCCGCGGTTCATAATAATGGCGCTTGCAAGCTGGATTTATACTCTGTAAATTAAGTTTATCCTGTAATCCGCAGTTGAATTAATCACTTTGCATTATTATTTTACCGCTTTAGCATAATTCAGGAAAGAGTAAAGATAATAATGAATCAGGGAAGTTCTGCCGAAAACCTTGAAGCCGAGGCTTGGAATCCGCAAAAAACGTTCTCCATAAGAAATCTTGTGTATACACGGGCCGGGATCGTCGCCTTATTCAGTTGGCTGCTGTGGGGCGATTTCATGTTTCAGTTGATGGAGGCCGTGGAACCCAAAGTGCTGCCGCTGCTGCTGAAACAGCACGGGGCGACGAATCAGCAGATCGCTTTTATTGCCGGAAGCATCATGATGATGCTGAATACGTTCATGAATCCCGTTATCAGTTATAATTCCGACAGGACCAGAACCCGCTGGGGGCGCCGCAAACCCTATATTATCATTACCACGCCGTTTGTCGTGCTTTTTCTGGCGGCTACGCCGTTCGCGCCGGAGATATTGGATTGCCTTCAGACTTCAACTCTGGTCAGCAATTTTTTCGCGATCTTCCCGGTTCCGCCGATCATTATGCTGTTCGGTTTTTTGGTGGTCGCATATCAAATCTTTAATCTGTTTGTGGCTTCGGTGTATTATTACCTGCTGCCTGACGTGGTCCCGCATGAGCTGCTCGGGCGCTTTTACAGTCTGTTCCGGATCGTATCCGGGCTTTCCGGGCTGATCTTCAATTACTTCATATTCAAGTACGCTGAAACTGACGCCAAGGCCATTTTTGTCGGCGTGGCGCTGATTTACGGGATTGTGATTCTGATGATGTGCTGGAAGATTGACGAGGGGGAATATCCCCCGCTGGCAAAGGAAAAACGGGGAACCCTCTGGGACGGCATCAGCAACTACGGCAGGGAGTGTTTCTCCAGTAAATATTACTGGACTATGTTTCTGGGCTCCGCCTGCATCAATATCTCCGCCTGCTCCAATCTGTTCTATGTGTTTCTTTATAATAAAGACCTGGGCTATTCGCTGGACCAGTTCGGCAAATTGAGCGCTTATGTGATTGTCCTGCAAATCATCTGCTATTATTCCGCCGGCATCATCATTGACCGATGGGGGGCGCATAAAACACTCATCCTCGGGCTTTTCGCCACGGCCGCCCTGCACATCCTGTCATATTTCATGATCACGGATTACTGGAGCGGCTTCATCTGGATGCTGCTGCCGGCCTTCTCCAGCACCCTGCTGCTGGCCACCGCCAAGCTGGAAGTCATCACATTCCCCGGCGAGCGCTACGGCCAGTTCTGTTCAGCTCAGGCCCTGGTCAAATCCATCGCGATTGTCGGCATGAACTATGTGATCGGCGTAATTGCCGACAAGTTGCAGACCTACTGGTTTCTCAACTTATGGAAGGGCATCTTCCTGGCGCTGTCCGGAGTTTTCATCGTGCTGATTTATCTCCAGTGGCTCAGGCGCGGCGCCCGCGAGGACTTCCGCCAGGAAGACGCGAAGTGACGTTCAGTCCCTGCCGTATTCGGCCCATAGTCCGGCCGCCCGCTCAAGTTCTTCGAGCGGGGCAGGGGTGATAAACTCCATTCCCCAGTATCCTTTATAGCCGGCCTTCATCACCGCCGCGGTTATGGCCGGATAAGCAATCTCCTGGGAAGCGCCGGGGAAATTGCGCTTCGGCGCTCCGGCGACATGCAGATGCGCGATGTGCTTCAGATTGGACGTAATATCACTGATGACATTTTCGCCCATGCGGTGCATGTGGTAGATGTCATAAAGTATTTTGAGGTTTGCGGAATCGAACGCCCTGACCAGGTCAAACCCGAATTTGCTGTTGTCCGCCTGATAGTCTTGGTGGTCGAAGCCGTTGAACATCTCGAATATCAGTGTGACATTCTTATTTTGTGCTGCCGGCAGCAGTTTTTCAACGGCCAGCTTGCAGTTTTCCAGCCAGGCGGAATCCGCGATTCCTTTGCGGTTGCCGCTGAAGATAATCACCTGCGGAATGCCGTTATCCGAGGCGAGTTTGACAGTGTCCAGTATCTCCGGAATTAAACCTGGATGATTCTCCGGATTATTCAGGCCGGTCTCCATTCCCGGGGCTCCGATGTTGATTAATTTGAGACCGGCGCCGCGCAACGCCTTCCAGCGCTCCGGCGGCGCCATTTCCACCGCGCCGTAACCGGCTTCCCGCAGTTGACCGTAATACTCTTCAGGTTTGAATTCTTTCCGGTAAAAACACCAGTCCGGCGCGCTTAACTTGATTTTCTGCATGATATTTATCCTTTACAGCTATGATTATTTTGACCAGTCAAACAGCATTCCCATCGTTTCCGAACGATGTTTACTGGCGGTCTCGTAGGCCTGGACACATTCATCCGGGGTGAACCGGTGGGTGATCAGGCCGTCGACATTAAAACGTCCGGACTGACAGAATTTGAAAAACAGTGAAATGATTTTTTTGCTGTTCCAGTTGTCATTCTCATGCATGTCGTGGACGCCGGTGATCGTCAGTCCGCGCATGATCACATCCGGCGAAAGATGCTGCAAGCCGGGCGACCCGGTATCGCCCAGCAGCACCAGCCGGCCATGACTGTTCACTATTTTCAGCGCATCGGAGAACACTGCCGCATGCCCGGTGCTGTCAATAACCACGTCCGGCAGATCGCCTCCATTGATTTGCCTGATCTCATCCGCGGCGTTGCCGGCGGTGGCGCAGACCGTGCGGGCCGCGCCGCCGCGTCCGGCCATTTCCAGGCGCATGGGAACGGTGTCAATCAAGATCACCGGCTCCGCGCCGGCGGCCAGCGCCCAGCGGGTTGCCATCTGCCCGACGGGACCGGCGCCGATTACCGCCACGCTGCCGCCGATGCCGTAATGAGCAGCCGGAACGCTCATGGCTGCGATCTTTGCCAGCGCGAACCAGCAGGCGGTTTCCGGCTTGACCCCGTCCGGAACAGGGAAACATTGTGAATCATCGACGATTGCCGCCGAGGCATGGCCGCCGCGGTGAACAACCTGGTCTCCGGGCTTCAGGCATGATACATTTTTGCCTGCGCTGACAATTTCACCCATGGCGGCGTAACCCGGATAGAACGGGTATTTTATCCAGTTGTCCCAGTGAGTGCCGGGATCGAACATCCGGTTCAGCACGATGAGTTCCGTGCCGGTGCTGATCAGGGAACAGATATTGCGCACTGTGACTTGATTATCCCCTTGAGCCGCAAGGCTGAACTCTTCAAGCTTCAATTCATTTTTGCCGGTAAATACAATTCTTTTTTCCATCGGTAAACTCCTGTATTGGTTTATGCCAATGATAGTAATCTTTCAACTCCGGTTTTGCAATTCCAAGGAATGGCTATATATTCCATAAAACGGTTATTATGCTGGTTTATTACTCTTAAAACAAGGATATGTGATTCTAATATATGGCTATTAGAAATATCAGAGAAGAAACGTTCAGTTCCCCCGGCAGTTTGCGCTACAGATTCATTTCCGGATGGATAAATTCGCTTCGCCCCGGAACCTGCCCGTTTCACCGCCATGCCGGTTTTGAGATCGTATATCATAAAGCCGGACACGGAAAGATTTGTACCGGCGACGGGCGGACAATCGATTTTGCTCAAGGCAGTTGGATAATTCACCCGCCGGGCCAGACTCATTCCCAGACCATGCATACGGCCGGCGAAGATATCTGCATTCATCTCGGGGTGGATGGCGATCTGCCGGATGATTTTTGCGCAATGCACTATTTTGAGAAGCTTGATGACCGGCGTCTTGCCGCCGATCTGGCTTTTCTGGCTGAACCAAGACCCGGCATGAATGATTTGCAGAAGGCGGTGTTTGATCATCGCGGAGCCGCCCTGCTGCTGACGCTGTTTGAACTTTCCCGGCAGCGTTACGATTCCGCGGAATCGCACAACATGGCGGACAGATATGCCGGCAACGCCTGCCGGATAATTTACAATGAATTCAGCGCCATCCGGCAGACCCGGGAGATTGCCGCCGCAATCGGCATCAGTCAGCATTATCTGCGGCATATCTTTAAAGCCCGCTATGGAACAGGAATCAAGGAATTTCTCATCAATGTCCGGCTGGAAAGGGCAGGGGACTTGCTGATCAACTCCACGCTGCCGCTGAAAGCGGTCGCCGACAGTTGCGGGTTTGCCAGCGAGCGGCATCTTTGTACAGTGTTTAAAAAACAGCGCGGCGTATCGCCAGGCGTTTTTCGCACTATCGCGCAAAAATGAAAATGCCTGCGCCGTCCGGATGCAACCGGCCATTCCGGAGACTTTGGAGACCCCTTGAGCATAACAATTATTGGTTTTGTCAAACATTCCGGACACCCGTTCGTATATTTTGGACACCTGTTTACCTCAACTATTTTCGTAATATGGACCTTATGGACTTGGACATTTTGGACAGCCGCCTCCGACACTTTGGAGTGTCGTTGAGCACAATGTTTTTCAGTTTTGCAATCATTCCGGACATTCCGGCCCTTCGTTCTGCATTTCCAGCGTTCACAACTTTTCTTGCTTTTCTCTCCCGCATTCGCGGGACCCGCAAGCGGGGCACACTCCCGCATTCGCGGGCTTCCTCACTCCGACACTTTGGAGTGTCGTT
>Ga0172379_10009716_pt1 | contig 11804 bp, 14 predicted proteins | sample GrowelOW334metaG_FD_119756 | JGI IMG/M metagenome (GOLD analysis project Ga0172379, IMG submission 119756) | Groundwater microbial communities from an aquifer near a municipal landfill in Southern Ontario, Canada - Groundwater well OW334 metaG | ecosystem: Environmental > Aquatic > Deep... | reverse complement strand
TCGCCGCCCTGCCAGCGCACCATAAGCCGCAATTTTTCCAGCGCCGAACCGTCGGCGATAACGGCCCTGGCCTTGGCACGTCCTTCCTCCGGCGTGCGCGCTTTCCCTCCCAGATGGATCATCCAGCCGGAAAGGACTTCCAGCACCTCAACGAAGTCGGACGGGCCTTTTTCTCCGCGCAGGATCCTTATCGACTGCTCCATCTCAATGGCGTTGCCGACGGCCAGGCCGAGCGGTTCGTCCATAGCGGTAAGGACCGCCACACAGCGAATACCGAGAAGCTTGGCGGTTTTCATAAGCGCCACGGCCAGTTCCCGGCTTTTCTTAAAATCCTTAAGGAACGCGCCGGAGCCGTATTTCACGTCCATCACCAGGCCGGTTATATCCTCGGCGTATTTTTTGGACAGTATGCTCGCCACTATCAGCGGCAGCGACTCCACCGTACAGGTAGCGTCCCTGAGCGCGTAAAGTTTTTTGTCGCTGGGAGCGAGCTCCGCGGTCTGACCGAACATGCAGAGACCGGCGGCTTTAAGCTGCCGGTGCACCTGACCGGCGCTCAGGCGCACCTTAAAACCCCTGACGGCTTCCAGTTTATCGAGAGTGCCCCCGGTATGACCGAGCCCTCTGCCGCTCATCATCGGAACGATCACGCCCGCGGCCGCGGCCACGGGAGCAAGCGCCAGGGAAACCCCGTCGCCCACCCCGCCGGTGGAATGCTTGTCTACCCGGCGGCCGCCAAGCGTTTTAAGGTCCAGTTTTTTTCCGGAGAGCGCCATGGCTTTGGTAAGGTACGCCGTTTCTCTGCTTGAGAGGGGGTTTAAAAAAGCCGCCATCAGCCAGGCGGAAAGCTGGTAATCGGGAATAGAGCCGGAGGCCGCGCCGGCGGCGATAAATTTCAGCTCATCGGCGCCGTGTTCCGCGCCGGAACGTTTTTTCAGCAGAAGATCCAGCATTCTCATGAGAGTTCTCCGGAACTTATCACTTTTTCAAGCAGCGCCTTCATCTTAACGGACACTTTCTCTCCCAGCCTGAGCACATCCTCGTGTTCCAGCGTTTCCGTGGAGATACCGCTGGTGAAATTAGAGATCCAGCACACGCCCAGCACCTTCATCCCCAGCTGGCGGGCCGCGATAACCTCCGGCACCACCGACATTCCGGCCACCGAACCGCCCAGCATCCGGTACGCCCTGACCTCGGCGGGAGTCTCGTAGGACGGACCGGTAACGGCCAGATACACGCCCTCCGCGGCCCGCACTTTCAGCCCGCGGGCGATCCTCAGGGCTTCACGGCGCAAAGCCGCGTCGTAAGGTTCGTTCATGTCCGGGAACATCGCGCCGAAAAACCGGTCATAGTTTCCCATCAGAGGGTTCGCGCCCATGAAATTTATATGGTCTTTCAGGATGAGGAAGTCGCCGGGCCGGATCGAAGGCTTGAGCGACCCGACGGCCGCGGTCACGATAAGCGCCTTGACCCCGAGGGACGACAGGACGCGCACCGGGAAGGCGATAAAATTCAGCCGATGTCCTTCGTAGTAGTGGAACCGCCCGCGCATGATGACCACGTCCTTGCCGTGCAGACGGCCGAACACCAGTTCGCCCTTGTGACCCTGCACGGTGGTCCGGGGGAAATTGGGGATGCGCGAATAAGGGATAGAAACCGCGTTGGTCAGCTCCGGAAGCGCGGTAGCAAGCCCGCTGCCGGCTATTATGGCTACGGAGGGCCTGAACCGCTTAGTGCGCGCCTTCAGCCAGGCCGCGGTGGTGGAAACTTTTGAAACAGTATCGGACGAACGCATAGTGTTTCTCCTTGGAAGGCTTAAGGCTAAAGGATAAAGGCTAAGGGCAGCAAAATCTCTTTGTTCCCTTTCGTCTTTTCCCTCGTCCTTTAGCCTTCATCCTTTAGCCTTCTGGAAATTGCGGGCAATTTCCAGATTAATACGTGTAACCGTTCGCTTCGAAGGCGTTCACGATATGTTCCGGGCCGGTTCCGGGACCGAAACTGATCACGTCGAACCGCACGGTCTCGGGACGAAGCGCCTTTGCCTTGAGATAGCTGAGCGCGGCCTTTATAACCTTCGCCTGCTTGCTTTTGGTGACCATTTCCGCCGGCAGGCCGTAGGCGGAAGAAGAGCGGGCCTTAACCTCCACGAACACTAAAGTCCGGTCTTCAGAGGCAACAATATCCAGTTCCCCGAGAGGGCAGCGCCAGCGCAGGTCAAGTATGGTATAGCCCAGCGTTTTCAAATATTCAGCCGCCCTGTCCTCGGAAAGCCGGCCTAACTCATTATCCTTCACGCTTCAGCCTCCACCAGCATCCTTACCGGGGCGAAACTCCGGCGATGCTCCGGGCACGGACCAAGAAGGTTTAACGCGGTCATATGCGCTTTGGTGCCGTAACCTTTATGGACGGCAAAACCGTAACCGGGCCAGCGGCGATCCAGATCGGACATCCAGCGGTCCCGCATTACTTTGGCAAAGATGCTCGCGGCCGCGATGGAGAGAGAACGCCCGTCGCCTCCCACTACGGCTTCCTGTTTCAGCGAAAGATCCCTTATCCGGTGAGGGCCGTCCACCAGGACCAGCGTCCCGGACGGTCCCGTGCTCAGAGCGCCGGTCAGACGCCCCACAGCCCTGGCCATGGCCTTGAAAGTGGCGCCCAGAATATTAAATTCGTCGATCTCCCGGGGCGTGGCGAAACCGAAACCGAACCGCACCCCGGCGGTGCGCATCAGCGCCAGCAGGACCTCGCGTTTTTTTTCGCTCAGCTGTTTACTGTCGTTCACTTCCGACAGGAACGGATAAGCCGGGGGGGGGACAAAGGCGGCCGCCGCCGCTACCGGGCCGGCCAGCGGACCGCGGCCGGCTTCGTCGACGCCTATAAGGTACGCCGACCCGGTCCGTTCCAATATCGAAAGGTCGAATTTTAAGAGTGGCACAGTTCAAATGAACCCAGCACTTTTCCCGGGGAAAAGTGCTGGCAGCAACAAGTAAACTCAGGCTGTCTATTTATCCCCGGCGGCCGGGGACTTATGCCCGGTTGAAGGGGCGGGAGCCTGGGCAGCGGGCGCGGCCGCAGGAGCGGCGGCGGGGGCGTCCTTCTCCACGACGGCAACCTCTTCAAGCCTGGCGGATTTGCCGGAAAGCGCGCGCAGGTAATTGATCTTGGCGCGCCGGACTTTGCCTGTTTTCACCAGTTCTATTTTATCGATGCGGGGGGAATGCACGGGGAACACCCTTTCAACCCCCACGCCGTAGGAGATCTTTCTGACGGTGAACGATTCGGAGATGCCCGAGCCTCTCCTGCCCATAAGGACTCCATCGAACACCTGCACACGTTCGCTGTCCCCTTCCACGATCCGGGTGAACACCTTTAAGGTATCTCCGGTCCTGAAATTAAATTTTTCGTTCTTCATCCCGAGCTGCGATTCCAATATTTTCATACTTCCTCCGTTATTATTATCCGTCCCAGATATCGATCGTTAATCGTAAATCGTAAGTCGTGAGTAGTAAGCCGTGGAAAAAGGAACTTCTGCAACTATTTACGACTCACGATTTACGGCTTACACCCAATAGATCCGGCCTTTTTTTCCCGGTCAGGGCTTTGGCGGCGGACCGTCTCCACTCGGAGATCAGCTTGTGGTTGCCGCTCAGCAGAACTTCCGGCACCTTCATCCTTCGCCATACGCCGGGCCTGGTGTAATGCGGAGCTTCCAGCAGCCCTTCCGTGAAGGTTTCGTTCACCGCGGCGTCCTTTTTTCGGAGCACCCCGGGCAACAGCCTGGTGACGGCGTCGATCACCGCCACCGCCGCCGGCTCGCCGCCGGTCAGCACATAGTCCCCTATGGACAACTCCAGGTCCGCAAAACTGTTTATCCGTTCGTCGATACCTTCGTAATGCCCGCAGATCAGGACCAGATGCTTTTTCTTCGCCAGTTTAAGCGCCAGCCGCTGGTCGAACCGCGCGCCTTTCGGCGTAAGGACTACGATGTACGAGCCTTTCCCGCTTACCTTCCGGAGAGCCTTGTAAACCGGGTCGGCCATGAGGACCATGCCGGTCCCGCCTCCATACGGTTTATCGTCGACCGTTCCGCGCCGGTCGCCTGAGAAATCCCGCGGATTAGAAAAACCGAGCTTCAGCCGTCCTTCTTCACGCGCCCGGCCCACGATACTGTCCGATAGCGGGGCGTCCACCATCGCAGGGAACAACGTGACGACATCAATACGCATAGTCCCGCCCTTTTGGCCCAGGAACCAAGACCGATATCCGCACTCTTACACTGATTCGCGGCGGCACCGAGCCAAAAGGGCGGGTCATAGTCCAGCCCTTTTGCTTCGTTACCAACGCTGAAAATCAAAGCCTAGCCGATCAAACTAAACTTGGGGCAAAAGGGCTGGGCATAGCCCACCGCTGGCCGCTTACCTATACGATATCGAGAAAAACTTTTTTATTGTCTTTGGCCGCCTTCAGCTGCAAAAGAGTCCTGATCGACTTCACTACGCGGCCTTCCTTGCCGATTATCTTGCCGCGATCCGAAGGCGACACTGAAAGCTTAAAACGCACGACGTTGCCGTCCTCTGAAGTGGACAATTTTGCCGCCGCGGGTTCGTCCACCAGGGAATTGATGAGATAAACAAGAACTTCCTTCATATTTTTCCTGCCTGTTCACTTCGCTTCATCGGAATTCCCCGCGACGCGGGGATGAGGATAAAAGCGAATCGGTTTTTATGCCTGAGCGGGGAGATGAAACGGCCCCGCGGACGCGCCGTGTTACGGCAACGGGTCAATTCTGCGCTTTTTCGGCCTTCTTGGCCCTTTTGATGAGCGTCGCGAGCGTATCCGAAGCCTTCGCACCCGCTTTCATCCAACGGTCCAGTTTGGTCATGTCAAAAGCGATCTTCTCTTTGTCCTTTTCCGCTTTCGGGTTGTAATGGCCTATGATCTGCAGCGGGGCGCCGTGCGGCCCCCGGCTTTTTTCTATAGCCACGACCCTGTAATGCGGCTGCGTCCTTTTACCGAATCTCTGAAGCCTTAAAACTACTGCCATACTCGTCCTCCTGATCTCATTTTAGCGGTTAAATAGAAATGCGCACCGATAATACCCGGACCGGCGCGGATCAAACGCACATCAGTTATATATTATACGATATTTTCGGGGGATTAGGCGCTTTCACCCAGGAGCTTTTTTATGTGGCCCAGCAGACGCGGCCACTCGTAAGGTTTGTTCACATATACATCGGCGCCGGATTTAAAAGCTACTTCCATATCCCCGACAAGCCTCTTGCCGGTAAGCATAATGATCTTGGCCGCCTTTGTATCCGGGTCGGCTTTAACGAGTTCGCAAAGAGTATTGCCGTCCAGCCTGGGCAGGCCGATGTCAATAATGGCCAGATCCGGGCGCTCCTTCCTGGCCATGTTCAGCCCCTCTTCGCCGTCGTTAGCGACCACGACCCTGTAGCCCAGCCCTTCAAGGCGGATGGACAGAACTTTTGCTATAAGATCTTCGTCCTCCACTATAAGTATGGTTTTAACGGCAGACATTGACCCCCCGTAATTTTCCGTCCAGCTTACGGAGGAAGCCGGCCGGATCGGCGCTGGAAAACACCGCGCTGCCCATTACCAGGGAGTCGGCTCCGGCCCCGGCGGCGGCGAGCGCCGTCCGCTCGTTTATGCCGCCGTCCACCTGCAGCCATACAGGGCGGCCGGAGGCTCTTATGGCGCGGCGGGCCGCAGCGATCTTGGGCAGAAGTCCGCTCATAAAAGCCTGACCGCCGAAACCGGGCTCCACCGTCATCAGCAGAAGGAGGTCCAATACCCCCAGATGTTTCAAGGCCCGGGAAAGGGGTGTTTTGGGCCGCAGGGCGAGACCGGCCTTCAGCCCCAGCGACTTGATCTTCCGGAGACACGCGCCGATATCCGCCGCGGCTTCTTCATGCACGGTGATAAGCCCGGCGCCGGCCGCGGCGAAAGGTTCAATGAACAGATCGGGCCGCCGCACCATCAGGTGCGCGTCCAACGCCAGCGAAGTAGCGGCAGCAAGGCAGCCGGCGACATGCGGCCCGAAACTGAGATTCGGGACGAAATGTCCGTCCATAACGTCCAGCTGGACCCAGCCGGCGTAACGTTCCAGACCCTGCAGACTTTTTTTGAGGCACGCAAAATCGGCCGAAAGCACGGAAGGAACTATGACCGGCCGGCCGGCCGGAGAAGGAATGCGGCGCTTTTTATTATTTGACTTCACGCTCTTCCACCAGTATCCCGTTGACGAAGATGCGCACTTTATCCGCGCTGCCGTAGGGCACCGCAAGGTCTATTTTCGAACCGGGTTCCCGGAGGCCGTTGAAGATCTCCCGGTCGCTCTTCTTGCTCACCGCCACGATGCGGATATGGCGCTGGGAGCCGCTTTGGGGTATCTCATAAAGGATATGGAACTCCCTGTCTTCCTGACCGGCGGCGGATTTGCGGGAACTGACCGTAAGCGAGACGGGAGACTCCGGCGAATCCACGGTATCCGCCGACGGGGACTGATCGATAACCATGCCGCCGGGGAAAAGAGAAGCGGCGTCCTCGATGATCTTAACTTCCACTTTGTTATCGGACGCCCACTGGTAGGTCTCGTCGATCTTTTTCTGCCTGAAGTCCGGCATCAGCACTATCCCGGCGGGCGGAATACCCGCCGCCACTACCACTTGCACCATGGTGTTCTTCGATACGCTCATTTCGGAACGCGGCTCCTGCGAGAGGACGGTGCCTTTTTCGGCTTTCAGCGAGTAAGCCTCGCTGACCTCGCCCAGTAAAAGCTGGCGCTGGCGCAGAAGCAGCTCGGCATTGCGAAGCGGCAGGCCGATAAGATTGGGGGTAAAGACCGACTCTCCGCCCTGGCTGAATACGACCTTGATGATCTTGCCCTCACGGACGGTGGAGCCGGCGGACGGGGACTGCCTGAGCACGGTGCCGATAGGCACGGAATCGTTGAATTCATGGCCCTCTATCTTCATGGCCATACCGCCTTCGCTCACAAGCTGCAGGGCGTTGGCCGCCGACTTTCCCTGGAGATCGGGCACTATTACCTCCTTACGGTTATGGATGACGGTATCCATGGTCCAGGAAAAAAGAAAATAAGTCAGAAAGAACAATGCCAGGGCCAGGCCGGCGATCTTCAGAATAAAACCCGGGTTGACAAAGGATTCCTCGGTGCTTGAAAAATGCCTTTTTAAAAAACCTTGTATACTCACTTTTACTCCTTCTTTCTTTATTTCCGCGTCATTCATCCTTCATCCTTTCCGCCTGAGGCGGACCCGCCTGCCCGCCAGCCGTTTTCCGCCACACAGCTCCGGCGGACCCGCCTGCCCGCCGGCCGTTTTCCGCCACACAGCTCCGGCGGACCCGCCGGTTGTTTGGCGGGGGCGGGCCTCATCCTTTAGGCTCCAGCTTATCCCCGGGCTTAAGGCGGACCCCGTTAAGGAAATCCAGCGCCTTCATCGGCTTTTTGCCCTCGGGCTGAACTTCCTCAAGAAGAAGTTCTCCGTCGCCACATTGTATATAAAAGCCTTTTCCCATTTCAATCGCCGTTATGACGCCGGGAGCCGCGCTCCCGCGCGGGGAGGGGGCGAGAGAACAGCGCACGACCTGCACCACCGTCTCCCGGCCGCTGATCCGGACACGGACCCTGGCGCGCGGTCCGCAGGCGAGGCCTCTGACCAGATTCCGGGCGGAGGCCGCGGCGCCGCTGAAATCCAGCCAGGTGTCCGCGGCCGTGATCTTTGGCGCCGGAACGGAACCGGCCGTCTGCGGGGTCTTTATTATCTTCCCCGCGGCTATCCCGGCCAGACATTCGCTCAGAAGGTCCAGCCCGGCGTCGGCGGTCTTTTTAAAAAGTTCGGGCGCATAGTCGTCGGGGGAAACGGCGACCGGCCGGGAAGCGAACACCGGGCCCGTATCCATTCCTTCGTCCAGCCAGAAAACCGTAACACCCGTTCCGGTCTCTCCCTTTATGAGGGCCCACTGCACGGGCGCGGCGCCCCGGTATTCCGGCAGAAGGGAAAAGTGAACGTTTATAAAACCCAGCCTGGGTATAGCGAGAGCCTCTTTGCGTATCCGCTGTCCGTAGGCCACCACCACTCCGAGGTCCGGCTTGAGCTCCGAGAGAGCGAAGGCAAGGTCCTCGTGGCCGCGCGGCTGGAAGATCTCAAGGCTCAGCGCCCCGGCCGCGTTCTTGACCGGAGGGCAGCAGAGCTTCATCCCCCGGCCCTGATGACGGTCGGGCTGGGAGACGACCCCGCAAACCGAATGGCCGTCCGAGGCTATGCGATTCAGGAAAGGGCAGGCGATCTCCGGCGTGCCCAGAAAAACGATTTTAAGTTTGGACATAACTCGTGGATAGGACACAGAACACAGTAGACAGAATACAGGTACGACAAAAAAGTTTTGTTTGCGCTGTGTCCTGTATACTGTATTCTGTCTACTTTTTCGCCGCCCCGTTCAACTTGCTTTCGTCCATCTTCTTCCATTGCCGCTTCAGCTTCAGAAGAGTCGGTTTAAGCTTAAGGCGGGTCAGGAACGGCAGGCGGTCCGTGAACACGATACCGTCCAGATGGTCCAGCTCATGCTGCAGGGCTTTGGAAAACATTCCCTCGGCGTTCAGCTCGATAGGCAGGCCCTTTTCGTTGAGCGCGCGCACTTTAACCCTGGAAAAACGCCGCACTCTGGCGAACAGGCCCGGAAGGGAAAGGCAGCCCTCTTCCTCCCTCATTGATCCCGAGCTCTCAGCGAGTTCCGGGTTTACAAGAACGATGCGGAGATCTTCGTCCTCTTTTTGTATCTTGATCACGAAGAGACGCAAATTCAGGTTTATCTGGTTGGCGGCCAAACCGACGCCGCCGACCGCGTCCATGGTCTCGAACATGTCCCGGATGATGCCGGGGAGATCGTTCTTGATCTCCTTCATGGTCACAGCGCGGGCTTTTTTTTCAAGTATTTTTTCGCCGTACTTGCAGATCCGTCTTATAGCCATAATCATCCTCGCTCGTAAAGTGTAAAGAGTGAAAAGTAAAGGGTGTAAAATGAAACGTGCGGTATTTGTCTTAACACTTTACTCTTTACACTTCACGCTTTACGATAACTTATACGACAGCTGCCTTCCTTCCCACACTACTTTCGCCGTGACGGGCCGCGCCGTCCCCGTCTTCTCCAGCATGCCCCAGGCCATGGCCAGCCGCTCCAGCTGGACCTCGGCGCCGGTGCTGCCTGAAACGCCCATTACAATTTCCTCCACTCCCGCGGCCTGCGCCACCTGGGCGATGGAATAAAAAGGATCATTCGAGAACACCAGCATCGGCTTCACTGTCTTGCCGTATTTCTCGGCCAGCAGCACCACCGACCTGAACAGGTCCTTGTCGTCCTGCGTGATCTCCCCGCTCTCGCCCTCGAGTTGTATACCTTTGGAGATCTTGGCGGCCAGAACTATTATATCAGTGGTCTCGTCATCGGCGCTTTCCAGAACGCTTTTGAGGTGCGCCAGGTTGTTCGGATTCCTTACCGGGACCAGGATCTTCCTCGGTTTATCCAGGTCCGGCAGAATAGCGCTGATATCCGCTTCCTTGCGCATATTCAGCTTCTCTTCCGAATCGTCATCGGGCGCATAAAGCTGCGCTTTTTTACGGTTCATGTACTCGGAAACCTGAAAAATGCAATAGAATATCGCGGTAAAGAGCAGACCGGAAATAGTGGCGACTTTCTTTGTCAGGAGATTCATAACGCTGGCTGACAACAATACAACCAGAACCAGGATCATACCCGCCGGGAAGTATAGCTTGCCTGACTTGATATTAAAGGGGAACATCCAGTCTCTGGGCATATCATCCCTGAACCGCAAAATTATAAGGGACAGGGTTTTGAACACCAGGCTCCAAAGAACGCCGAAAGCGTACGCCTCGCCTATCAGGTAAATGTCCCCGCGAGAGAGTATTATGACGACTATCTGGATAATGGCCACCAGATTGATCATCCTGTAGGTGGTGCCGTATTTTTTATGCAGATGGCGGAACCAGTCGTGCAATATGCCGTCCTCTGCCACCCGATTTAATACTCCGTTGGAACCGACCAGGGAAGTATTAAGAGCGCCCACAAGCATCAGGCTTCCGGATATGACCACAAAGCACTGGAGGGCAAGCCTCGCCCAATAAGGGCCGGAAACCTCCAGCGCCAGGCCGCTTAAAAGGTTATCCGCATATTTCCCGGCGATAAGATCGCCCGGAATTATAGCGGAGGAGAGGAAAGTCAGACCGCCGGTAAAAATAATGCTGAATACGAAAATCAAAACGGCGGCTTTTTTAAGATTTCTGATCTTCGGATCTTCTATCTCACGGTAGACTTGCGCGAGAGTCTCAAGACCGCTGAGAGCCAGGATAGAATGACCGAAAGCTATAAAAATCCCGACCAAACCGATCGTCTGCAGATACGGAAAATCGGCGGCCCAACCAAGCGCCGACGGAGTGAATTTTAATTCAAAAGGAGGCAATCTGAAACCGCGCTGGTACACGGTAGCCAATGCCCAGGCCATAAGCACGCAGCCGACCGCACTGACAAATATCATTATCTTCAGATTTTTCTCGCTGGATTCTTCCACGCCCTTAATATTTTCCCTCCAGAAATAAAGCGTGACCGCCACAGCGAAAAAGACGGCGAAAATTTTATGCGGAACTTGCCAATTTATATCCGCGAACGGCAGAACGTTGTACAGAAGACCGGACACGTAAAGACCGGCGCTTATAGCGCTGATAGGCCCGGTCAGCACATAATCGAACATCAGAGCCGAGACCGAGATCTTGGCCATGGAATGTCCCATGGCTTCGTTAACTACCTTGTACACTCCGCCCCGCACGAACATGGCGCAGGACTCCACATAGATCATGAGCATCAGGCCGGAGAAGAGCATGACCGCGAGAACGTACCACGGGAACGCCGGACCGAAGGCGTTCATCGCTATGCCGCCGGCGTAAAAAGCGCTGGAGCCCATATCGCACAGCACCACGGAAGCCGCCTTCCAGAAAGAAATAAAGCTGAGCATCGCGGTGCTGAGCACCAGAACTTGCTTAAAGCGCGGTGGTTGAGGGTTCATGAGTAAGATTAATTATATACATTTAGGGAGAAAGGTTTCAGAAAAACCGCTTTGGACGGGAACTCAAACCGAAGGGTTTATTCCGCCTTAGCAATGGCTTCGTAAACCTGCGCGCCGCTTTTCATCGCGACGATGCGATCTATGAACGCGGGCTGGAACAGGCGGGAGAGCTTGGAGAGCATGTTAAGGTGCCGCTGGAAAAAAATGGGCCTGTTGGGGGTAAGCAGAAGAAGCGCGGCCCTGACGGTAATACCCGATTTCGGGTCCGGAAAACCTTCCGGAATAACGGCAAGGGCCGCGTGGAAGTCGGGGATTTCCGTCAGTTTGGCGTGCGGGATATAAAAGCCGGTAGACAGGACGTTGTTCAGCTTCTCAACTTCGGTAACCCTTTCATACAGGGTCTTCGCCGGGACAAAAGAACTGACCTGGGGGTAAAGGCCGTCCGTAAGGAATTTAACCGTTTCTTCCTTTGAGGGCCGCCCTTTCAGGAAAAACACATAATCGCTATGAAGGATGGACGCCAGCGGAACTTCTTCCTGTCTTATCATATGGGAGCTGCAACGGCAACTTCAAAACTTCCTGCCCATATGCTATCATTACCGGGCCGGCTCCGTCAATGATCCGCGCATCGGAGGCATGGCTTATGGCTCCCAAAAAGCGTGAAAAAGCGAAAAACTTCCGGGCTTTA
>Ga0172379_10009715_pt1 | contig 11805 bp, 5 predicted proteins | sample GrowelOW334metaG_FD_119756 | JGI IMG/M metagenome (GOLD analysis project Ga0172379, IMG submission 119756) | Groundwater microbial communities from an aquifer near a municipal landfill in Southern Ontario, Canada - Groundwater well OW334 metaG | ecosystem: Environmental > Aquatic > Deep... | reverse complement strand
TTCCGTAGCGTCATCGGTTACCTCGCACACATTCACGGTAAATGACGCCGATCCGCATACTTTTGGAGTGGTGGCGCGCACGGCTTCAGGAAACTCAAGTCCGGGAACTGTCAGCGCGTCTGCGCCGGCTTGCGCGTTTAATGTTACTTGTTCTTCGCCGACAGCCGGTCCTTTGGTTGATCAAAATGTTGTTTGGAATTCAAACGTAACTTCCGCTTTTCCTCTGGGTTCGTATGCATATTCATGGACGATGGCGGGAGGATTGCCGGCTAGCGGAACGGGCGCGTCTGTTACAAATAAATACAGCGAAACGGGAGTGAAGACCGTTTCTGTTACCGCAACTTCTGATGTTGGCGGAACTTCTTCCAATTCCTGTTCCAATACGGTTGGAGGTTCTGCAGCAACGGCATCTTGCACAATCACAAGAAACCCGGCTGGCCAGCTGATTGGCGGCAATGTATATATATTAGACTGGTCTTCCGTAAATGTTGATTCTTGCACACTGTTTTACTCAACCGATGGCGGATCAACATTTACTGCCATAAATCCGTCTACAAGCGGATCGCAGGCGACCACAGCTATTGCGCCAGACCAGACTTGGTTTGTGTCTTGTTTTGCCAGCGCCGGTTTTTCTCCTGCGGTTCCAACTTGTTCATTGAATGTTAAGCCAATACCTCAAACGCCGGCGATAAGCGCCAGCACAAGTTGCGACACCACAACAGGCAAGGTTAGAATTGATACTTTCATTGACCAGCAGGTAAATTCTTTGGCGGATAGTTATGAACTTTATAAAGATGGAACTTTGGATAGGACATTTGCCAATTCTATCGGCAATTTAGCGGGACAATTTACGCCGTCTTTCCCGGATCTGGCTTTGAACACTTTGTATAATATTTCTACCAGAGCTAAGAACGTTAACGGCTATTCCGGCACGGTTAGCACGACAATTACCACTCCAGCGACTTGTTCAATCACTTCAACCACCGGCAACATAAGAGTAAACTGGAAAACCAGCGACATTTCAAGTATAAACACCAATATTTATTATGATCTTACGGCTGACGGATTAGCCAGTTTCGTCAATCAATCTTCCGGTTCCAAGACTTATAACAGTCTTCCTGAAGGCGCGGTTCACTCTATCGGCATAATTTCCAAAACCGGTTATAGTCTCGGATACGGTATTTGCACCAAAGCTATTGGAACTACAAACTGCGGAAGTCCGGCTGTTTATGATATTGGATCGGGAACATTGACCGCGGCAAACGCGACGACGGGCGTTGTTGTTACCGTTCCTTCCGGTCAAGTCAGAATTGTGGAATTGACTTATGTTCCAAGCGCCAGCGCCTACGATGTTACTTTGGTTGTAGTCGGCGGAGACAAAGGATATATTGCTAATTCAACTAACCCTCCAAATACAGGTTGCGACTCGCTTACAAGCGCTTATGATGATTGCTCTATCAATAATGTTGCTAAAGACGATTTCGTAACAATTCTTTCTTTCCCGAACGCCGCGTCTCATCTTGTGAGCTGGACAGCAACAAACGCGCTAGGCGCGGTGCCGGTGACAGATTTAATTAACTGCAATGACCCAACACAAAATTTGTGCGGTGTGAAAATTACATCCAATACCACGATTACCGCCACTTTTGCGGCCGGAGCTCCGCCGGTGCCTCCGCCGACGGTTCACATCAATGGAACCACAAATTATTTCTGTACACCGGGTCCATGTCAAATAGGAAGCTGTGATTCAAATTTCCCGGGAGTTTGCATGTCAGACCTAAACCGAGATTTTATGCTTCAATGGACAACAACAGAAAGTCCGACTTCCTGCACTCCTTCGGTTACGGACAATAACGGAATTGCTTACAGCGATGCGCCTGATTGGTTAAATATATTTAATGGCGCTGATTTAACCGGTGGCATGCGCAACTTTAATGTCAATTTCACAAAAACGCCTTTAAACTTTAATCTGACTTGCACCAATGCCGGCGGAAGCGCCACCGCGTCGGTCAGGCTTTCCATAAACGGAATTGTTCCGGTGGCGAAACCGACCGTCATTCTATTGTCCCGAGCCGATTCAAGTCAGACATTTCAACCTCATTCGTTGTCAAATCCGCTAGAAATAAATTATTTAGGCATGGTTCAGATGCGTTGGACGACTACAGATATGACCGCGACAAATTCTACAGGTCTTTGCGAGCCGACAATCGCTTTTGGTACGGACAGTTCGGGGCAATGGAACACTACATACGTTGACGGACTTACAGTTAATAACTTAACTTTGCTGCATGATAAAGACATTTCACCGGATGTTCCGATGGCTTCTCCGACAGTCGGTTATCGTTTGACTTGTTCAAACAGTTGCACAACTCCTCCTTGCACAGGAGAGGGAACAACCTATGTTCATGTAAACAATATTCCAAATCCCGGGTTCGCTCTTTCCGCAAGGCCGAGCGTTATAAATATGGTTACGAATAATAATCCGAAAGCCGAAGCTAAAACTACAATTATCCTTAATCCGGGGGCGGGATTTGTTGATACGGTTGATCTCGAAGCGCCTATCGGAGATGTTATAAACGGTGTGCCGGTTGTTTACACGTTTAACTCACCTTCAATGGCTTTGGACGGATCTGTATCCAATCCGGAAAGAACATTGGTGATGACTATAAAATCAGGAGATCCGACAAAAGCATTGCCGGATGTGACTAATCATACTGTTACGATAAAAGGCACCGCCAGAGTAATAAAAGAAGCGGGAGTCTTTATGTTCCGTACCGCGGTAATTGACTTGAACATTCGAGCGGTCAATCCGACGTTCCAGGAGTTTTAACTTATGTAGGGCTGTTAAACTTGATTTTAGTCCAAATTTTCTATTTTTTGTCGTTGTTACTAGAGAAATATGTTTGAAAATTCCAAATATCAAATTCCCCGCCCGCCTTGTTTCGTTAATTTAAATTTTGAAGCAATACTATTTATAAAACTAAACTTTTAATTTTTGATGCATATTCTTTAACAAGGCGAAACGGGCAGGCAAATTTCAAATCAAATCCAAAATTCAAATGACTAAATTAGGATTTTGGATTTTAATCATTGATTTGACATTTGTCATTTGGATTTTGGACTTAAAATTATATGGTGGTTTACCCTGTGAAATAAAATTAAGAAATTTTAATTTTGTCTTAGAGCCTATCCACTATCTAACCGCAATATGATGAAGAAACAAAGAGCTTGCCTGCTAAAATCTTCAAATTTCTGCTAAAAATTGCCAATTTCTCGTCAAGAGAGCTTGCTATCTTTTCTCCAAATTGCCAATTTTTCGCTGCGAAATTTGAAGATTTTATCGAGGCATTAGATAGTGGATAGGCTCTTACAAAATTTTTCACAGGGTTATTCACAACAAAAGACCGATTGCATTATTAAAAGTCGTGTTATAATAAAAGTATTATAGAGTATTAAAAGGTCATTAATATTATTAAAAAAATCATTTCTATGGAACCAACAACAACTACGCCGGCGACGGGAGGCAGCAAAAATGTCATTTATATCATTCTTGCCGTTATCATCGTTGCCGTAATCGCTTATTTCGTGTTTATGGGAGGAGGGTCAACTCCGGCGACAACTACCGGCGGAACGCCGTCGACAGGCAACACAGGGACAACTCCGGTTGCTGCGACACCTCAGCTGGACGCCGCTTACATTGCCAGCAAAAAGGCTGAGATTTTGAAGAGAGTTTCGGATTCAAAGCCTTTGACCGACACCGAGAAGCGAGATATCTTCCAGGCCATAGCGGGGGAGAAGCTGAAACAATTCAACTTTACTCAAGCTGAACAGACCAAGATATTGAACGCGATGAATAAATAACCTAACAGATAGCGAGTATCCGACAACAAAAAAGTCCGATTTTAATTTTCAAAGCTTTGAAAGTTAAAATCGGACTTTTTTGTTGGTTTTATTTCCGATATCAATATAAACAGTTTGATGTAACAACAAAATTGAAAACTGGTATAATACATTTGATAAAAACAAATAATTTCCAATTCACCCTGAACATTTTTTTACTGACCAAATATTTACTCTCAAAAGTAACGGTTGATACGAAATCTTGTTCAATAATCAATTAATTAATATCTGTGAAAAAGTGTATAGGGTAAAAATTTCCAATTTCAAATAAAATCAAGAAATGTCCAATTTTAAAAATTTATTTAGATTTAGGCATTTTGTTTGGAATTTGACATTGGGAATTTGAAATTGTCTTAGTAACATCATGTTCATCGAAGAAAAACAACTTGGAGATTTTATAAAAGATTCCGGCGTGATAACACTGGCTGAATTTGACGAGGCGCAAAAAGAATCAAAGGAAAAAAATGAAAGCGTCGGTTCGCTTTTGGTTTCAAAAGGCAAAATTTCCGAAGACGACCTACGCAAAATGCAAGCCTATATTCTGGGCATTCCTTTCGTTAATCTTAAAAATCAAAAAATAACTTTTGAAGTGCTTTCAATGATTCCGGAACCGGTTGCCAGAAACCACAACATTGTGGCTTTTAAAAATGACAATTCTTCGCTTGAAGTGGCAATGCTTGATACTGACGACCTTGCGGCCATTGATTTCGTCCGCAAAAAAGTCGGTTTGAAAATTTTGCCCCGGCTCACTGATTCCCAATCAATAAAAAGTGCTTTGCTTCAATATCAAAAAAGCTTAAAGGCGGAATTTGGCGACATTATCCAGAAGGAAGCCATCTCTATAAAAAATATTTCCGAAAAGGACGATGAAAATATCAGTGAAAGCGATTTGAAGAAAAGAGCCGAAGATTTTCCGGTTGTCAGGATTGTTGATACGCTTTTGAAACACGCAATTATCCAAAACGCTTCCGATATTCACATTGAACCGCAGGAAAATGAAGTTATGGTCAGATACAGAATTGACGGCATTCTTCACGACGCGATGGTTTTACCGAAAAATGTGGCATCAAGTATTACTGCCAGAATCAAAGTCCTTTCAAGTTTGAGGCTGGACGAAAAAAGATTGCCTCAAGACGGCAGGTTTAAAATTGAAGTGGCCGGAGAAAAAGTTTCTTTCCGCGTTTCCATTCTGCCTACATTTTTTGGAGAAAAGACCGTTATGAGGCTTCTTCGGGAAAACTCAGCCGGTTTTTCTTTGGAAGGAATGGGCTTCCACGGAGAAGCGCTTGAACGCATTCGTATGGGAATGAAGCAAAAAACCGGAATGATTTTAACCACCGGTCCGACAGGAAGCGGAAAAACTACCACTCTTTACACTGTTTTGGATATTTTGAATACGCCGGGAGTAAACATTTCCACTGTGGAAGATCCGGTTGAATATCAAATGGCTCGCGTCAACCAAACTCAGGTCAAGCCGGATATAGGATTTACTTTCGGTTCCGGACTGCGCGCTCTGGTCAGACAAGATCCCGACATTATAATGGTTGGTGAAATAAGAGACACTGAAACCGCTTCTCTTGCGGTTAACGCCTCTTTGACTGGACACTTGGTTTTGTCCACTTTGCACACAAATTCCGCCGCCGGCGCCATTCCCAGATTGATTGATATGAAAATTGAGCCGTTTCTTATTGTTTCCACTGTTAATGTAATCATTGCTCAGCGTTTGGTTAGACGGCTTTCAGATTCAAAAGAAAAATATTTCTTGGATAAGGCGGAATTGGCTTCGCTTTCAAAATCAATTGATCTGGACAACGTTATGAGGTGTTTAAAAGAAGAAAAAATTGTTAAGGGCGATACCACATGGGAAAAAATTCCGTTTTATCATCCAAAACCGAGCGATTCCGCCAAAGATGGATACTTGAGCCGAATTATCATTCACGAAGTTATGTCGGTATCTTCGGCTATCAAAGAAATAATCATAAAAAGCGGAACCGGGGCGGATATTGAAAAGCAAGCCAAAAAAGAAGGAATGATGACAATGATTGAAGACGGCTTTTTCAAAGCGGCGCAGGGGATTACTTCTATAGAGGAAGTGTTGAGGGTGGTGTCAGAATAAATGAAAAATAATGAACTCGCCCCGTTACCAATTTTACAAAACCTACATAAAAATTTAATAAGTGCGCTGTGAGAATGATTTTGTTAAATGATTACTCGTAAGTTCGGTGAAATTGGTAACGGGGCAAGCGAATATAATTTTCTTTACCCAGCACTAATTTTGCAGAACAGTGTCGGGAGAAGGTGTTAATTTAAGATTTAACTCGAAATTGAAAATAAAAATTTGTCTGTTCTGATAATAAAATAGATTTTGTACAGACAAATTTTTTTATATAATTGTTTAGCAAAATTAGTGCTGGGTGGCGATTTTGTAACATTTCGCCTTCGCAAAGCTCGGCTCAATTAACAAAATCAGCCATGGCCATTTTTAAATACAAAGCTATCAAATCTACCGGCGAAACTTATGAAGCGACGCGCGAAGCGCCGGATAAATTCGCGCTGTATAAAGAATTAAAAAGCGAAGGCGAAACGGTAATTACCGCCATTCAAACGGGAACAAAAAAGAAATTTGATTTTTCTTCTCTCCTCCGTATTTTCACTGGAATAAAAACCAAGGATAAAATAATGTTTGCCAAAAATCTTGGCGCTATGATGGAGGCCGGCCTTCCGATGTCAAAATCGCTTTCCATAATGGAAAGACAGACCAAAAATTCAAGATTCAAGTCGGTCATAAACAGCATAAACGAAGATGTCAAACGGGGAGAATCTTTAAGCGCTTCCATTGGCAAATATCCCAGAACTTTTTCTCCCATTTTCGTATCTATGATCAAGTCGGGCGAGGAAAGCGGAAACTTGCCGAACGCTTTCAAGCTTCTTGCCGAACAAATGGAAAAAAATTACAGCCTCGGCCAAAAAATAAAAGGAGCGATGATTTATCCGGCCGTGATTTTATGCTTGATCGCCGCTATCGGAGTTATGATGCTCATTTATGTTATGCCGACTTTGACTAAAACCTTTCAGGAATTGAAAGTGGATCTGCCGACCAGCACCAAAGTCATCATTTTTATGAGCGAATTTTTAACCAATAATCTTTTGTGGGTAATTTTGGGGACGGCCGGGATAATAGCGATTATTTATTTCAGTTTTAAAACCACAAAAGGCAAAAGGCTGATTGATTACACGATTCTTCGCATACCGCTTATCTCTACCATAGTTAAAGAAACTAATACCGCCAGAACGGCAAGAACGCTGTCGTCGCTTTTATCAGCCGGCGTTTCTTTGGTTGTGTCGTTGGAAGTCACTATGGATGTGGTTCAGAATTCTTATTATCGCGATTTGCTTAAAATAGCCGTCGGCGCCATACAAAAAGGCGATCAAATGTCCAAAATTTTTATGGAAAAAGAGTTTTTATACCCTTCGTTTATGGCAGAAATGGTGGCGGTGGGGGAGGAGACCGGCAAACTCTCCGAAATGCTTTTATCAGCCGGAACTTATTATGAAAACGAGGTTGAGCAGAAAACAAAAAATATGTCCACGATCATTGAGCCGTTTCTTATGATTTTCATCGGAGTGGCGGTCGGTTTTTTCGCTATCGCTATGATTTCGCCTATGTATTCGCTGTCGGGGAAAATATAAAATAGATTTATGATTCATGAATTATGAATTATGAATAAATATGAAAGAAAAATACGAAATTAAGATAAATAACAGAACACAAGCGTTTGATGTCTTTATTCCTCCTTTCTTAAAGGAGGTGGATTGTAATCAGTCCGGAGGATTTTAAAAATCCCTCGGCTGGAATACCAGCCACTCCCTTTCCCCACTTCGCTAAAGCTACGAGGGGCAAGAAAAAAGGGAGAATCAGAAACCAAATGCCAGCCATAAATATACAAAATGAGAATAAAAAAGAAAAACATCTTTGGGTTTACTTTGGTGGAAACCGTTGTCGGGGTGGCGCTTTTTCTGATTGTGGCTTTAAGCATTTACCAGTCGTTCATTTCCATTTACCAATTTTCAAAAAATATCAGAGTAAGGGTGCTGGCGGCAAATCTTGCGAACGAACAGATTGAAATAATCCGAAATATTCCTTACGCGGATATCGGCATCGTGAGCGGAATTCCGCTCGGCGTTATCCCCAATGTTCAAACACTGACAAGGGGAGGAATAACTTATACCGTAACCTCAACCATAAGGAATATAGACGATGCTTTTGACGGCACTTTGGGGGGAACGCCGAACGATACAAGGCCTGCCGACTATAAAAAGATTATCATAAATGTTTCTTGCACCACTTGCGCCAATTTTACACCAATCAATTTTACATCTTCCGTGGCGCCAAAAAATTTGGAAATGGCTTCTTCAAACGGAGCATTATTCGTCAAAGTTTTTGACGCTAATGGCAATCCGGTTCAAGGGGCTACCGTTCATATAGAAAGGGCAAGTCCTATTATAATAGTCAATGATGTAACCGATAGTGGAGGAAACTATCAGCTTATTGATGTGCCTCCGGGGGCGGAAGTTTACGAAGTTACCGTTTCCAAAACCGGATACTCTTCTGACAGAACTTATGCCGACGGGGATGTGGCGATAGGAAGTTCCATTCCCGCTAAGTATAATGCCACAATTACAGCTGGAAACGTCACTCAAGTCAGTTTTGCCATAGACAGAACTAGCACCATTGCCGTCAAAACCGTAACCGATACCTGCGTGCCCAAATCGGCAGTCAATTTCTCGCTTTCCGGTTCAAAAATTATTGCAACAGCTCCCGATGTCTTGAAATATAGCGGATCTTTTGCAACGGACGGAAGCGGACAGAAAAATTTGAACAATATTGAATGGGACACTTATAATTTTGCTTTTAACGACAGCGTTTATGATTTGGTCGGATCCAATCCTTTAAATCCTATCGTTCTAGGTCCAAACGCCACTCAAAATCTTCAATTGATTGTCGCTCCGAAAAATGGAAGAGGATTGCTCGTTACCGTAACAGATGGAACAAGCGGACTGCCGATCTCGGGAGCAAGCGTGACTTTAACCAAAGGCTCGGATGTAAAAACCCTTATTACCGGACGCGGTTTTTTGCGCCAGTCTGATTGGTCTTTGGGTGACGGGCAAGCCGATATCGGAGATTTGCAAAAATTTTTCAGTTCCGATGGCAATATTGAATACTCAGCTTTTCCAAGCGAACTTCGCCTGAAAGAAACAGCCGGCCAATATCAAACTTCCGGATCCTTGGAGTCATCGACTTTTGATACAGGTTCAGCAAGCAATTTTCAAGAAATTTCATGGCAGCCGGAAAGCCAGCCTCCGGATACTGGCGCTGATTCTGTTTCTTTCCAAATCGCCACTTCCAGCGATAAAACGATAGCGGTGTGGAATTTCAAAGGCCCGGACGGCACGGAAAGCTCATATTACACTTTAAGCAATAGGAACATCAGCCCGGCCAACAATGGAGCCAGATACGCGCGATACAAAATTTATTTGAAAACGGAGGATACTGCTTTTACTCCGAACGTTTCAAATATAGCTTTTACGTTTACTTCGGATTGCACGCCTTCCGGACAAGTTTTTTTTGACGCGCTGGATAATGACACTTACACTTTAAATGTTTCCAAAGGCGGTTATGCCGTTTTGAATGACACGATAGACATCAATTCAAACTATAAAGATTATTCGGCAAAATTAAACGCTTTGTAAAAACTTTGCAATGCACAAAACTAATTCTAAAAAATTTTCCCGCAATTTATGCCGGAACCAAAAAGGGAATAAGGACTTTTTTCTGGCAGGATTCTCAATTGTTGAGACGCTTATTGCCATTGCCATTTTTACGTTCATCATCATTGTTCTGGCAAATTTTCAAAGAGATATTTTTTTCCTTAACATTGTCATTGATAACAGCTTGGCGGCCGAAAGCGAAGGACAGCATATCTTGCAGCCTATGGCCAATGAGCTTCGCGCGATATCAACTTCAAATACCGGAGTTTATCCGATTTTGTCCGCCGCCACTTCCAGCTTGGCTTTTTACAGCGACATTGACGCCGACGGGCTCAAAGAACAAGTCAGGTATTTTTTGAGCGGAACCATTTTAAAAAAAGGAGTCATTAAGCCGACCGGCAGTCCGCTTCAATATATATCGTCAAACGAAACTTTTTCCAATCTTGTCCACGATATAAAAAATGGGCCGGCCATTCCTATTTTTGATTATTACGATACAAATTACAACGGTTCGAGCGCTCCTCTCACAAATCCGCCTCCCATCGCTTCAGTAAGACTTATAAAAATTACTCTATATATAAGCAAAGATCCGCTTCATACACCGACGCCGGTTCAAGTGACAACACAGGTCACATTGCGAAATTTGAAAGATAACATGTAGAAATCGCGGATTTTCGCGGAACGAACGCGGATAACGCGGATAACGCGGATAAAAAACAAAAATGAATTTCCAATTTCTAATTTTCAAAAAAGGTTCAAACGGAATTATTATTTTAAACACTCTGGTTTTTGCCGCGATTGCCATTGTGATTATTACCGCTCTCGCCAACGCCTCGGTCGGAGTTTTTCAATACTCAAAACGCATTTTGTATCGTGAACAAGCTTTTCAGATTGCCGAAGCCGGCATTGATTATTACAGATGGCATCTGGCTCACGCGCCTTCGGATTTTAAAGACGGCACCGGCGTCGCTGGTCCATACACTCATAACTTTACAGACGCGGAAGGTAATGTCATTGGCCAATTTATTCTGGAGATAACGCCTCCGCCAATCGGTTCTACCGTTGTGACCATAAAATCCACCGGCAAAATTGTTGAAGACTCGGCAGTTTCAAGAATAATTGAGGTAAAACTTGCCATTCCGTCTTTTGCTAAATTTGCCATCGTTGCCAATCAAGAAATGAGATTTGGCGGAGGCACGGAAGTTTGGGGACCGCTCCATTCAAATGGCGGAATTCATTTTGACGGACTGGCGCACAACATCGTTTCAAGCGCCAAAGATAAGTACAACGATCCCGACCATGGCGGAGGAGACGAAATGGGAGTGCATACTCACATTGCTCCATGGGAATCAACACTTTTGAGCCCGATTCCCGATCGGTCCGATGTTTTTATAGCAGGAAGACAGTTTCCTGTTTCGGCTGTCGATTTTAGCGGTTTAACCTTGGATCTTTCCGATTTGAAAACTGAAGCAATCGCGAGCGGAAGGTATTTTGCCACAACAAACAAGAGTGGATATCATATTGTTCTCAAAACAAACGGCACTTTTGATTTGTATAAAGTTAATTCCGTGATTGATGCCGATACCTATACTGCAAACGGCAATTCTTGTTCTTCGGATCAAAACGGCCAAGGAAGCGATGGCTGGGGAACTTGGACAATTAAAACGGAAGCTCTCCTCGGCAATTATTCATTTCCCGCGAATGGAGTAATTTTTACGGAAGATGATTTATGGATTGACGGCCAAATAGACGGCGCAAGACTGACTATCGGAGCCGGTTATTTTCCCGATAGCTCCAGCAAGAGAAAAAGCATTACCATAAACCATAATCTTTTATACACCCATTTTGACGGAACCGATTCAATCGGGCTTATCGCTCAAAAAAATATCACAGTTGGGATGGAAAGCGACAATGTTTTGACTATTGACGCGGCGCTTATCGCTCAAAACGGCAGGGTGGGAAGATATTATTACGGGACGCATTGCGATCCGTACAATGTCAGGCAGACCATAAACCTTTTTGGAATGCTGGCTTCTTACGCCAGATACGGCTTCAGCTATACGGATAGCACGGGATATATAAACAGAAATATTGTTTATGACGGCAACTTGCTTTACTCTCCTCCGCCTTCTTTTC
>Ga0172379_10009714_pt1 | contig 11805 bp, 10 predicted proteins | sample GrowelOW334metaG_FD_119756 | JGI IMG/M metagenome (GOLD analysis project Ga0172379, IMG submission 119756) | Groundwater microbial communities from an aquifer near a municipal landfill in Southern Ontario, Canada - Groundwater well OW334 metaG | ecosystem: Environmental > Aquatic > Deep... | reverse complement strand
GCCTTCCGCGCCGTTTCGACCCGCTTGTCGATCATCTCAGGCCCGCGCTGCGACGCCAGCCACACGCCGCCCATCGTCCAGTCCGGCGGCGTCGCCTTCGGACGCCCCGCTTCAGCCGTCAACTGCGACACAACATCCGCCGGCTTCGGGCCCGGCAGCACGATAAACGTCACCTTCGCGTTGTTCCACACCTCGACATCCCACGTGTCCGCCGCTTTGTTGCAGAGGTTGAAAACGCTGTATTCCGGATTCGTTACGAGGAAGCCCTTTCCCTTCGCCGGGTCCATGAAATAGGGCATCGGAAAATACGAGTCCGTGAAACTGCCCATAGGCGGGAACGTCGAGTTCTTCACGCGGCCGACGCCCTGCTCCTGCACCCAGATCGGAACGGTTTGCCCCCGCAGGTCGATATAGTTGTACTGCTCGCCGAAGCCCCAGAAACGGTCGTCCGCCGCGCAGGCGAACTTCATCCGAACCGCATTCGCGGACGCCGCCGGGTCCTTCACGCTCACCGTAACGGACAGATTGCCCTCGTCCGTCTCTATGAAATTGACCGATCCCGCGCGTTCCGGCCCGCGTTCGAGCGTCACGCCGCCTGCGTCCATCGCGAACTCCAGCGCTCCCGCCTTCGCGCCGTTCTTTTTGAGCTTAAAGAACCCGAACTGCATCGTAACGTCCGGCTTGAACAAAACCGTTTCGACGCTCTTCAGCGCGTACAGCTCGCGGCCGCCGATCCGGATCGACAGCGTCCTGTCCGGCTTAAGCTCCACGCTGTACCGGCCCGCCTTGATCTCCACCGCCCGCGCAGCGGAGCCTATAAGCAACAACATCGCTACGGTCGCAAACGTTTTAATTGTTTTTTCTTTCATTTTTTCCCTGTATTCTTTTTTCTGTTTTACTTTTTCTTTTCGCTGTATTCTGAGTTCTGTCTTCTGGCTGCTTCTTTTCATTCTTTCCCTTTCTACCCTCTGCCTTCTACCATCTACTGTTTTTTCGCTTCATCCAGCGCTTTTCCCACGCATTCAAGACCTCCCACAAGCTCCTCGCGAGTCGGCCAGCCGTAGCCGATCCGCATATACCGGCGGTCCATCTCGAACCAGTGGCCAGGCCCGGCGTGCGTGGCGTATTTGCCGTTCAGCGTTTTATAGAAAAGGTCGACATCGACCCCTGAGTCCTCTCTGATTCGCGGGAAGCAAACGACGCCGCCGCGCGGCTCGACCCACTCCATGTCGCTCCGCCCAGCCATCCACGACTTCACAACCTCGAACGCCGCCTTGTTGTTCGCCAGAATTTCAGGCAGAATGCGCGACTTGTTCAGCAGCGCGTGGCAGGCGATCTCCTCGTCGACAATTGAGTTGCAGATGAAAATCTGCTCCTTCGCCGCGAGAAACAGTTCCTGCAATTTTTTGTCCTTCGCAATCAGCCATCCCATGCGCACACCCGGCAGCCCGTAGCTTTTCGACACCGACGCAACGCTGATCACGCGCGAACTGAGCGACGCCGCCGGCGGCAGCGCCCCGCCAAACGCCATCTCGCGGTAGGTTTCGTCGAACAACAGCCAGCAGTTGCGCTCCTCGGCGATCGCTATCGCCTCCCTCACATCCGACTCGCTCATCATCGCGCCGGTCGGGTTGTGCGGACACGTCAGGCTGATCAGCTTCGTGTCCTCGGTGACAAGCGACCGCAGGCGGTCCAAATCAACGCGGAAGCCGTCCTCGAACGACAACCGCAGGAATTCGATACTTGCGCCGATCGCGCGCGGCGTCTCGATGTTCGTCGCGTAATTCGGATGCGCCACGACTATTTTGTCGCCTTTCCCGAGCAGCGACGTCGCAACGATGAACAGCGCCGACGCCGCGCCGACCGTTATCAGAACGTCGTCCGCGCTCAGGCCCGCGCCTTCAGCCGCAACCGCCGCGCGCAATTCCGGTTTTCCCGCGTGGTCGGTGTACGCCAGCGCGAGATCGTTCAGATCAATGCCGAGCTTGCGAAGCGGCATGTCCGACACCGAGCTTTCAGTTAAATTGTGTTTGATATTTCCGTAACCGAGCTGCTCCGGCGACTCGATCTCAATAGGCATCCGTTTGTAGTTCATTGCATCCCCCATGCCGCGCCATGACCGCCCGCGGCAGATTTACCTAAATTCTATACAATTTTAGGGGTAATTGGGAATCGGTAACCGGGAATTGGATCGTGAACGCCGAGATAGCAATTTTCTTAATTGGGAGCGCGGGCTTCCAGCCCGCGTTTTTAATTCTTTTCCCCGGGAGCCATCGTTTTATGCGGGCAAGATGCCCGCGCTCCCAGTTAAACGCTGCCCCTTAAGTAAAAATCATAATCCATGGAACTTTCGCTGTGTGGAACGTTGCGTCAGGCCGCTCCTATCGCGAAGCCTGTTGAATTTTGGTTTGGAGACTGCTTTTCGCGCCGGGATGGTTCTCGATGAATTCCGAGAGGGACAATGCGGGCAGCCGTTTGCCGTACATTATTCCGCCTTCTGTTGAGTTGAACAGTTTAACTTTTCCGGAAACTACTTCCTGATCGAGCTCGAGATATTTGTTCAGCCATTCGAGTCCGGCGAGGAATCCCGGAAGCGAATAAATTTTGTTGCCGTTCGGGTCCACAGCTTCATAGTTGATTTCGCCTTCGTTCGGGGATTCCATGCACATATCGCAGCCGACAAACGTGATCGGGTTGCAGCCGCACCAGCGGGCGAGCAGATAGGCTGAATTCCCGCAGATGACGCCGCCGGGAATGCCCGCCACGCGGCCGCGCGTGAGCTCCACTTCCTTCATTTCGAACGCCTTGTCGTTGTCCTTGACGAGGAAGAAATGGACGCGCTTCCAAGGCAGTTCGAGCGTTCGGCGCGATATTTTTATCGAAGCGAGAAGGATCGTTTTATTTATCGGCAGACCGGCGAAGAAATCGGCGACTACATCCTGCCAGTCTATAACGACGACGAAATGTGGAATAATGCCCGCGGAGTAAACTTTTCTCAATGCGCGGTCCGTGCAAAACAGCGGGTACTCGCGGGCGTGTTCGGCGAGAAGTCCGATGTTCTTGTCGAGACTCGGGCCGGCGCCGATAACGCACCCCGGAACGCCCTCGAAAATATTGCGCAACGGCTTTATGTCTTTGTTTTTAGGAATGATATCCAAGTTGCCTTGAATATTGTCGAGCCACATGCTTTGCTGAAGACGTATATCGGCCGCCGGCAGATTTTTGCCGAATTCATTTTGTTCAACCGTCATGCTCGATCACCCACGGTTTGATTGTTCTGAATTGACAGCCGGCGCGCCTTTTACCACGGGCTGCCGCCGCCCATTCCGCCTCCGGGGCCGCCGCCCATTGGTCCCTGCCCGCCTCCGGGACCTCCCATCGGCCCCCGGCCGCCGCCGGGACCGCCGAAACTTCCCTTTTCTCCATTTTTCTTTGGCTGCATCGCCTGTTTCAACAATTCTTTCAACTTCGCCCTCTGGTCGCCGTTGAGAACGCCGCTCACCTCTATCATCAGATGGACGTCTCTCATCTGCATCAACACCGAATTCCGGGACATCTCAAGAATTTTTGCGTCAACCAGCGCCAAGTCCGGCTGTTCCTCATAGACAAGCTGATCGAGGTCCTTGCGGAGCGCCGTCATTTTTTCGCGCAAATCGGCGGTTGTGGGCGCCGCTATGGTTTTCGGGTCTTTCGGTTTTTCCACATAATTATTTGCTATTTCCCGGATTTTTGCCAGTTGCTCGTCTGTTATTCCGAGCTGCTTCTGGAAGCCCGGATTTTTTACGAGAATTCCCAAGCCGGCCCCCGGCATCATGCTCGACGCCATATCGATACATATCTGCTGCTCTTTATCCTTGCTTTCCGCTTTTATCCCGCCCCAAACCGACATCGCCGCAAACGCGGCGATCACGAGCCACAAAAACGTTCGCCTCTTCATCTTTCTCTCCTTATCTTTTGAAACGTATTTTTCTGCGGCGCTTTGACTTCTAATAGCCCGCCGCCGGCCCTGTCGCGCTCGTAACTACGCTTTTCTATTAGACGCTCGGCGGCTGTGAATATATTTAAATATGGCAAAATAATGGCGGCTTAAAATGGAAATATTTGGGGAAAATGAAATTTACTGTGTAAAATAAATTCAACTTGAGGCCACAATTTGTTGCCTCAAGATTTTCAATCTGAATTTCTCTTCGCGCCTTTGTTCTTCTGTTGTAAATCTTTTATCTTTTCACGGCGCCGATTGTTGTTTTATTGAAGATTCCTCGCTTCGCTCGGAATGACAGACATTTTTGCTTTTCCCTATATTCTTTCTAATGCTTTATAACTATTGCTGTATTCTGAGTTATGTATTCTGTATTCCGGCGCCTGCTTTTCTGTCTTTACCTAAGTTCTCGATGCCGGCTACTCGTTACTGATTGCCCCTGATCTTCTCAATTATCGCGTCGGCTTTCATCCCCGCCTCGCCGCGGGCGATGAACGGCTCCTCTTCCGGGGGCAGTTCGCCGAGAGCGTCGAGCAGGAAATTGTCGATCTTGCGATAGTGCGGGATATTGCGCAGCGGGCTCAGATCCGGCGGGATGAAGACGGAACCGCGAGAGCCGAACAGCCCCCTGCCCGTCTCGACCGTCACTCGCGCTGGAATCAGCGACTGCAGATTCGAGTTCGTTTCGTACATCACATTTCCGTCCTCGCAGAGAAAGCGCGCGTCCTGCGTTTCCCACAGCGCGAGCGCGCGGCTGCTCATCGTCAGGAACACGACAGGCCCGTTGTTATATTTCAGCAACGCCACGCTGTGCTCGGGCTTCCGCGCGTCCGGCGACACCATTCGCGACGAGCCTTCAACGGAGTCCGGAACGCCGAACATCCACACCGCGAGGTCTATGCTGTGGCAGAACACTTCGAGGATGCCGCCGGGGATGCGCGGATCGCTGAACCGCCAGTCCGGACTGAACCCCTCCATCGACATCCCCGCGCGGCGCGCCAGATTCAGCGCGTTGTTGATCGCGGGCACGTTGCCCATTGTGGACAAACCCTTCCAGCGGAACTCGGCGTGGAAACACGCTCCGTATTCGCCGCCGGCGGCGAGCTCGCGCGCCCGGGCGATCCCACGGTCGTACCGCTGGTGGAACCCGACGTGCAGCGCGACTTTGTTCTCCGCGCACGCGTTCACCATCCGCGCGCCCTCCTCGGGCGATATCGAGAACGGCTTCTCGCACATTACATGGATTCCCCGCGACGCCGCCGCGCACACGAGGTCCGCGTGCGTGAATGTCGGCGTGCAGACGCTCACCGCGTCCAGGCCCGCGCGGTCAAGCATCTCCTCGGCGTCGGAGAAAACCTGTTTCACGCCGAAACGCGACGCGAGTTTGCGCGCCTGCTCTTCGCGCGTGTCGCACACAGCGACAAATTCGCAGCGCGGATTCAGCTTATAGTGCAGCGCGTGCCCCGGCTCCGAAAACCGGCCGCATCCGATGATCCCTACGCGCAGTTTTTTCTTGCTCATGTCCGACTCCTGTTTTTTCGCTTTTCGTTTTTATTCTACTACAACAATGACCAATAGCAAAAGCGCGCCACGCTTCCGGCGATTTTTAGGGGCAGATTTTAAATCTGCCCCTACGGGCGGCGACGCCAAGCTCGTCATTTCGAGGAAGCTGTTTTTTGGCTGTTGTTAGCCTGCCCTCGCACGTTTTAAGCGGGAGAAGCAACCCCGGCCTATCTCCATGTCCGGTTTTGCTTCGCTTCGCTCGCAATGACGCCCCTGATTTGCCGCTATGCTCCGAATTCTGGTATAATGCTGCCAGAGGATTTCTTGCGGGACACAACATAAACCGAAGTCGCGGAACATTTATTCGCGACGACTGTCTTACCGGATGTGGCAGTAATTGAAAGCTTCAGTTCAAAAATATTACGGGGAGACTAATATGAAAAAGCTCAGGCCGTTTACTTTTGTTGTCCTTGTTTTTGTGCTCGGATTGATAGCGGTTATTGTTTTAGGCCCTAAATTATTTATCGGTTCGGGATTTGGAAAAATTTCGGGCCAGCTAAACAATGTTGAGAATTCAAAATACACTTCAAACATTATCGGCGCACCCGTGCGCGGAAAGCTTTTTGCCGGCATCATTGATAAAAATGTTGCGGTTTCGGATTATGCAGGAAATCTGAGTTTAGAAGAAGAATCACCTGTTTCTTTCGACAGGAAAATCATCAAAACCGGCGCTATATCTCTCGAAGTTATTTCAATAGAAAAAGCTATGGCGGCGGTAAAGGAAGCGACAAATAAAGCGGGCGGATTCATAGGAAGCTCGTCCGTGGAGGAACAGCCGCAGGACGCGAAATACGGCAGCATTGTCGTTCGCATTCCGCAGACGGCTTTCGACGGCGCGCTTTCCACTCTCAAGAAAATCGGCCGCGTCACGAAGGAAAATGTCGCCGGAGAGGATGTAACCGAGGAATATGTCGACATCGAGTCGCGGCTTCGCAACCTCAAGCGCGAAGAGGCGCGTTTCCTCGATGTGCTCGACATGGCGAAAAGCGTGAAGGATATCCTCGCCGTGGAAGAGCAGTTGGGCCGCGTGCGCGGCGAGATCGAAACCTCTGAAGGCAGACAGAAATACCTCGACAACCGGATCGCGCTCGCGACGATAACCATCGATATGTACGAAAAGGCCTCCGTCGCCTCGGCGACGCCGAAACTTTGGGGCATTGCCGACACTCTGAAGAAAGCGCTCCGCGCGTTTCTTGAAACCTTCCGGACAATTCTATTCGCGTTAATCTGGATCGCCGTCTTCTCGCCGCTAATCATCCTGATTTATCTGCTCTCTATCATCTCCAGGCGCTACAGAGCGAAGAAGGCGAAAAAGCAATAAATTATTGCATGTAAGAATCGTCGTTGTGAGGAAGCTGTTCTGTGGCTGTTTTGCGCCTGCCCCCGAAAGCATTAGCCCGGGGAAGCAATTCCGGGTTTAATTTCTATATAATGGTCATGGTCATTTCCTGCCTTCCCAGGGAAGGGACTTGTAGTATCTCGTAACTGCTCCATAACATTTTTCGAAATCAGGCAAAACGCCATCTATTTCAAGTTGCAAAGTAGGGTAATCGATTTTTGATCTCTTTTTTATATCTTCATTTTCCAAAGATTTTTTATCAACTTTCAATCCCCTCGACTCTGATTTTCTAATCAACGATTTTAATATAACCTCTTTTATGCTTTCATCTTCTAAATATCCCTTTTTTATAAGGCAATAAATGTCATATGCATCCTGTCTTCGCTCTCTATTTCTAACCGTTTGTTGAATGATTGCTCTATATTTCTCGCCTACTATGTCAGCAAGACTATAAACCTTTATTTTTTTTTCGCCTTCAAGCTCAACCGTATCAATTTTGCAGTTGTATTCGTTAAAACTGTAATCCACCTTCAGCGCGTCCGGGCAATTATTGGCCACCAGTCTTTTGTGTTTCGGCTTGCCCTTGTACGCGTATCCAATCTTTATTTTTAATGTTTGGAAAGTTGCATCTTCCCGCGCCGGCTTGACTTCATGCGATTGGATCTTGCAATCCAACCCGTATTCCAGCTTATTTACAGCGATTGCAAGCCCTTCTCTTAATTTCAATAGAAATTTCGTCTCGTCGAAATCAGCAAATTTTTTCGACGTTGAAAAATCGACATCCGTTGTGTATCGAGAGCTTTCGAATTTAACGGCAAGCAATATTCCGCCCTTCATTATCATTTCCTGCCGCAAATCGCCTGTTTCGGCTATCGCAACTAAAAGCGTATGTACCGCCTGACGATGTTCCTTTTTTGCAGGCGCATCGCTTTCAATAACCCATTGCCTTATCCTGTCAGACATTTATCGAGAGACACCATCTTTCTGAATATATCGGGCTGTACGCGGCAGCCGGATCAAGTTTCTTCGAGCTTCCCCTTTGAACATTCTTAGCCCACTCATCCATTTTCCCGTCTTTAACTCCGCAGCGTTCCTCCAGCAAATACCCTACACGCGCTTTTTCAATCAACTTCCCGTTTCTATCAACATGGTCGATGATTGCTCTTTTGTATGTTTCTCCATGCTCAGCATAGACTTCCATCACATGCCGTATTCCTCCGCAATATTCCTGCTCCCGCACCATATCGAGAAAAGTTCTGCCAATCGTCGAGACTCTTAGATTCCTATCTTCCGTCTTTTTAAAAGCCCCTTGGTGAATGCTCGAATACTGTATTACCAGCTTTCCGTTTATTTTCTCCATTTTTATTTTTTTCAACATAGGCAATCCCGCGTCGGCATATTCTTCAAACCATTGCCCCAAATCCTTCTTCATTCTTTCAATCGCAAATATCCTCCACTGTCTGTTCGGCGGAGTCGAAACAAATAACGTATGAGGAACTCTATCAGTAAGTCCATGAAAAACCATCGCGCTTAAATGCGACACATATAAAAAGGGATCAACGGCACAAGCTATATCTCCTGCATCATATCCCCTTTTCCCGGTGATTTTATATGCCGCGCTCTCCGTAAATTCCTTATCGTAAGTGATGGCTCCGTTATTAATCATCCGATCAACGAATTCATTTACAACATTGTAGCCTTTGCGTTTTCTGCTTTTTAACTTCTTTTCCTTATACAGCCTGAATATACGAGACCAAAGATCATACCGTGAAATCACAGGTTGATTTAATTCTCCCAACATCACATTGACTGCGCCAAGCTCCATTGCGTTTCCTCACCCGTTGTGTTATACGTCCTTAGGACGTATAACACAACGGCTAAACAATGTCAAGTGTCAAGTCTTGTGCGTTTTGATAGCATTGATTGTCACTATTGACAATTCATAAACGATATGCTATACTAAACGTCCTAAGGACGTTTAGTATAGCATATCATCTAACTCGCTTCAATTTCATAAACAAAAGACGCGGTATTTCCGCTCTTTTATAGGTTTGCTGTTCACCCTAAATGATGCGCATTATTGTTGCCATTTCTTTCCGTTTGCGGGTATAATCGGAGTTAATGAAAACCGTCGAGCCGAAAAAGCAGAAACATAAAATCCCAACGGTCGAGCGGCTGATCAATCTCAGCGTGTTTCTTCTGAATGAGAAGAAGCCGCAGACTCTGCGCTCGATCGTGGACCAGGTGGACGGTTTCGAAAAGGACAAAGACTTCGAAGCGAACCGGCGGATGTTCATCCGCGATAAAAAAGCGCTCGCCGAGCTCGGCATTCCGGTTCGGCTTGCCAAAACAACCGACCCCCTGACCGGCTACGAAACCGAAGCTTATAAAATAAATCCTCAGGATTTTTACCTGCCGACTATTTTGTTTTCCGAAAGAGAGGTCGGAGCTTTGTCGGAGCTTGGCCGTCGCATTTCAGGCGGCGCGGGCGCGCCGCCGATGCGGGAACTTGAATGGGCGCTCGCGAAGATCGCATCCGCCGCGGGACGTCCGGCGCCCGGCGCGAGTCCGGGCGAACCGGTTCTTCTGCAACTCGACCGCCCGGAATCAGCCGCCGACCCGGAACTTCTCGCCGCCCTGCAGGATGCTGTCGCCGAACGGAGAACAGTCAAGCTCCGCCACCGCGCGTCCGCCGGACGCTCCGTGGACCGCCGGGTCGATCCATACGGGCTCTTCCTGCGACGCGGTTTCTGGTATCTCTACGGCTATTGCCGCCTGCGGAAGGACCCGCGCCTGTTCCGGCTCGATCGCCTCGAACTGCTCGACGCGCCGCAGGCCGGCGGAGCGCCGGATTTCGAGCCGCCCGCGGGCTTTTCCATCGAGGAACAGTCCCGCCGCCGCGCCCCGTGGGAGTTCGGCGATGAACGGCCCACAATCGCCGGCATCCGCTTCCATCCCGACCTGTTTTGGCAAATCCGAAACGTCTGGGGCGACCTCCCATCCGTTTCGTTAAACGAAAACGACTATTCGATGGCCGTCAAATCTGTCAATAATTACGCGCTTATTTCGTGGGTTTTGGAGTTCGCGGACCGCGCGGAGATTGTCTCGCCGCCCGCGCTGCGGGCTAAAATGGCGGAAACGCTGAAAGGTATCCTCGCAGATGCGGGAGAAGACGCCTGAAAAGGTTAAAAAGCTGATCGGGATCGCGAACGCGGTCTATCTGAATCAGGGCCGGACGCCGGACGAGCTTGCCGTGTTGCTTAAAGTCGACAAGGCGGAGCTTCTCGCCGCGCTCGAAACGCTGAGCCTTTGCGGGCTGCCGCCGTACGGTCCGGGCGACCTTTTCGACACTTACATAGAAGAAGGCAAGGTTTACATTCACCACGCGAACGGGCTTTTCGAGCGGCCTGTGCGCCTGGACCGCGCGGAGGCGCTGGCGCTGCTTGTCGCCGGGCGCGCGTCGGGACGCGGAGTCTCGCGCAACGCCGATCTCGATTCGGCGATGCGGAAGGTTCACGACGCGATTGCCCCCGGCGAAGAGGCCGGGATTGAACGCATTTCGGAACAGCTCGATATCTCGCCGGAGACGGGCAATCTGCGCCCGCTGCTCGAAACGCTGAAAGCCGCCGCCGGCCGCGAAAAGGTCGCGATCGAATACTTCACCCCGGCGCGCCGCGAAACCGCCCGCCGCACGGTGCGTCCGTACGGTCTTATCTATGATGTGGAACGCTGGTATCTCGTCGGCTGGTGCGAGTCGCGCCGCGGGCTGCGCGTGTTCCGGGTGGACCGCATCAAATCCGCGCGGCCGGCCGGAGAGCGGTTCGAAATGCCCGCCGGATTCGATCTAACAAAGTTCCGGCGCGAGGAGATGTTCCGGTTTATCGAACGCCCACACAAGGTCTGCGTTAGCTACAAAGCGACATCCACCGAAGCGGCTCCAACCGAAACCGAATTCAACACGGACAGTCTCGAAAGCGTTGTCGCCACTGTGCTCGGCTACGCCGGCCAGGCGGCCGCCGTTTCGCCCCCGGAATTGCGGCGACTCGTACGCGCCGCCGCAAAAGACGCTTTGAAGCTATATGAATAGAAAAGATAAAATAAGAAAGAAAAAGACATTAAGGGAAACTTTTGAAAAAGTTTCCCTTAAGATCCTTTCAAAACTTTATAACGCTTCGCGCGGCTGCGCGCGCTCCGCTTGTGGTTATACACATTTCGAATGCCGATTTGAATCATTAGCAGATCTTTGAGGCCCGAATAAAAGCCGGCCGGCCGGCAAAATTTCCCTTAAGATCCTTTCAATACTTTATAACGCTTCGCGCGGCTGCGCGCGCTTCGCTTAGGGCTATACATATATCGAATGCCGATATGAATCATTAGTAGATCTTTGAGACACGAATAAAAAGCCGGCCGGCAAAGTTTTTTCTCGAAATAGATTTTTTTGATTTTGAGATGCGCCGTCCCCGAAAAATGTCACACCCCCTGATTATGATTATCGCAACAAACTGGGGAGGCGAAAAAATGTTCGACAAAGACGGGATGACGATCGAAGAGCATTTCTACTGGATCACGGCTGTTTTGGGGCTGTTGGCGCTGGCGATATTTATGACAATATCGAATCCGGCCGTTCACATGTAAAGCAGTATTCTGATAAACGGCGGACACGAAAAGCAGAACCCTGAAGGAGATTTTTCACGCAAATGTGATTTTGGATATCAATAACTTTCGTGGCCGGTGTGATAAATTTGATATTTCGGCAATTCCGCGCCTGTTTTGCCGGCGGGATGATATTTATTTTCAAGAACATGCGGAATACTGGCCACGACAGCGGTAAGAAACCAGAACGGCTCCATGATCCGGATTAAAACAAATGTATTTGCGGCCAGTCCATGAATCAACAGGCCGGCGATAGCGCAGATATAGCCCT
>Ga0172379_10009713_pt1 | contig 11806 bp, 9 predicted proteins | sample GrowelOW334metaG_FD_119756 | JGI IMG/M metagenome (GOLD analysis project Ga0172379, IMG submission 119756) | Groundwater microbial communities from an aquifer near a municipal landfill in Southern Ontario, Canada - Groundwater well OW334 metaG | ecosystem: Environmental > Aquatic > Deep... | reverse complement strand
CATCTCGTGTTGTGTTAGAACGCTTGCGCGCTGGTATTTCCTCGGCTATATCTTTCGAAGTTTTATGGGGAAGGGGATTAAAAAAATCGTTTCTTGAGACGCACATTCTAAAGGCTTTCCAAGATAAATCCTACATTATGACTGTAAAAATGCCGGATGGTCAGAATATTGAATCAGTGTTGAAGAAATTACCAGTACCTTATGACGCAAAATTCATATATGTTATTGTTAATCCTAATCCTTATTTTGCATATAATATTTATATATGCCGTTCGTGTGGCAATGCTCAAGGGATGGAAAGTATATTTAATAGCACAACACATGGTATTGAATTCAAAGAAACATTTAGAAGTAAATTATCTCTTTGGGTTAATGAAATTCCAAGTCTTCCCGGTTGTTCTTCTTCGGAGGCTATATTGATTGAAGGTCAAGAAATAGATGTGGTAAATCGCAGTATGATTGATCCATCAACCATACCTGCTAATGTTAGTAAAGAAGATAAGGCAACTATATTAACTAGTGAGGCAAAGAGCAAAATGGCTCTGGGTGCGATGGCAAAGTCCATTGGTTTTTTGCAAATCGTAAGTACAGAATTAGGATTAGAAGTTATTCCCTGGAATGCTATTTTTCCAGATGCTATACAGGAGCAACAAATAGCACCTGTTAAAGCGCGGTTTGAAGGCGGTGCTGGGGTAAGCCTTTTAACAAATATTTATAAAGTTTATCCAAACTTTCATCTGCTTCTTTTGTTTATATTTAATCAAAATTTATCTCGTTTAACTGGTGGCGCTATTGTTGCTACTGGCAAACCGCTTGCTACTTTTTTTTGTTTACCTGACAAAAAGTTTCGTATTGAAATTAGTTTTAGAGATATTGTTATTCAAGGCAATTCATCAAGATCTGGTGCTAAGTCAATTTCCATGCCTGGTGAGTGTTGCATAACTTTGGATGTAAACTGCGTCGTTGCTTCTAACGGAGATTATGAACTTAAGTTTGATCAGATACAATTATTGGCAAGTAATACCGTCTTGAGTAATCTGTTTGATGAAAATTTAGATGTGGCTAGTTTAAAGTTATTGTTAGGATCTGATTATCTTGATTTTGCAATTATTCAAGAAAAGTTGTTTGGCTTTATTGAAAAAGTAGCGCAGATGTTACAAACGAAAAAGATTAATGATGAGAAATTACGTGACAGATTTGGTCTGTTGCGTGTCGATCTTATGCAAAAGCTACAAGAACGCAATCCTAATTTTATGCAAATTCAAGAGAGTGCTGTAGTATTTTTGGAGTGTATTCAGAAGTTAGATTTTGGGAAGATGGAATTATCAGCGCAAATAGCAGAATTGAATGTTATGCTAGATAAGATTAAGTCAGACCATGACCAGCGTGCGAGCGAAAAGGCAGCAGCATGTTCTGGGTTAGGCATTACTTCTGCTAGATTTTTTGCACTACCACCTTCTGCATTTGAAGGTGTACCACCACCCGGAAATCCTGATGCATCTTCTTCAAGTTTTGGAAATTGGTTAGAGCGGACTACTGAGAAATTACAACAAGTACAAGAAGCTATGAAAGAAGAAAGAGATGACATCGGTAAAGAAGCATCTGTTTTATTTGGTAGTGTGGTGGTAGTACCTCCTGTTTTAGGAGCCGGAGCACCGCCGAAAGTAGAAATTGCAGTTAAAAAAAAGGGGGCATCAACAACATTAAAATCACCTACACCACCGCCCGTTCAAGAAGTGGATGATTCTAAGCGTTCTCTTGCTCCGTCTGCAGCAACCCCGGCTAGTGGTTTTTCTGCGGCGATGAGAACTGTAGGGAATTTTGGTGATAGACTATTAGGTAGTACCAAAATAGCTGGGAGAAGTGCGATAGATAGGTTAGGTCAGACTACAGTAGGGCTAAAGGTTGAAAAAGTCGTCGAAACGGCAAAAGAAGCATTAGGCGCTGCAGCAGAACGAGCAAAGGTTAGAGAAGTAGTCAATGCTGCGGGAGCAGTATTTAATGTTGCGTCAGAAACAGCAAAGACTGTTGTCACAGCAGCAACAGTGGGTTCAGCTCTGACGGTAAAGCATGTGATCGGTGCAGCTGGTGATCGTGGTAATACGTATAAACCTGGAGAGACGCGCTCATTTCATTAACTGATATTACGTAACAAAGAGATTTTTTTATTTCGTTTCGGTCTGGTTTATATAAAATAAAATTTGTTATAAATCAATATGTTACAAAACGCAGTGATGTTTTTTGACTGAAATGCACGATATTGCGAAATAGTCTTGACTTTTTTGCAATATCGTGCAAAATAGTCGCATGGAAAGATTGCAAAAACAATTGATTTTAAAAGACCTGCCTAAAAAAATGGTTTTTCTTGTTGGTCCGCGCCAGTCCGGAAAAACTTGGTTAGCCAAAGATATATTGAAAAATTATCCGAATGGACTGTATTTAAACTATGATAATTTTGCTGATCGCAAGATAATAAAGCAAGCAGCATGGAAATCGAATACATCTCTTTTGGTGTTGGATGAATTACATAAAATGCCAGGTTGGAAGAATTATCTCAAAGGAATTTATGATACCAAAACGGAGCAATTGCAAATTTTAGTAACAGGCAGTGCGCGCTTGGATATTTTTCATCAAGTTGGAGATTCGCTTGCAGGTAGATATTTTATTCACCATTTGTTGCCTTTTAGTCCAGCGGAATTAAAAAATACTATTTACGCCAAAGATAGCGAACGCTTTCTTGCTCGCGGCGGATTTCCGGAACCTTTTTTGGCTGAAGACCCAATCGACGCTGCTCGTTGGCGTAATCAATATGTTGATAGTTTGCTTAGGACGGACGTTTTTGAGTTTGATAACATTGACAACATAAAAAACATGCAGTTGGTTTTTGAGCTATTAAGAACCAAGGTTGGATCACCCGTATCTTACAAATCTATTGCCGAAGATGTAAATATAGCGCCAAACACTGTAAAAAAATATATACGCATTTTTGAATCGTTATATTTTGTATTTCGTATCACGCCTTTTGCAAAAAACATCGCTCGAAGTTTAGTGCGAGAGCCAAAACTTTATTTTTTTGATGTTGGTTTGGTTAGAGGTGATGTTGGTGCTAAGTTGGAAAATTTTGTCGCATTATGTTTATTAAAACATGTGATGGCAAAAAATGATTATGCGGGAAAAGAAAGTGCTTTACATTACTTGCGGACCAAAGATGGCATTGAGGTTGATTTTGCTTTAGTAAATGATGGGCAAATCGAACAGATTGTTGAGGTGAAAAATAGTGATGATACGTTACATCGTGCTTTGCTAGCATTCAAGAAAAAATATGCTTTTGCTGCTACACAACTAGTGTACGACTTGCGCCAGGAGCGAGTTGAGAACAATATTGAAATAAATAATTTAATGAATTATTTGCTTTCTTTGGAAGTATTGTAAATAGATTGATTACGTTGTTTTTTCTGCAACAATTGGCAAAGTCACACCTGTTTGACCTTGATATTTTCCGTTGCGATCTTTGTAGGATACTTCGCAAGATTGATCTGATTCCAAAAATAACATTTGCGCAACTCCTTCGTTAGCATAAATTTTTGCTGGCAAAGTTGTGGTGTTAGAAAATTCTAGAGTTACATGTCCTTCCCATTCTGGTTCCAGCGGGGTGACGTTAACAATAATTCCGCAGCGGGCATAAGTTGATTTGCCTAAACAAATAGCCAGCACATTGCGTGGAATGCGGAAATATTCCACCGTTCGTGCCAAAACAAAAGAGTTTGGCGGAATAATGCAGACGTTGGTTGTGATATCAACAAAACTATTGGGATCGAAATTTTTAGGATCGATAAACGCCGAATTTATATTGGTAAATATTTTAAATTCGGTAGCGCATCTTACGTCGTAACCGTAGCTGGAAACGCCATAGGAAACAAGAGTATTGTTTTGGTTAGTGTCGGCACGGATTTGGCGATCAACAAATGGCTCAATCATTTTGTGTTTTAGCGCCATTTCGCGAATCCAAGAATCTGGTTTGATGCTCATTGTTTTCTGCTCCGTATTTTGTGTGGGTTTTGTTATCTAAAGTCAAAACTTAGCACATCTCGAATTGTATTGGCTTTGGCTAACAACATCAATAATCGGTCAATACCTAACGCCACGCCAGCGCATGCTGGCATGCTTGCAAGGGATTGTAAAAGATTTTCGTCAAGCGGTGGGCATGACATATTCAGTTCTTGCCGCTGTGCTAATTCTGTAATAAATCTTTGGCGTTGTTCAATAGGATCATTTAGTTCATGAAAGCCATTGGCAAGTTCGATACCTTTGATATAAACCTCAAATCTTTCTGCAACTGCTGGTTTTTCAGCGTCTTTACGAATTTTTGCTAGCGCTGCTTGAGCTTGTGGAAAATCATATATAAAAATAGGTCTATTTTCTTTCGCAAAATGAGGCTCAATTAAATGTGTTAGTAATAATTGCATCCAAACGTCTTGGTCGGCGGTGTCCAAATTTACATTAATTCCGTTATCTACAGCGCACTTTTTCAATTGCTGAACAGAGCAAACAAGTGGATTTATGTTTAAATAGTGTAGAAAAAGTTCTGCATAGGTATAGCGAATCGCAGTTTTTACATCGAGGATGAAGCGTAAAAATTCTTCCATTTCGTCCATTAATTGGTGATGATCAAATCCAATTCTGTACCATTCTAAAATAGTAAATTCAGGATTATGAAATTTACCAAGTTCTCCATTACGAAATGCTTTGCAAACTTGATAGATGTCTCCGCTTTCCTGTGCCAATAATCTTTTCATGGCAAATTCCGGCGAGGTTTGCAGATATAACGTTTGTTTTGTTTGATCGGAATTAGAATCAAAATTACCAAAATAATATTGACTAGAAAAGCTTTCAATGTGGGATGAGGGAATTGTGCAAGGATAGAGCAGTGGAGTTTCTACTTCGAGCACCTTACGTTCTTTAAAAAAATGACGAATTTTTTCTAAAAGTGCGGCGCGAAGTTGTAGTTTTGTGCGAGTGTTCACTGCGTTTACGTTTATTTTACGCGGGCAACATATTCCCCGGTACGAGTATCTATTTTCAACAAGTCACCAGTATTAACGAACATAGGAACTTTAACCGATGCGCCTGTTTCTACGGTGGCTGATTTTGTTCCGCCAGTAACGGTATCACCGCGGATGCTTGGCTCTGTGTCTGTAACTTTTAAGGTAACAAATATTGGTGGAGTCACAGAAAGAGCTACTCCATTCCATAAAGTAACTGCACAAATATCTTGTTCTTTCAGCCATTTTGCAGCATCTCCTACCGCGACTTTGTTGATTGCATATTGCTCATAGCTTTCAGGGTGCATGAAATGCCAAGACTCTCCGTCATTGTAAAGATATTGCAGCTCCAATTCAGCGACGTCCGCACCTTCCAGGGTATCGCCGGATTTTAATGTTCTTTCTAAAACGCGACCAGTTTTCAAATTGCGAAGTCTTACGCGATTAAACGCCTGTCCTTTACCAGGCTTGACGAATTCGTTTTCGACAATGCTGTATGGATCGCCATCCATAAGTAGTTTCAAGCCGCTTTTAAATTCATTAGTTGAATAGGTTGTCATGGTATAATACCCTTTTTATACTTTTTGCAGTTTATTTTTTAGAATTTCGGAATCTATCCGGTCTAAATTATAGCAAACAATTAAAGTTAGAATTTTTTGTTGACGCTATTATGTATCTTATTGATTTTAAAAGAATTTTTTTTGACATAAAACGCTTAAATCAATATTTTACCGAGTATACACGAAGAAATTTGTTGAGAAAAGCATAATCTAAATAACTGAATGTTACGGTTACGCACAAACTTTATTTATGGGTAGCGCTTTCAGCGCTATGATTTTACGTTGTACTATTTCCTAGGGTTTGATTGTGCGCAAAACCAGCACACAATCAAACCCTAGGAAAATGTACGTCACAGCATAATAGCGCTGAAAGCGCCACCCATCAATAAGGGTTGTGTGTAGCATCAGTAAATAAGTTAAAAATTGGAAATTAAAAAATACAATGAAAATAAATTTTACAAACATTGGTGTTGTCCGCAATGAAATTACAGAAAGACATGCTATGCCGGTTTGCGGGGTTAAATCGGAAATTCATATCAATCCTGAATATCGCAAGGCTTTGTTTCGTATTGATCAACAAACACATTTGTGGATTTTAGCGTATTTGCATAAAGGAAAAAGAAACGTTTTGACGGCAAAACCTAGGAAATCGAAGGCACCCGGGTTGGCTAAAATTACCCGCGGAGTTTTTTCCATGCATTCTCCAGATCGTCCCAATCCAATTGCATTAACGAAGGTGAAGCTGCTTGCGCGCAAGGGATTGGTGTTGTATGTTACAGGATTAGATGTGATTGATGGTACTCCGGTTCTGGATATTAAGAGCTTTAAATAAATGATAAAAAGTAATCATAGCAGTTTAGTTATTTTGCAAGATATTAGCGTTGCTTGTGGGCAAAGAAATATTTTACAAAATATTTTTTTGGATATTGGCAAGGGACAAATTGTATCGTTTATTGGTGCATGCGGTAGTGGTAAAACTACATTGCTAAAATTAATTTCAGGTTTTTTGATTGAAGAAAAAGGTTGGAAAATTACTGGGGAAACAATATTTTTCCCAGGGTTGCGCTTGGCAAGTGTTAGTCAAAGCCCAGGATTACATGTTTTTAAAAATTTTGTTTATGAAGAATTTACAAATCTTAGCAAAACAGAAGTGGCACAGTTATTGCAAAAAAATGAGTGCATACATTTGCTAGAAAAACGTTGCTTGGAATTGTCGCAAGGTGAAAAAACTATTGTGGCAATTTTGCGTGCTTTGAGTCAAAACGTTAATCTTTTGGTATTAGATGAAGCTTCTGTCAATTTATCGCATGCGCGACGTGAGTGGTTAAAAGCAGTAATCAAGAATTTTCGCGATAATGGTGGCGCGGTAATTATTGTTGATCATAATAAAGTAGCGATTGATTCGGCGGATAAGATATTTTTGCTTAAAAATAATCAAATAAAGGTGATCGATTATCAAAATGCCGCGTCATTTTTAACCTTGGAAAATTCGTATGCTGATGCACAACATAACGAACAAAACAATTCAGACATGCTTGTTGCTGCTGTGGATGAGCCAAACGTTGTTGCAACAGATGTGTTGGAAGTATCAAATATTGCTGACGATTGTATTTTTAGTTCAGAGAAAAACCCGCTAAATTTTGTGCTTAAATCAGGTGAAATAATTGGAATTGCTGGAGAGAATGGAAGTGGCAAATCGACATTAATTGCGATACTGTGCGGAATAAAAAAACCAACAGGAAAAGGGACTATTTATTGGAATAAAAAAGAACTCACAAAAATGCGTGAGCGTAAAAATCTTTTGTCTTTTGTTACGCAGGAAAGCGCCGCCCAGTTTTTTACCAACAAAGTAGGTGACGAACTTAATCTTGTAAAAGATAATGTTGCAACAAATTTGGCACAAAAACTAATAAACCTTGCCGAACTTGATCTAATACTTGATTGCTCAATTGCATCATTAAGTTATGGCGAAAAACAGCGTTTGGCAATTGTTTATAGTATGTTGTCGAATACAAAAATTTTAATTTTTGATGAGCCGACATATGGTATGGACAAAATGGCATATGATTTTTTTGTTGCTGCATGTAAGTTATTAGCAAAGCTTGGTAAAATAATTATTATAGCCTCACACGAAAAGCAATTATTAGCTGTGTTAACGAATAAAATAATTACTATATGAAAAAAGAATTTTATAATGCAGCCTACATTGCCATTTTTGGCACGTTGTGGGGGTTGGTGGAAATCCTTTTGGGAAATGTTTTGCATTTATTTGATGTCCCATTTAAAGGTACAATATTATCTGCTCTAGCCTGTATTATTTGTCTGGTTGGTGGTAAACTTTTACCATCAAAAAATAAATTTCCCATAATTTCAATGGGAATAATTGCTATTCTTTTGCGATTGCTTTCTTTTGGTGTTTTTAAAATTCATATTTTTATTTCGATGTTTACGGCAGCTGTTTTAATGCAAGTTGCGGTCAGTCTTATGGGTTATAATCTTGTTGGTTTTATCGCAGCTGGAATTTTAGCCAGCTTTTCTCCATATATTTTTTCATTGTTGTTTTTTGGCTTAATTTATGGCCAAAGTATTTTGGTGTTATATCACGGCATTTTAAAAGAACATAACGCTGTTAGTTTTTTTATCCATGGTGGTATTTATATTGCGGTATTTATATTTTTTTTAAATCTGGTGATTGGTGTGCTAAGCGGAATTGCAGCTTTTTATTTCGGGAAAAAATTACAACATGTTCAAAATACATAAAATTAAAATTGGTTTTGCGCTCTTGTCTTTTGCCGTTTTGTTTACGACGAACATTGTTTGGCATGTTTTAGCAATAGGAATTCTATCAATATTTGCATTGCGGCGGTTGCGGGAATTAAAAAATCTTAAATTTTGGTTGGTTTTTTTGGTGTTGGCGTTTTTGCCTTGTGTTTTTATTCAAACTTGGCAAATGTTTTGGCTAGCATGCTTGGTACTTTGTCGATCAATAATCATATATTTGGCGCTAATAACTATTGCCGAAAATATCAATCTTAATGCTCTCAATAAAAATCTTCCTAAAATCATTGGCAAACGTTTGGCTATGATTGTGGTTTTGGCTTTTAATTTAATGCCAATGGTAAGAGATATTTTGCTCAAAAATTACGCATTATTTTATTTCAAAAAAGCCGCAAACATTTCATTGTTTAAAAAAACCATTGCTTATGTTTTGGCGGTGTTTCGGCAGGTTATTAATGCTGCGGATTGTTGTGCGGAAAATATGTTTTTATCGCATGTGTTAGCAAGTCCAAAAGTTATAATTATTAGTGGTGAAAAACATTGTGGAAAAACTACTTATGCTGCTGCATTGATGGATGAGTTCAAAGCAAAGAATTGGCCTGTAAGCGGTATATTAGCCCCGAGCACTATTCAAAACGGTCGCAGAAATACTATTTATGTAATGGATTTGCAAACAGATGAAAAACTACTTCTTGCTTCACGCGAAGATATTGTTGCTGATAAAGCTTATACTTACGGTGGTTTTAGTTTTTCGCAGTCTGGATACAAATTTGCTCGCAATGCGTTATTAAATCATATTCCAGGAAGCATTGTGTTGTTAGACGAATTTGGTCCACTTGAGTTTGCTAATATGGGTCATGCGGATGAATTTAAAACATTGCTAAAATCTGACATTGCGGCTTTATATGTTGTTATTCGTAAAGAATTACTAGGAAGATTTAGACTGGAATTTACCGATCTTGTTTGCGATGTGATCGAGGTGCAAGCGGTTGAGACTGTAAGCAAAGAGGTTGAAAATCCTATTTTATATCAGACGCAAGCATAATAAACAAATGAAACGAAGCATATATACAACACACAAGATTATTATACCGTTAATTACGGATAAAGAGAAGTTGGCGCAATTATTGGATTTAAATTCGAATGAATTGTTTGGTAATGATTTGAATAATTTTCGCTATGATTTTCCTTTAAAAGTGTCGCGTTCTTTTGCGTTGCGCATGCGAAAAAAAGATATGCGCGACCCACTGTTGTTACAAATTTTACCACAGGAGCAAGAATTTGCAGTAAGTAACGAAACTGCTGAATATACAACGAATCCTCTTCAAGAAACAAAATATAGTCCGATTCCAGGGTTAATTCACAAATACGCTGGCCGTGTATTGTTGTTAGTAACAAGAAGCTGTCCTATGAATTGTAGGTTTTGTTTTCGGCGCTATATTCGGAATCATGTCGAAAATTGGCAAGCGGTTTTTGATTATATTAAACAAGATTCAACAATAACTGAAGTAATTCTAAGCGGTGGCGAACCGCTGTTGTGGATGGATAATAAGTTGGATTGGTTATTACAACAATTGTTTCTGATTCCTAATGTGCAACGTATTCGTTTTCATACTCGTGCGCCAATTACTATTCCTGAACGTATTAGTAATAATTTGTTGCGAATTTTTGCCAAACAAAAAGGACCATTAATATTCGTTATTCACTGTAATCATCCCCAAGAAATTGATAAAACTGTTGTGCGAACTTTGGAAAAAATGCGTAACAATAATTGCATGCTATTTAACCAGTCTGTTTTGCTAAAAGGGATAAATGACAACGCGGACGTGTTGATGCAGCTTAGTGAAAAATTGTTTGCGGCAGGAGTAGTTCCGTATTATTTACACATGCTGGATAAAGTAAAAGGATCGGCATGTTTTTATGTTGATGTCGATACCGCAAAATCTTTAGTAACAAAAATGCGTGAAATGCTTCCAGGATACTTAGTGCCAAAATTGGTAAAAGAAGTGTCGGATTGTAAATCCAAAGTTTTTATTTAAAGGAGCATATAAAAATATTATGAACGATAAAGAAAAAGTAACAAAATCATCATCAACATTTTGTTCTTTGCTAAAACATAAATGGCACACCTTAGATACAGCAGATGTTTTGTTTATTTTACAGCATGAGCATGCGAAAGGGTTAACAAGCAGCGAAGTTCAAGCACGGCAAAGGAAATATGGGTTGAATCAGCTCATGGTTCATAAACAGCAAAAACTCATCGTGCGATTTTTACGCCAATTCCATAATATTTTGATTTACATTTTATTGTTATCCGCTGTAATTGCGATATCACTACAGTATTTTGTGGATGCTTCAGTAATTTTGGCTGTGATTGTATTGAACGCTATTGTTGGGGTGATTCAGGAAGATAAGGCGGAAAAATCTTTGAATGCAATTCGTAATATGTTAGCGCCCATGGCTAAAGTTATTCGTGATTCAAAGCATGTAACAATTCTCGCTTCAACCATTGTTCCTGGCGATATAGTAATTATAGAGCGCGGCGATAAAATACCTGCAGATTTGCGTTTATTAGAAACGCGCGGATTGCATATTCAAGAATCAATCTTAACTGGCGAAGCTCTTGCTGTTGAAAAATGCGTGCCTCCAGTTGTTGAAAACGCTCCTTTAGCAGAGCGTTTTTCTTTGGCATATAGCGGAACTATTGTCACTAATGGCAGTGGTCTTGGGATTGTTGTGGCCACAGGATTAAATACTGAAATTGGCAAGGTGAGCGAAATTTTACGTGGCATTGAAACGCCAACAACTCCGTTATTGCAACAAATGAATCGTTTTGGTTATTGGTTAACTGCTGCCATTTTAATGCTTGGCATAAGTACTTTTGCCATTGGTTATATGGTATGGAGATATCCTGTAGAAAAATTGTTTATGGCAATAGTTGGCCTGATTGTTGCTGCAGTTCCTGAAGGATTGCCTCCCATATTAACCATTATTTTGGCTTTAGGTGTGACCAGAATGGCAAAGCGACATGCTATCATTCGGCGCTTGCCTGCAGTAGAAACGATGGGCGCGGTTACTACAATTTGTTCGGATAAAACTGGGACATTAACATGTAATGACTTGATTGTTGAAGATATAGTTACTACCAAAAATGATTATTTTGTTGCAGAAAATACGGTGCATACAATTTCTCTTAGCGGAGAAAAAAATGAAGTTGATTTATCTTTGCATCATGATTTTAATACCGCGTTATTAGCAGGAATTTTATGTAATGATGCAGAATTAGGTCTGGCTGTTGATAATGTTGAACCTTTTGAAGCATATGGAGATCCTTTAGATCAAGCCTTACTTATGTTGGCCAAGAAAGCAAAAATAGATTCTGATTTTCTTAAACAATCTTGTCCGCGCATTGATTTAATTCCTTAT
>Ga0172379_10009712_pt1 | contig 11806 bp, 11 predicted proteins | sample GrowelOW334metaG_FD_119756 | JGI IMG/M metagenome (GOLD analysis project Ga0172379, IMG submission 119756) | Groundwater microbial communities from an aquifer near a municipal landfill in Southern Ontario, Canada - Groundwater well OW334 metaG | ecosystem: Environmental > Aquatic > Deep... | reverse complement strand
ATATTAGAAATTCTTGATGCAAGATTTATAGAAGAAACTAGAAATAGAGCATTTGAAGAAGAAATAAAAAATAGAAAGAAGAGAGTTATTTATGTATTCAACAAGGCAGATTTAGTTAATAAAAATAATCTAAGCATATCCAAAGATTTGATTCCGTATGTTTTAGTATCTTCTGTATTAAGAAGTGGAATAAAAGAATTAAGAGATAAAATAAAAATAGAAGCAAAAAAGGTAAACAAAGAAAGAGAAAATCCCACATTTGAAAAAGTGACTGTTGGAGTTATAGGTTATCCCAACACTGGAAAGAGTTCCGTAATAAATACTTTAATTGGAAAGAGTTCTGCAGGAGTTGGTTCTGATGCAGGATTTACAAAAAGTATTCAGAAAATAAGACTCTCTCAAGATATAGTTCTCATCGATTCCCCGGGTATAATTCCAGAAAAAGAATATTCCCAACATGATAGAGAAAAAATATCTATGCATACAAAATTAGGAGCAAGAAGTTATAGTCAGGTTAAAGACCCAGAAATGGTTATTGCAGACCTCATGAAAGATTATTCAAAGGTATTGGAGAATTTTTATAAAATAAAATCTAAGGGAGATTCAGAGATTTTAATTGAAGAGCTTGGAAAGAAAAAAGGTTTTTTTAAAAAAGGTGGAGAAGTAAATGAAGACACAACAGCAAGATTAATTTTAAGAGATTGGCAAAGCGGAAAAATTAAGCTGTAACCTTATTTAAATCCGGATGTACAACCGAATCTGAATTTTTATTGAAAAGAAAGTAACCCATAGGAGCGTGTGTAGGAAAATAATCAGAACATTTTCTATTATTCTCTAAGTCATATGCACAATTCTTACACCTCTCCCATTTTTCCTTAAAAAGAGCATGAGCCCCAGTATCTAATCCCTGATGAACACACCTCTCATCATCCAAAGACATAATAGATATAAATTCCGTATATATTTAAACATTGTTACAAAAAATGAATTAATTAATCTCACCCTTTTGAATTAAAAATCTAATATTTGGGGCAATAGAGAATTTATTATTTTTAATATCTTTAATATTTAACCATTTAATCTCTTTGATAGGGTAAATAGGTTTAATTTCTTTCCTATTCTTTAATTTAGCAAGATAATGAATTAAAAGAACACACATTTTCTCTCCTGTTTGAGGATTTTTCCAGAGAATCATAGGACTCAATGGTTTTATAATTTCAATTTCAGCATTAATTTCTTCTTTTGTCTCTCTATGACAAGCATCTTCTAAACTCTCAATATCTTCTTCAATAGTTCCTCCGGGAAGTTTATAAAAATCATCTTTATTATCTTTAATAACTAATAATTTTCCATTTTCAACTATCACAGGTCCAGAAGCAATTATATATCTCATATCATAAATAAGAATTAATTCTATAAAAGCTTTGTCATATATTCCATCTTTCCATTATCTAATCTGTAATATAATTTTTTATAATATTCCCTTACACCCACTCCAGATATAATTTTAATCTCTTTACATTTCTCTTTCACTGCAATCTTTTCAGCCTCGTTCATAAGCCATTTTCCTAATCCAGTATGTTGCCCAAATTTTCCTTCTTCCCCTAACTTCAAACTCTGCCCGTAAACATGAAGTTCCCTAATAATAGCATTCTTATTAAAAATTCTCAATCTTAATAATCCAAATAAAATATCATTTTTATTTACAATTTCTATAAAATATTCTTTTCCTTCAGAAGCATTATATTTTGTTACTTTTAATTTAGTACTGGTATTCAAATTATCTTTATTAAAACCAATCTCCCTGTATCTTATTTCTTCAAGCTTAATTCTCTTTCTTCTCAATTCATCTTCAACATCTTTTCTTATGCCAATATGTTTTGTTCCTGCGACGAGATATTCAGAAGGAATTTCTCTCATAATTCTCATAACCCTGCAATATCTTGGAATTATTTTTAACATATCAATTAAAAGTTTTTCAATCTTTTCGGCAGAATAAGGTTTGTACTCTCCTTTCCAATAAAGTCTTTCAAGTTCAGAAGAAGGCATGACTTGACAAGGGTATATTTTAATTTGGTCTGGCTTAAATCTTTCATCTGAGAATATTTTTTTAAACAATGTCAAATCTTTTGAAGGATTGCTTCCAGGAAGTCCAGGCATTATGTGATATCCTATCTTAAAACCAGCATTTCTTAAATCTCTCGTAGCATTCACAACATCTTCAACTTTATGTTTTCTTTTTATAATATCATAAATTTTATCATCTATTATTTGAACTCCTAGTTCAACTCTTGTACATCCAAATTCCCTCATTCTTTCTATATATTCAGAACAAACATCTGGGCGAGTTTCAATGCAAAGAGCAACACATCTGTGCTTTGCTTTCTCATTTTTTATTTTAGCCTCTTTCAAACTTTTTGATTTGGAACCATTTAACCCATCATACAATCCTTTTACAAAATCATATTGAAACTTCTTTGGATATTCTAAAAAAGTTCCTCCCATTATTATTAATTCTATTTTCTCTGTGGGATGATTCATAATTTCAAATGCTTTTATTCTTGAAACTACTTGTTTGTATGAATTATAATCCAAATTTTTAGCTCTCAAAACAACAGGGCTTTTGGGAGTATAACTCTGAGGAACATTCATAGATGGACAATATATGCAGTTTCCATGCTTGCATTTTCTTGGAGGAAGCATAACTGCAACAGGGGTTATTCCCGAAATTGTTTTTGTTGGCTTTCTTACTTCGCTCTTATTTTTATCTGGAACTAACATATATTCTCAACACTAAAAATGCTTATAAAATCTTTCTTAATTTAATAAACATGAAAATAGGGATAATAGGAGGTTCTGGACTTGAAAATCCTAATCTTCTTGAAGATTTCAAAGTAAAAGAGGTTGAAACTCCCTTTGGAAAACCTTCTTCTCCATTAACAATGGGGAAAATAAATAGTATAGATGTTGTTATAATATCAAGACACGGAATAAAACATGAAATTACTCCAACAGAAGTTAACAACAGAGCAAACATATTTGCCTTGAAAGACGAAGGATGCAAATTTATAATTGCAACAACTGCCGTTGGCTCTCTCCGTGAAGAAATAAAGAGAGGGGATTTTGTAATTCTTGATCAATTTATAGACTTCACAAAAAGAAGAAAAGAAACATTTTTTGAAAAATTTGAATTTGGCCCAATTCACACTTCAACTGCAGACCCTTTTTCATATGAATTAAGAAAAAAATTAATTGAAAGCTGTGAAAAACTTAAATTTCCTTTTCACAAAAAAGGGACTGTGATAACAATTGAAGGCCCAAGATTTTCAACAAGAGCGGAATCTAATTTATTTAGGCAGTGGGGAGCAAATGTTGTAAATATGTCCATAGCACCCGAAGCCATACTTGCAAATGAAGCAGAAGTACCTTATGCTGTTATAGCAATGTCCACAGATTACGATTGTTGGAAAGAAGATGAAGAACCTGTATCTTGGAGCGAAATAAGACAAATTATGAAAACAAATTCAGAGAAAGTAAAGAAAGTTCTTTTAGAAACAATTGATTCTTTTTCAAGAGAACAAGAGATTCAAAAATTAAAAGATAAAATAAGAACAATACCTGACTTCCCAAAGAAAGGAATAATGTTTAGAGATATAACTCCTTTGTTTCAAGATAAAGAAAGTCTAAAAAGATTAGCAAATATATTTTATGAAAAATATAAAGATACTAAAATAGACATTATAGCTGGAATTGAATCAAGAGGATTTATACTTGCAGGAATACTTGCTCAAAGGTTAGATGCTGGGCTTGTATTAATAAGAAAACCAGGAAAATTGCCCTATGAAACTATAAAACAAGAATATTCTTTGGAATATGGAACAGATATTGTTGAAATGCATAAGGATTCCATAAAATTAGGACAAAAGGTTCTTCTTGTGGATGATTTAATTGCAACTGGAGGAACCGCTGTAGCTTCCGGCAATCTAATAAAAAAGCTTGGAGGACAGATTATTGATTGTGCATTTATAATTGAATTGGAAGAATTGGGCGGAATTGAAAAGATAAAGAATGAGAGCCTTTCATCTTTCAGCATTGTTAAGTTTAAGGAAGACGAGTTGTAACCATATAATTTTTAATCTATTCTCACCATTCTTATTTATGTCAAAAGACAATCAAGAAGAAGTTTGGGATAGTATAGCTAAAGAATGGGTGGAATTTAGGGTTACTCCAATACCTGAAGTTAAAGAATTTTTAAAAAATAAAAAAGGAAGAATTTTAGATTTGGGCTGTGGAAGTGGAAGAAATTTTCTAGAAAAAAAGGGTTTAGAATTTTATGGTGTTGATTTTAGTAAAGAGATGGTTAAAAAAGCAAAAAAGAAACCGTATAAAAAAGTTATAAAAGCATATGCATGGAAAATTAAATTTCCTGACAATTTTTTTGATTCTGCCCTTTATATTTCTGCTTTACATTGCATTCCATCTGAAGAAAATAGAGAAAAGAGTTTGACTGAGCTAACACGTGTTCTAAAACCAAAAGCAAGAGCTTTCATAAGTGTTTGGGATAAAGAACAACCAAAATTTAAAGGAAAGGGAAAAGAAGTTTATCTCAAATGGATGCTTGGTAAAGAAAGAAAAGAGTCTTATGTAGAGAGATATTACAAACTATATACTAAAAAAGAAATAATAAAACTCTTAGAAAAACATTTTAAAATTGTAAAGATTCTGGGCAAAGAGATGTCAAAAAAAGATAAGGTTGCAAGTCGTTTTTCAAGAAGAAATTTAAATATAGAAGTTGAAGTTAAAAAATAAAATAAAAATATTTATATATTAATATTTTAATAAAAATAAATGAAAGTCAATAGAGAAGTCTCAGATTTAGCAAGAAAGTTAGATTATATAGGAGTTGATAGTGTAAAAAGAAGAGAAATAATAAAAGAATGTGTAAGTCCTTTAAGAATAATATTTGGAGAATCTATTTCAATAAAGAGAATAAACAACAGTTATAATATAATAAAAAGAGAAATGGAAAAACTTGAAGAACAGAGAACATACTATGAGAAATTGAATAAAGAGAATGATGAAATTATAAGAATTAATTATATTGCATTACAAAACTAAAGAAAAGCAATTATTAAGTAAAATCACACTAATTATTATAATTTTAAAACATTGAGCAACTCATTACAACTTAATAAAAGACTGTTATATATAACTACATTTTCCCTTCCTAGTGAGAGGAGAAAAATTCATACTTTATCGCCTTTCTTCACAACTCTCATCATATCAAAAAAGCTTTTTTTCTCAAAATCAACTATTTTTCTATCATTCAAATCTATCTTAACCTTAAGAATTCCCAATCCAGATATGAATATTGTTCCAAGAATATAATTTCTTTTATCTTTTGCCTGCAAACTAAAAAGAAGTTTTTCTATTTTATTCTTTATATTCTCTTCATTCATTCTTCCTTGAATCATTTCCTCAACATCTTCAAAATTAAATTCAACATTGTCTGGAATCTTCTCCGGTTTGAAACTTTCCCCATAGTTTTCAATTGGAATCATTTCAACATTATTATTAATTTTAAAACTGTACATTTTGTCAATAGAAGGAACAAAGTAATCAATGCTTTGTTTGTTCTCTTCCCCTTTTTTATCAACTACTATAAATGCAGAACAAAGAAAAGCATCTCTATTTTCTTTTACAAAATTTCTGAAGTTATTTGATTCTATCAACTTCTCAAAATAAAATTGAAAGTTCATATAATTTTCAGCATATTCTTATTTATAAGTTTTTAGAATATAAATTAATATAAATGAAAGTCTATATATAAAAATATGAAAAAACCAGAATCGAAGAGAATAGAAGGGGTAAAGATAAGTGGAATTATAACTGAGGTAGAACAAGGCAAATGGTTCATTTTTGATATAAGGCCAAAAAATAGGGATTTCAGAGAAGAATTAAAAAAAATAAGACCAAGAGTTCAGAAGATAAAAGATGGATACTATAAATTTTTTAGACCCCCTAGCTCCAAAAATGCCCCTGTTCATTTAATTTATTTAAACTGGGAATCGGCAAAAGGACTTTACAAAGATGAAAATAATAACCTGCCCTATGAAATCTTATATAATTCTGGAGAATTAATTTATAGACAAAGTATAATTGAGAAAAAAGAGGATATTTTAAACAGATTAGAAAAATTAGCAGTTGAAGAAGGGATTAAGAATAAATAAAATTTATCTGTAACAGTCGTTTAATATTAATCAAGTTAGTTGCTCAATATTTATGTGAAATGATAGATACTATGATAATTATTTTCTCAAACAGATTAAACAATAATCACATCCTCTTCTCTATTTTCATCTTCAAATCAAATATAAATTCTCCTTCATCAACAGTATTCACAATATTCTCTCCACCTTTTCTTATTGCAAGAACTTTTTCCCTCTCTTCCTTATCTCCTATAACAATTATGTAAGGAACTTTCATCATCTCAGCATCTTTTACCTTTGCCTGAATTGTTTTCTGGTCAAAATCTGTTTCTATTCTTAAGGAAGGTATCTCTCTTTTCATTCTCTCAACAACTTCTTTTGAATGCTCAACATTTCTATCTGTAAAACTCAATACTCTCACTTGAACAGGAGCAAGCCAAGCAGGTAATCTTCCATTTGTATGTTCAATTAATATTCCTATAAATCTCTCCAATGAACCTAATAATGTTCTATGAAGCATTATTGGTCTCTTTTTTGAATTATCTTTATCAGTATACTCTAATTCAAATCTTTCAGGCATTGAGAAATCCAATTGTATTGTTCCACATTGCCAAGTTCTCCCAAGAGAATCTTTTAAATGAAAATCAATTTTTGGCCCATAAAAAGCCCCATCTCCTTCATTAATCTTAAATTTCATTTTTCTCTTCTCAAGTACTTTCTTTAATATTCCCTCTGATAAATCCCAGACTTTATCACTTCCTATCCTCTTTTCAGGACGAGTGGAAAGCTCAACAGAATATTCAAAACCAAATTTTTTGTATACAAATTCTTCCAATTTTATTATCTTTTCAATTTCCTCTTCAATTTGTTTTTCAGTGCAGTATATGTGTGCATCATCCTGAGTAAACTGAATTACTCTAAATAATCCTCCTAAAACCCCGGATAATTCTTGTCTATGAACAATTCCCAATTCTCCAACTCTTAGGGGCAAATCTTTGTACGATTTCGGAGAATTCTTGTAAACAAGCATCCCCCCAGGACAGTTCATAGGTTTAACTGCAAAAATTCTTTTTTCATATTCTGTAAGAAATATATTTTCCTTGTACTTTTCCCAGTGCCCTGAAATCTGCCATAATTTCTTATCAAGTATTTGGGGTGTTTGAATTTCTTTATATTCAGCTTCCTTATGTAATTCTCTCCAAAAATTAATCAATTCATTTCTTATTATCAATCCATTGTTGTGCCAGAATACCATACCGGGAGCAACCTCAGAAAAACTAAACAAATCCATCTGTCTTCCTATTATTCTATGATCATTATCTTTTAATTTAGAAGAATCAAGCTTTGATTTTGATATCTCTCTAAGCAATTGCTTATAATCATACACTTCCCCCTTGCTATCCTTTCCTTTAGATTCATCTACTTTTATTTCTCTAGATAATTCACTCAATGGATGTCCCTTAACTTTAAGTTCAAATTCCTTATAGTAACCAAATGGAGCCCTTGTAACTTTAAACTTTTCATTAGATAATTCTTTCTCTGCTTTCTCCAATATCTCTTGTGCCATTTCTGGATTCCCTAATTCTCTTGACAAATGAGCATATGGATAAAGAACAATATTTTTTGTTTTTACTTGGGATGCAATATCTTTTATGTTGTCAACAAGTTCTTTAACAACTAAAGAAACATTACTATCTGATTTCTCAACCGCAGTTAAAACAACTAGCGCTTCTTTCACTTCCTTTTCTTTTTTATCTTTCTCAGAAAGCTCTCCTATACTCTTAAGTGCCTTCTTCAGGGGTTTAAACTTTATATAATCCACATGAAGATTTAATGTTTTCATTTGGATTCCTCCGGAATACGAATGAATGGGAATTTTATATTCACTTTCATGTTCGTTCAAAGAAATTCAAGTTTATAAAATTAATTTTTACAAATACTGAAATAAATTCGTGCTTTATGTCCAAAAATATCCTCTAAACAACAACAAAGTTTATATAGGGTATTTGTCAAAAACGAATATGGCAAAAATAAGGTGCATATTCAATAAAATATCCAATTTATCGGGAGGTGAACAGTATGCAAGAATTATATAGTGAAACACACCCGAATTTTGCTATTTAAGAGTTTTATTTTAAATAGTACAAAAATAACTAATTTCTCTTCAATTTTAAAATGTTTTTCTGCTATTAATTCCCTTACAAATTCGCCAAAACAATTAAATAGTAGTCACTTTAAAATAGTAATAATATAAAATGATAAAAAATCTTAGGAAAATAGTGCTTATGGGAAGCTTAATACTAGCTGGAGGTATTTATACAGGTGGAAATTTTGAAAATTCATCTGGTAAAAAAAATGAATATTCTGACAAATTAAACAATTTTTTAAATAAACAATCTGAAATATACGTTGCTTCAGATTTAGAAAAAGCTCTAAAAAGAGAAAGAGAAGAATTTTCAAAACCCCTCCATATAACTCCAGATTTATTGAATATTTATATTAAACAGGCTTATGAAGAGATGAAAAAAGAAGGCAAAGGATGGCCAAATGAATTCGATAAAAGATTGTTCAGATTAATGCTCAAACAAGAATCTGGTTATGATGCTCATGCAGTAAGTAAAACAGGGTATATGGGATTAGGTCAAGTAGGTTTCAGTTTAGTTGAAACCCTTAGACCCGACAAATGGAATAATGAGTTCAGAGATTCAATTACGGGAGAAATAGATAGTCTTGCTGTTAGAAAATATTTATTTAATCCAGTAGAAAATATTAAACTCTCACTTGAAGGTCTTGAGTACATGACTAAATTTTGTAAAAGATACGATTCAAATTGGAAACAATCTGATCTTGAACCAAAAAGGAAAAAGGTACTTTTTTGCTATAATGCAGGTGTTGGAACAGCTAAAGAGAATAATTTCAATTGGACCAACAAAGAATTACCCAAAGAAAATAGGAAATATCCAGAACTGATAATGAAAGCCTATCACAACCCAAAAGTAAAAGTAAAGCTATAATTTTAATATCATACCTCTCCAAAACTTCTCACAAATATTTATAAATAAATATTAATTGATATTTAAATGAAAAAAGAGATTTTACTAAGTGCATTTATAATAATGTTCATTTTTCTCCCATTTGTTTCTTCAGAGATGATTATAAATCAACAACCAAACAAAGTTTACAATCTTGGAGATTCTGTTATAGTCCCTGTAACAGTAAAAACACTAGCAGGAATATCTGCTACATTTAGTATGGATTTACTCTGTGGTGCAAAACAAATTAATTTCTATAAAAATGGAGTAAAACTTTCTGCAGGCGAAGAAAAGACAATGGATTCTTCTTTAATTTTAACAAAAGAGATGTTGGGTGAATATGTTGGAACATGCAAAATAAAAATAATGCTTCCAGGAGATTCTGTTCCATATCTTTTAACAAACGAGTTTAAAATATCTAACCTTATAATTATACAACCAAGTACAGAACAAAAAGAATACGAACCGGGGCAAAATATTTTAATTGTAGGAGATGCAACAAAAGAAAATGGTCAGAATGTAAATGGATTTATAGAAATGGAAATTCTTGCAGGAAATTCGACAACAGGTAGCATAATCCAGGCTGGAACTATAAATAATGGAATGTATTCTATAAATATAACTCTTCTTACAGATATGAGAGCAGGAAATTATCTTCTAAAGCTTAATGCTTATGAAATGAGTCCTGAGGGAACAAAAACCAATAAAGGATTTATAAATTACAATATAGCAATAAAGCAAATTCCAACTTATCTTGAACTTATGTTTGAAACAATCAATGTAGAACCAGGAACAAACGTTAAGGTAAAAGCAATCCTGCACGACCAAACTGGAGATAAAATTAATTCAAATGCTATAATTACTATAAAGAAAGGAACAACAGACATTCAGATTCAATCTGATAAAATCACAGATGAATTTCTTGAATTTCCTATAGCATATAATGAGCCTCCATCAAATTGGACAGTATTTGCAATGTCAAATCAGCTTGTTGCAGAATCTTATTTCTTTGTAATTGAAAATAAAAGAATAAATGCAGAGATAGAAAATGAAACAATTATATTCAAAAATGTGGGAAATGTTCCTTACAATGATACTGTTCTCATAAAAATAGGAAATGAATCTATAGATGTTCTAATATTTCTTGATATTGATGGAATTCAAAAATACGAATTAAAAGCACCAAATGGAGAATATCAAATTGAAGTTTTGGATGAGAAAGGTGAAAGTAAGATCTCACAAATGGCTCTTCTTACAGGAAGGGCAATAGATGTAAGAAATTTATCTGAATCAAGTATGAAAGTGCTTCTTGAAAAACCTTTAGCATTAATATTTATAGCATTAGTTGTTCTTACAGGAGTATTCATACTTGTAAGAAAAATTAGAAAAAGAGGACTTTATGAAACAGGACAGGAAAGAGGATTAGGATTATTTAAAAAAAAAGTTAAACAGCCTAAAATAAACACTGCATGGGAGAATAGAGCCATGCCTCTTTCAAAGAATTCTAAACTTGAAACAAAAAACAAGGCTAATCTCTCTATATCTATAAAAGGAAACAAACAAGATGTAAGCATTGTTAATTTAAACATAAAAAACAATAAAGAAAGTAAAGGAAATACTGAAGAACCTCTTCAAAAAATAATCAATCTAGCAGAAAATAAGAAAGCATTTGTATATGAAAATCAAGATAATATATTCTTTATACTTACACCTTCAAAGACAAGAACATTGCAAAATGAAAAAATTGCTCTTGAAATTGCACAAGAGGCAAAGGAGATAATTTCAAGCTATAATAAGACAGCAAAATATAAAATAAATTTTGGAATATCATTAGAGTATGGTTCTATAGTTGAAAAAATAGAAAATGGAATATTGGATTTTATGAGTTTAGGTACTTTAATGACTAATGCTAAAAGAATATCTTCAGTTTCTCAAGAAGAAGTTTTATTGGGAGAAAAGATAAAAGATAAGTTAACAAGTGTTAGAACCGAAAAGCAAGATAACGGAAAAGTTGTCTCTTATAAGATAAAAGAAATTAAGTACCATGATGAAGAACATTCAAGATTTATAAAAAACTTCCTTAAAAAAGCTGAAGAAAGAAAAGAAGATTTCAAAGTTATATAATTATTACAGACAATTAGATGGATTTATTTCTTTTTCTTCTTAGGTAAGTTTTTCTTGGACATTTCTTGTTTTACTATATCTCTAACCTCTGATTCAGATACTTTCTCTTCATTGGCCATTTTATCTTTTATCCCTTCAATCTTTTCTCCTATTTTAAATCCAAGCCCTGTAATTTTAAACACAATACCTATTGCTATTAAAATTAATCCAGCAATAAACATCCATATGAAAACACTTGAAGATTCTGAAAAGAATATAGCCACAATTTGAGATATAATAACTTTCATATCTTCACTTGATAATGCTAAAGAAAGAGGTGACAAAATTGCCTTTGCTATTATTGTCCCAATTTTTTCTAATTTTAATATAATTAATGAACTTGCAACCATCAAAGAACCAATAAGTATCGGAACATTTGATTTCTTTTCTGAAATTAATATT
>Ga0172379_10009711_pt1 | contig 11806 bp, 9 predicted proteins | sample GrowelOW334metaG_FD_119756 | JGI IMG/M metagenome (GOLD analysis project Ga0172379, IMG submission 119756) | Groundwater microbial communities from an aquifer near a municipal landfill in Southern Ontario, Canada - Groundwater well OW334 metaG | ecosystem: Environmental > Aquatic > Deep... | reverse complement strand
TTCTTGAGTAGCTCAAGACACGAATAGCTTGAGTGAATCTGCCGGAACTAACCGGTAAGGCTACATACTTTCAAAGACCGATAGTGAACTAGTACCGTGAGGGAAAGGTGAAAAGAACCCCGAGAGGGGAGTGAAATAGATCTGAAACTATACGCTTACAAGGAGTCAGCGCGGTCGCAAGACCGTCATGGCGTGCCTATTGAAGAATGAGCTTGCGAGTTAATGTTGTCTCTGTATGTCTAAGCGGCGATCCCGCGGAGGCGCAGCGAAAGCGAGTCTGAATAGGGCGAATAAGAGGCAGCATTAGACCCGAAGCAAGGTGAGCTACCCATGGGCAGGGTGAAGGCGCGAGAAATCGCGCTGGAGGCCCGAACCGGTGAGCCGTTCAAAACTCTCGGATGACCTGTGGGTTGGAGTGAAAAGCTAATCGAACCTTGTAATAGCTGGTTCTCTCTGAAACAGCTTTTGGGCTGGCGTCGTATCTATTGACTAGTGGGGGTAGAGCACTGGAAGGAACAGACAGGGAGAAATCTCGCTGTTCCTATCAAACTCCGAATACCATTAGTGTTATACGGCAGTTAGTACGTGGGGGCTAAGCTCCACCGTACAAAAGGAGAAGAGTCCTTGATCTCAAGTTAAGGTCCCAAAATCTACGTTAAGTGCATCACAAGGAGGTGAAGTTTCCCAGACAATGAGGATGTTGGCTTAGAAGCAGCCATCATTGAAAGAAAGCGTAACAGCTCACTCATCGAGAGACTTCGCGCCAAAGATAATCGGGGCTAAAACGTAGTACCGAAACTGAGGATGTGCATATTCTTCGGAGTATGCACGTGGTAAGAGAGCGTTCCCATCTGCGATGAAGGTAAAGGGGCGACCCATGCTGGAGCGTTGGGAAGTGAGAATGCAAGCACAAGTAACCGCAATGCGGGTGAGATCCCCGCACGCCGAAAGCACAAGGTTTCCTACTCAACGGTGATCAGAGTAGGGTTAGTCGGGCCTAAGCCGATGACGAAAGTCGCAGGCGATGGACAGTAGGTTAATATTCCTACACCGGCGATTGGGCGATGGAGGGACGGAGTATATAAATCGTGGCGTCTTATTGGATTGACGTCGGTGGCCGTAGCATTGTTTGGTAGGTAAATCCGCCAGACGCGTGCAACGCAGCAGGGCACTTCATGGTTCGCCATGAGGGACCACGGTGAAGAGACTTCCAAGAAAAACTTCTAAGCTTAACCAATCGTACGACCGTACCGCAAACCGACACAGGTGTGCAGCTCGAGTAGAGCAAGGCGAACGAGTGAGAGTACTCCAAGGAACTCGGCAAAAAAGCGGCCGTACCTTCGGAATAAGGCCTGCCCTCGTAAGAGGGCCGCAGCGAAAGTATCCCTGGCGACTGTTTACCAAAAACACAGCTCCCTGCGAAGCCGTAAGGTGATGTATAGGGGGTGACACTTGACCAATGCCAGAAGGTCAACTACGGAGGGTGGTTTAGAGCAATCTTTACTGCTGGACTGTATAAGCCCTGGTGAATGTCGGCGATAACTATAATCGTCCTAAGGTAGCGAAATTCCTTGTCTGGTAAGTTCAGACGCGCACGAATAGTGTAACGACTGGGGAACTGTCTCGGAGTACTGCTCGGTGAAAATACAATACCGGTGAAGATGCCGGTTACCTGCAGATAGACGAAAAGACCCCAGAAGCTTTACTGTAGCTTGATATTGCGTATACGAGTGCACTGCGTAGCATAGATGGGAGAGGTTGAGGTCACGGTTTTGGCTGTGGCGGACTCGTCAGTGAAATACCATTCTTTGTTCTTGTATGCGCTAACCGGCGTCGTCAAACGGCGTCGAGACAGTATCTGGTGGGCAGTTTTAGTGGGGCGCTATCCTCCTAAAAAGTAACGGAGGAGTTCATTAAGGTCGGCTAGGCGCGAATGGAAACCGTGCCGATAGCGTATTGGTACAAGCCGGCTTGACTGCAAGTCGTAAATGACGAGCAGGTGCGAAAGCAGGACAAAGTGAACCGACCACCCGCGTTAGATGCGGTGGAAGATTATCTGACAAAAGCTACTCTGGGGATAACAGGCTAGTTCCGCCTAAGCGTCCATAGCGACGGCGGAGTTCGGCACCTCGATGTCGGCTCATCTTATCCCGGGGGTGAAGAAGCTCCCAAGGGTATGGCTGTTCGCCATTTAAAAAGATACGCGAGCTGGGTTCAGACCGTTCAGGTTCTCACGAAAGTGGGGGGCTGCACAGTCTGAACCGTCGAGAGAAATGTTAAAAAATTACTGTTTGAAAGTTTTTTCGTCTAAAACAAATAGAAAAGATAGAACCAAACCAATCACGGCGGTCATATACAGCAATGTATATGAAGCAAGTTGACTTAAATCGGGAAAATCCCAAGTCTTTAACACAGACTAGGACAATTCCGAGATCCACATTTGGATTGTAGAGACTCTACGTCAACCTTCCTGAAAAGGAAGAAGATCGAGTCCATTCCCATTAGTGATAATGGAAAAGAAGCGTGAGACAGGTTGGTCTCCTATCTACTGCAGGCGTCGATTCTTGATGAGATTTGCTCCTAGTACGAGAGGACCGGAGTGAACGAACCGCTGGTCTGACAGCTCTGCCGCCAGGTGGACCGCTGTGTAGCTATGTTCGGATTGGATAAGCGCTGAAAGCATCTAAGCGCGAAGCCGACTCAAAGATGAGGAATCATTACGATCCGTAAGAGATGATTACGTTGATAGGCGCTAGGTGTAAGCACAGCAATGTGTTGAGCCGAGGCGTACTAATCGATCATAGTTTCAAACTGCCCCCGCATACGTGAGGGAAGGTTTGAGAATCGCAATAATTTGTTGTGTGTCCCTGAAGCTTGCTAAGGGATATTAAAAAGTTTCTTTCTTACCCAGTTTTTTTGGAAGTTCTACTTTGGTGGCTTGGCGGTGGGGTCACACCCGTTCTCATTCCGAACACGGAAGTTAAGCCCACTAGCGGCGATGGTAGTCTGGGTACAACCAGGCGAGAGTAGCTAGCCGCCAGAGTAGAGAGTCCAAATTCATCAAAGCCCCCCTAAGCGGGGGATTTGTCGTTCTAAAACTGCCAGTTTTAGAAAAGTATAATGCGCGATAGAATGGTTCTATGCGACTTACCTGGAGCGCGCGGCGGCAAATACTCTACTATGGCGTCGGCTTTGCCATTGCTGCCATTGCGCTGTGGTGGGGGTACAATGCTTTTTTGGTGACTGCGCCTAGCTGCAACGACGGCGTACAGAACCAGAACGAGCGCGGCATAGACTGCGGCGGCGTCTGTTCGCTGGTATGTGTGGCCGACACTAAACCTTTGACTGTTTTGTGGTCGCGCGCATTTTTAACGGCACCTTCTATTTACACAGCAACTGCCTATATCAACAACACCAACGTCACGGCGGGTGCTAGGAGCGTGCGATACTCGTTCCAGCTTTTTGACGATAACAACTCGCTCGTTATCGAGCGCGAGGGTGTTATCAATATCCCGCCGGTCAAAGTTGTGCCGATAGTTGAAACTGGCATATACGTCGGCAACCGCACCGTCAGTCGTGCTCTCTTTGCATTTGCTGACACGCCTGTGTGGCACAGCGCACAAGCGCCGGCGCTGCGTATTACTAACGAGGAGTTGGCATCAGACGGTTCAAACTTAACAGCAACGGTCGTCAACGACACGCTCCAAGATATAAAGAAGGTCACGGTTGCTGCGATCTTGTTCGATGCACAAGGCATTGCGCGGGGCGCCAGCAAGAGCACAATAACTGTACCTAAAAAAGGCTCGCAGCTCGTGACCTTTACCTGGCCGCAAGGGGTACCGAACGTCGTGCGCGCTGAATTAACCCTGCTACCACCCTTTTAGCATGTCGCCTCGCAGACTAACTACACAGGCGACCGGTTCTATAGACTGGCTTATGTTTGGCGCGGCGTTAACGCTCGCATTTTTAGGACTTGTCACGATGAGCTCCTTTACGGCGAGTGACCCGTTTTTTATCCGCCAATGTATTTGGATAGGGTTAGGCATCGTCATCTTTTTTAGTGCAGCACAAATAGACTGGCGATTCTTGCGTCGTTCGGGAGTTGCCGCAACTATCTACGCGCTGTCTTTGGTACCGCTCCTTCTTTTGGTTGTTGTCGGCCAGACGTTCTTGGGGGCTAAGTCCTGGTTTGACCTTGGAGCATTTGCCTTTCAGCCAACTGACCTGGTTAAGCTCTCGCTTATTATATTGCTGGCCAAGTACTTTTCGCGCCGTCACATCGAGATAGCCAACATCAGGCATATTTTAGTGTCAGGTGCATACATGGGGCTCGTGTTCCTCCTTGTTGCGGCACAGCCGGATTTTGGCTCGGCTATTATCATTGGCGCGATATGGTTTGGCATGGTGATGGTGTCTGGGCTCTCGCGCAAGCACCTGTTTGCCACCATAGCACTTGGGACAGTGGCCTTTGCGGGGCTGTGGACGTTTGGTTTTCATGACTACCAAAAGCAGCGCATTTTAACCTTCCTCCATCCGTTGGCCGACATCCACGGCGCGGGGTATAACGCGTATCAGTCGACCGTGGCGGTCGGCTCGGGGCAGTTGGTAGGCAAGGGGATAGGCTACGGCACCCAGAGCAAACTGCGCTTTCTGCCTGAATATCAGACCGACTTTATCTTTGCGGCGTACTCTGAAGAATGGGGCTTTATCGGGATTGCTATTGTGTTTTCGCTCTACGGTGTGCTGTTTTGGCGTGTGCTACGGATAGCGGGCAAAGGGGCGAGCAACTTTGAGACGCTGTTTGGTGTGGGCGTATTCTGTTACTTCTTAGCGCACTTCATTATCCATGTCGGCATTAATCTTGGACTCTTGCCCGTGACCGGCACCACGGTACCGTTTATGAGCTATGGCGGCTCGCACTTGTTGGGCGAGTTTTTGGCGCTCGGGATATTGTGCGGGATGAACCGCTACAGTCGGGCACTCCATCCCGACGCGATGAACAGAGAGTTTGAGGGCGGGTACGACCGTTAGCGGTAGAGGTCAAAAGTCTGTTTGACCATGTGGTCGACACTAAACTGCGTGATGTCCTTGGTGGCAAGAATCTCTGGGATGCCGCCGACTGGGTTTGCGACTATGGGCAAACCTGCCGCACGCGCCTCGATCAATACATAAGGCAAACCCTCTTTAATAGACGGCAGCGCAAAAGTGTCGAAACCTTTCATGACTTGTGTGGCTGGCAAGAAGCCGAAGAGCTTTACGCGATCTTGCAGCCCGTACTCTTGGATTTTCTGCTCCAAAGGTTCGCGCAGTTCACCTTCGCCCACAATGGCGACGTACATGTCGGGCTTCTGCCGTGCCTCTTCGATAAGTGCGACTTGGTTTTTGTTGTGGGTAAGCTCACCCACTGTGCCGGTTATTTTTACTCCAGCGGGGAAGACGTTGCGGATACTACTGCCGTCGCTAAACGGCATATTGATGTTGATGCCGTTGTATATGCGCACGGTCTTGCGTGCGGCGCCGGGCATAGATTTGGCAAGTGCCAATTCGCTGTCCGATACTGCAATAATCGTATGGGCACACAGTGCGGTCAGCCACGAGCCAAGCCATAGGACGAGACGACTTGGCGCGCTGCGCAGCTCTTTAAATGGCCATCCATGCGCGGTAAAGACGATTTTGCGTACGCCTCTTAGTCGGCCGGCAAGACCACCCAGCACCCCGACTTTAGAGGAATTTAGATGGAGTACGTCCGGGCGCTCGTCGCGAATAGTGCGCGACAGAGCATGGTAAGCAGCAAAGTCTGCAACGCCTATGTCGCGCCCAAGTGCGGGCAGTGGGATAGTGCGTATGTCTGCGGCACGCAGTCGGGTCGCCAGCTCGCCATCGCCTCCAAAGGCCACCGCGACATCGAACCCCTGTGCCTTGGCTGCAGTGGCAAGATCAAAGACATAGCGCTGCGCGCCGCCCCAATTTGCTTTGGTTATGACATATACAATTTTCTGCATGTTACTTTCCTTTTTGTCGTTTTGTTGTACTATAATATCACGGTATGAGTCCTATTTTCCGCCCCCGGACGCTGGTCCTTTTTTTGGGCGATATATGCTTTTTTGCGCTCGCTCTCTGGCTCTCGTTGTGGCTGCGTACCTTTGAGGTGCCCAACAATCTGGTCCTCATACAACACTTGCTCCCATTTTCGCTCCTCTTCATTGCGTGGGTGCTAGTGTATCTTATCGCTGGCCTATACGAGAGCCGTTCGGTGCTCTTGGCACGACGTGCATTCTCGTCTGCCTTGTTGGTGGCACAAATATTCAATATGGTGCTCGCGGCCCTGTTCTTTTTCTTTGTGCCGCTTTTCGGCATCGCTCCTAAGACACTCCTCTTTATATATATGCCGGTGTCGTTTGTACTTGTGCTCTTGTGGCGCGTGTTCCTGTTCCCATTGCTTGGATTGCAGTCACGGGAACGTGCGATAGTTGTAGGCGACTCGCCAGAAGCTTTGGCTGTTGCACACGCGCTACGCAATGCACATCAAGCGCCCACTACGGTTGTGTCTATCGTCGAGCCGGGTATGAACATGTCGATACGAGTACGCCAGGCACTCGAAGAGTCGCATGCACGGATTATTATCGCGGACTTTAACAACGGCGTGGTCGCGGGCGCCTTTCCCGAGCTATATAACTTGCTTGCCCAGGGGGTACGTTTCTATGATGCGACCGCACTATATGAGGAGCTTTTTGGTAGGATTGCTCTCGATACAGTCAATGATTCTTGGATAGCACGCAACGTGAGTCGCTCGGCACATCTCTGGTACGACAGTCTTAAACGAGCGATTGATTTCTCCGTTGCGCTACCTGCGGCAATTATCTCGCTCGTGTTGTATCCGGTCATAATAATAATCATCAAGTTGCAAGATGGCGGGCCCATATTTTATAGTCAGTTGCGAGTAGGCGGGGACAACCAACCCTTCCCGATGTACAAGTTCCGCAGCATGACTGGGACCGACCAAGGAGACGAGGTACTTAAGAGCCGCCACACTATAACGCCTTTTGGTAACATCATGCGCAAGACGCGTATCGACGAGCTGCCGCAGTTGTGGAGCGTAGTTCGCGGCGAGATGTCGCTTATCGGCCCGCGTCCAGAGTTCCCGGAGCTTGTGTCAGAGTACGCCAAGCAGATACCGTACTACAATATGCGGCACCTTATTAAGCCCGGACTTTCGGGTTGGGCGCAGCTGTATCATGACAACCATCCACACCACGGCACCGATGTCGAGGCAACGCGCGAAAAATTGTCCTACGACCTGTACTATCTTAAGCACCGTTCGCTCGTGCTCGACGTAGTGGTCATGCTTAAGACAATTAAGAAACTTTTAACCCGTAGCGGGATTTAAATAAGAGGACAGGCCCAGTACTTGCTTTTTTGCAAGTCTGTGTTAATTTATAGCTCGGAGGACTTCTCATGACCAAAAGAAAGACGGTGCTTGTCACCGGCGGTGCGGGCTATATCGGCTCGCATGCAACGCTTGCGCTTCTCGAACATGGCCACCACGTGGTCGTGCTCGATAACCTCTCGACCGGTGCGCGCGAGATGGTGCCGCAGGGCGCCACCTTTGTGGAGGGCGATGTTGATGACGAGACGCTCGTCACCCAACTTGTGCGTATCCACGACATCAAGGATGTGCTGCATTTTGCGGCGTTCGTCGATGTTGCCGAGTCTGAGCGCGAGTGGGAAAAGTACTACGACAACAACTATCGCAAGACCGGTCTGTTGTTGCAGGCGGCAAAAGCTGCCGGCGTCGAGCGGTTTATCTTGTCGTCGACTGCGGCAGTGTACGGTAACCCCGACCAGGTCCCCATCCCGGAAGCTTCGCCCACAAGGCCGGTCGGCGTCTATGGCAAATCAAAGCTGTTTGCCGAGCGGTTGGTGGCGAGGTCTGGTATGCAGTACGCGATACTCCGCTACTTCAACGTGGCGGGGACCCATTACCGCAAGGGGTTGGGATATCGGACCGACAAGCAGCCGTCGCATCTTATCCGCAGGGTGGTGCTTGCGATGTTGGGTGACCTCGAGGTCATCGACATCTTCGGCACCGACTACCCAACACACGACGGTACCGCGGTGCGCGACTACATTCATGTGCGCGATCTTGCGCAGGTGCATGTCGATGTCCTCGGGTACCTAGAGGGCGGCGGTAAATCCGATATCTTCAATGTCGGCTACGGCAAAGGGCACTCGGTGTTCGAGGTGATTGCCGCTGCCGAAAAGATACTCGGCAAAAGCATATCGCAGCTTAACTGCCCGCGCCGTGCGGGAGATACAATGGCATCCGTCGCCGACAGCCGCAAACTCCGAGAGACCATCGACTGGCTGCCCCAGTTCCAGTCGCTCGTTGGCATGCTCTACGATGAACTTGAATGGATCAAGTCGCAAAGAGCTCTCGTGCGCTAACATAACCCATCGCTTTAGAGCGATGGGTTTTTATTTTATAAATGCTACGATAGGCCCATGATTATCGACGGCAAGCAGATGTCTGATGTGGTGCTAGCGCGGCTTGCCGGGGAACGCGCGCAGTTTGGGCCGCTTACTCTCGGCGTAGTTATGAATGAGGGCGACGCGGCCAGCGAGTCTTTTGTAAAGATTAAAGCGCGCGTCGCCGAGCGGTTGGGTATTGAGGTTAGGCGCTACACGCCTGAGCATATAGATGAGGCACTTTCCTGCGACGGCACTATTGTGCAGCTACCCATACCAAATGCCGACATGTTGCTGGCACAATTGCCGCGCGAGAAGGATGTTGATGCACTGGGACCTAATCCACTAGTGCGCGCGCCAGTTGCCGAGGCAGTGTCAGAAATATTGGTGCAGTCTGGTGTTGCCGCACTTGGCAAAAAAGCCGTGGTCGTGGGCGAGGGCAGGCTGGTAGGCAAGCCGGTCGCGGCCTTGCTGCGCGAGTTGGGCGCACAGGTGACAGTAGTGACTCTTGAAGAGGGCAGCCTTGATGAGCTGCGCGATGCAGACATAGTGGTGTGCGGTGCGGGCGTGCCAGGGTTGGTAACCCCGACCATGCTTAAGCCGGGAGTTGTGCTTATCGACGCAGGCACAAGCGAGTCGGGGGGCAGACTTGCAGGCGACGCCGACCCGCGGTGTGCTGAAGTTGCGTCGGTATTTACTCCTGTCCCGGGCGGCGTGGGGCCCATAGCGGTCACAATGCTCTATAAAAACTTGTTAACTTTGGCCCAAAAAGCCCATAGACAGTAAACCGCTTTATTGTTAGGCTTGAGCCCATATGTTTAGGATACGGTATAGCGCGGTCGTGATACTTATTGTCGCAGCCATTTTGGGCTTTTTTGTATGGAATACGACGGGCGCAGAGGGGCGTTTTGACTTTAAACTTGGACTCGACCTGTCGGGTGGTACGCACCTGGTCTACAAGGCCGATACGTCCAAACTTTCGGCGACTGACCTCCAGCCATCACTTAATGCGCTGCGCCAAGTTATCGAGCGTCGCGTCAACGCTTTTGGCGTCGGCGAGCCTATTGTTGAGATACAACAGGGCGGCGCGCTTGGTACGGGTGACTACCGACTTATTGTTGAGCTCCCTGGCGTTACCGACATTAACGAGGCGGTTAAGCGCATAGGCGAAACTCCCACGCTTGAGTTTAAACTCGTTAAGCAAGGCAGTGAGGCTGACGCTATACCTGGAGCATCGCCCACCAGCGCTGCGTTTGAGGACACGGGCCTCACGGGTAAATATTTGTCGCGCGCACAAATACAGTTTGGCAACGGTTCTACCGCATCGCTGCAGCAGCCGGCTATTCGTGTCGACTTTAACACCGAGGGAACCAAGCTCTTTGGCGATATTACGAGCGCTAACACGGGTCGCCTCCTTGCGATCTTCCTTGACGGTGACCTACTTTCGGCACCAGTCATACAAGACAAAATTACCGACGGCACTGCGATCATTAGTGGTAGCTTTACGGCGCAGTCGGCCAAAGACCTAGCGACCAATCTAAACTTGGGCGCGTTGCCGGTGCCGATTGCACTCGCCTCGACCGAGACTATTGGTGCGACGCTTGGCGAACAGGCGCTTGCAGCAGGGCTGCTTGCGGGTATCGTTGGTTTTGTTGTGCTCGCGTTGTTTATGGTCATGTGGTACCGCGTCCCAGGACTTATTGCAGTCGTTGCGCTCGTTGTCTATGTTCTCGTGATGCTCGCGCTCTTTAAACTCATCCCGGTCGTGCTCACGGCCGCGGGTATTGCGGGCTTTATATTGTCGGTTGGACTTGCAGTCGATGCCAACGTGCTCATTGCAGAGCGTATTAAAGAAGAGCTTGCCGCAGGCAAACACACCGAGCACGCTATCCGCGAAGGCTTTGCACGCGCATGGCTTGCTATCCGCGACAGCAACATCGCACACATTATTGCTGCAGTTATTCTCTACTGGTTTGGCACGTCGCTTATTAAGGGCTTTGCGCTGGTGTTCGGATTAGGCGTCGTTATTTCGATGCTCTCGGCCATTACTATCTCGCGCACGTTCTTGTTGGCACTTGGACTTAAGGCAGAAGAAGGGTGGGGGCGCTTCTTGATGCGCTCGGGCCTCAATAAATAAATCGTATGACTAATATCGCAAAGAATCTCAAATATTTCTTTATTCTCCCTATCATATTGAGCGTGCTTGCGGTTGCCGCGCTTGGCGTTTGGGGGCTTAAGCCAAGCATCGACTTGGTCGGAGGCTCGCTCCTCCAGGTGACCTACCCAGATGGCCGCCCGACGGTTGAGCAGCTCCAGTCGGCTATAGAGCCGCTAGGCGTTGGTGAGGTACGCATCCAGCCAGCTGGCCAGAGTGGCTACATATTGCGCCAGCGCGACCTGACCGAGACCGAGCACCAAGCCGTTGTGTCTGCACTGGGCAAGCTTCGGACGGTGCATGAGGACGAGTACACGTCTATTGGCCCGTCACTTGGCGCAGAACTGTTGACCAAAGCGTGGATTGCCATTGTGTTGGTGGTGCTGCTGATTATTGCGTTTATCGCATTTGCGTTCCGCGGGGTCAGTAAGCCGGTTGCGTCGTGGAAGTACGGCGTTATTGCCATCGTTACGCTTGCGCACGACATACTTGTGCCGACCGGTCTCTTTGCACTGTTGGGGTACACGCATGGTGCAGAGGTGGATGCGTTGTTTATTGTGGGTCTTTTGACCATTCTTGGTATTTCTATCAACGACACGATTGTCATCTTTGACCGCATCCGTGAGAACTTGCGTCTTAACGAAGAGCACCATCGCCACGAGGGCTTTGATCATGTGGTGGGCAAGAGCATCCGCCAAACCATTGCGCGTTCGATAAACACGTCACTCACAGTGGTAATTGTGCTCGCGTCGCTCTACTTTGTGGGGCCTATCGCAACGCAAAACTTTGCCCTGACACTCATTGTCGGTATGGTTGCGGGCACCTACTCGTCGATATTCCTTGCCGCGCCCCTGTTGGTGGTTTGGGAGCGCCTCCAAAAGCGGTCCTAGCTCAAAAACCCCATATTTTGCAGTCTAAAATGAGGCCCTTGGGCCTCATTTGACATACAGGCAGGGGCGTATATAATGCCTCTACTGCTATGTAGTGGATTAAACATCAAAACCTTGACGTTTGAGCCCGCTGCCGAGCGGGTTTTCTTATGAAGTAAGAAAACCCTACAGGGCAGAGTTTTTTGAAAACAGAATAGTCCATAAGAATCACAAGCATCAGAAATGATGCATAGATCTCACCGATCTAGAAATTGTGTCCTTGCCTTTTAAGTGAGGGGCAGGGGCACAAGCAAGC
>Ga0172379_10009710_pt1 | contig 11809 bp, 11 predicted proteins | sample GrowelOW334metaG_FD_119756 | JGI IMG/M metagenome (GOLD analysis project Ga0172379, IMG submission 119756) | Groundwater microbial communities from an aquifer near a municipal landfill in Southern Ontario, Canada - Groundwater well OW334 metaG | ecosystem: Environmental > Aquatic > Deep... | reverse complement strand
CCGGGAGTACCCGAAGTATCCGCATAAGCGGGTCCTAAGGTAAGCTCGGTGACAGGGACTAAGTCGTAACAAGGCACGGCTAGCGGAAGCTGGTCGTGGAATAATTCAATTTGAAAAACGTCCTAATTTTACAAAAGAAATTTTATGAAATTAAGTTTCTCGTCTCAAAACGAAAACTGACCTCGGAGAGGTTGGATATATTGAGTCGGTATTGTGTCGCTCAATTGACGACACAATAGTTTTTGCTCAAACTTAAAATGAGCCGGACAATGTGGAAAGACACATAAAATAAAAAAGTTAAAAAAAGAACGAAACAAAACAAACAACAGCAAAAAAAATACCAAGGGAACCCCTTGGTATTTTTTCGTTTGTGCTATAATTTATTTATGTCTTTTGAATATTTAACAATTTTATTAATAATTTTTTTTATTACTTTGTTCCTTGAAAAGAAACATGATATTCATCTTTATAAATCCAAAAGAGAGAGATTTGAAATCGTTGGTTTCTTTTTTATTTTTGGAATTATATGGGATAGTTTTGCAATTTTTAGAGGACATTGGTCTTTCCCAGCTGGGAAAATACTTGGTATTACAATCGGGTTAATGCCACTAGAAGAATATTTGTTTGCTTTAGTAATTCCTTATTTTGTTATAACGGTATATAAATTGATTGATTCTAAATTTGGACAAAAAATTAGTTAATACCACATCACCCCTGACCCCTCTCCTGAATACCAAAGATAGGAGAAATTCAAAACCATCTGGCAATGATTATTATTGTTTTTAATTTAGCCATTAAATAAATTATATCAAGAATTTCCCCTCGCCAGTACTCTGGAGAGGGGCAGGGGTGAGGTGTTTAAAGAATTTAGCATTAGGGTTTTTGGTATTTGCCTTTTCTTAAAAGATGCTATAATAAAGGTGGAGTCGATTTATTAATGTTTTTTTATTAATATATTTATATGACAGGAGGACATTAATTTCACAAAATCAAAAAACAGTGGAGAGTAATCCCACTGTTTTTTGATTTTTAGGTGCTTATTTATAAATAATGAAAAAAGAAATTAAAGAAAAAAAAGAAAACTGTGATGCTTGTGGTACAAGCCAAGTCAATCACAAATTGATGTTTAGTTTGAGGTTGATGGATGAGATTATGGGTAAGGTTGCTTATATCTATAAGCCATTTTCCTTTATAGGCAACAACCTAAAGTTGATTAATCTTTTTGAAAAATCGATATTCAATTTACTTCATTTTTTGTATATCGTTAAATATAATTCCGATATAGAAAAAACCACAAATGGCCGTTCGAAGCTTGTTTGGCAAGAAGCTAAAAGTCGTGGTATAGATATGAAACAAATTTTGTTTTTCAATAAGCCAATTGATTATTTTAGGGCAAAAATAAATAATAAAATTGTGTTTTTTAACAGCCTCCCTATCCCTCCATGGATGCCGCATGATGGATATAGTTGGGTTGATGATAAGTTTGTTTTTGCTGAAAAATTTCAAGCGGCAGGCATACCATCCTTGAAAACTAAAAAGATAATTTTTCTCAAAGATGCCATTTCTGCTTTTAACAATTTTCAAAAACCAATAATAATAAAACCACAATTGGGTTCTCTGGGGAGACACACTACAACAAATATTAATACTATAGAAGAATTAAAAAAAGCTTTTAAACTTGCTAAACAAATTACTCCAGTTATGGTGGCGCAAGAACATCTTTTTGGTAGTGTATATCGGGCAACCGTAGTGAATAATGTATTAGTAGGATTTTTTCGTGCTGACCCTCCTTTTATTTTAGGAGATGGCATAAAAAGTGTGAAAGAATTAATTTCAGAAAAAAATAAAAATCGTAATGAAAAAGTATCAAATATTTTAATTAGTAAAGAGTTAATAAATTTTCTAGGAAGACAAAATCTTACCATTGATAGTGTTTTGCCTGTTGATGTTAAGGTTAATCTTTTGGCTAAAACTGGAAGATTTTATGGTGGCTATACCAAGGAAATGCTCAAAGAGATTCATCCTAAATTTTATTCAATTTTCAAGAAAGCAAATGAGCTCATCTCGATGCCAGTAGCAGGTTTTGATTTGATTATAGAAGATCCAACCAAAGATCCAGATACACAACGTTGGGGAATAATAGAATGTAATTCTTTGCCATTTATTGATTTACATTTTTTCCCACTAGAAGGTGAGCCGGTTAATATAGCTAAATACATTTGGGATTTGTGGGATCAAAAATAAATTCATAGTAAATTTTTCTTAAAAGAGATATAATTTAAGCATGGAAACAGGTTTTAAAAAACGAGTTGGAGTATTGCGGGGTGGGGCAGGGAAAAATTATTTATCTTCTATAAAAAATGGTGGAGATATTATTTTGCATATTTCTGAAAAATTAGGAGACAAGTATAAAGTAGTAGATATTTTGGTTGATAAAGATTATATTTGGCATTTGAGTGGTATACCTATCAATACAAGTGATTTAGTAAATAAAGTGGATGTAGTTTGGAATACAACACACTCAAGTTTTTCAAGTATTCTTGATAGTTTAGATATTCCAAACGTTAGAATTTCATCTTTTTATTCTAAATTGAAAAACAATAGAGAACTTTTAAGGGAACATATGAAACAAATCGGTTTAAATACTCCACGTTTTGTCATTGCTCCTAAAAATGCGGAAGTAGTTTTTAAAAAATTTGGTTCACCGTGGATTATAAAAAATTCTAATGAAATTAAAATAATAAAAACTTTTAATGAACTTGCAAAGAATATAACTGGTAGTGATGATCTGATAGTAGAAGAATTTATCGCGGGCAAGGTAGTTTCAGTACATTCTGTGCGAAAGTTCCGCGGGGAAGAGATTTATGTTTTTCCATTGGGTAATTCTTTTAGTAGTTTTTCTTTTGAGGAAAAAGAGAAAATTTTTACTTTAGTTAAAGATTTAAACATATATATTGGGGGTATGCATTATTTAAAAATAGATTTTATCTTAAATCCTCATGGTAAAGTCTACCTTCTGCAAATCGATGAAATGCCTGATTTAAATTCAGACTCACATTTTTCTCAGGTTTGTGAATACGTAGGTGCCAAGCCACATCATGTGATAGAGCATATACTAGAACAAGTTTTGTGATACAATTATTAAAAGAAATTATTTTTATCTGTAGCGGGTGATCGCACTCACATAGGCACATATGTTGGAGGTTAGCCATCACCCGCTTCAAATGGAAATAAACTAAAAATCTATCACTAAGTGATAGATTTTTAGTTTTAAAAAAGAAAAATTATTTTGTGTTTTTTTATTTTCAGATTTCCACGCTTCACTTTGCTTAGTGTCCACAAATTTTAATTTTTTTCAAAAATAAAATTTGGGAGTTATCCACAGTTTTATGAAAAAAGTATTGTATTATGTTTTGATATGCGAGATAATTAATATAGTTCGAAGCAATAAATATTTTTGGTCGGTTTATTGCAAACTAGAAATTAATAATTTAATTTTTTTAAAATTATATGGCAGCAAAAAAGAAAGTAGCAAAGAAGGCAGCAAAAAAGACTACAAAGAAGCGAGCATAGTTTCTTTTAGTTTCTCAAAAAAACTTCCGTCGAAAGTCGGAAGTTTTTTGTTTTTTATGCTAATATATATTTATGAGTTTATATAGTAAAATATTTGGAGACGAAAGCTCTAAATTCATTAAAAATACCGAAAAAATAGTGTCTAAAATCAATGCTTTGGAGGCAGATATTTCAAAGTTGGCAGATAGTGATTTCCCTAAAAAAACATTAGAATTTAAAGATAGATTAAATAAATCCAGCAATAAAACTGAAACTCTAAAAGAAATATTGCCAGAAGCTTTTGCTCTTGTAAGAGAAGCAATGAAGCGAGTAGACAACAAGCGTCTTTTTGATGTTCAAATTATTGGAGGTTTGGCATTACATGAAGGGAAGATTGCTGAGATGAAAACTGGAGAAGGAAAAACTTTTGTCGCAGTTCTTCCAGCATATTTAAATGCGCTTACATCTGAGGGAGTTCACATCGTAACCGTGAATGATTACCTTTCTCGTATTGGTGCAGTGTTGATGGGTCAAGTTTATAATTTTTTAGGATTAAGTGTCGGTGTTATTAATTCACAAAATGTTTCTTATTTATATGATGCGACCCACAAAGAAGAGGATCAAGAAAGAGACATTGTGGGAGAATTTAAAATTGTTTATGATTTTTTGAAACCTTGTTCCCGCAAAGAGGCGTATGCGGCAGATATAACTTATGGAACAAATCATGAATACGGTTTTGATTATTTGCGAGATAATTTAGCTACAAATGTAAATGATCTTGTGCAAAGAGGACATAATTTTGCCGTTGTGGACGAAGTGGATTCTATTTTAATAGACGAAGCTCGCACCCCGCTTATTATTTCTTCTGCTTCCGGAGATTCGGAAGATTTTTATATTAAATTTTTCAAAATTGCAAAACAACTCAAGAGGGATCTAGATTATGGGGTAGACGAAAAATTAAAAGCGATATCTTTGACTGACGCTGGTATTACTAAGGCTGAACAACTCCTTGGGATTGAAAATATTTATACGGAAAAGGGTATAAAATATGTGCATCATCTAGAAACAGCAGTAAAAGCGCAAGCGATTTTTGAACGTGACAAGGATTATGTCGTGAAAGAAGGAGAAGTCATCATCGTGGACCCTTTTACTGGACGTCTACAGCCAGGTAGGCGTTGGAGTGAAGGTATTCATCAAGCAATCGAAGCAAAAGAAGGCGTAAAGATTGAAAAAGAAACTCGCTCATCTGGTTCTATTACTTTTCAAAATTATTTTAGATTTTATAAAAAGCTTTCCGGTATGACTGGTACAGCAGCAACTTCAGCTGAAGAATTTTTAAAAGTTTACGGACTAGATGTTATTGTGATTCCTACAAATAGTCCTGTTGTTCGTATGGATCATAGTGATTTAATTTTTCAAACAGAAAAAGGTAAATTTCAAGCAATTGCCAGAAAAGTAAAAGAATTAAATTCAAAAGGAGAGCCTGTGCTGATCGGTACTATTTCTATCGAGAAAAATGAATTGCTTTCTATGTATTTAAAACAAGAAGGTGTGCAACACACGATTTTGAATGCAAAGAATCATGAGAAAGAAGGTGAAATAATTGCTCAAGCGGGTCGCAGGGGAGCAGTGACTATCGCTACAAATATGGCTGGACGCGGAATAGATATTAAACTCGGAGGTAATCCACAAGTTGCAGAAGAATATGAATTTGTAAAAAGTGTTGGAGGGCTTTTCGTTTTAGGGACAGAGAGACATGAAGCAAGAAGAATTGATAACCAGCTAAGGGGACGTGCTGGTAGACAGGGTGATCCGGGTGCTACACAATTTTATGTTTCACTAGACGATGATTTAATGCGAGTGTTCGGTTCAGAAAAAATTAAAACAATGATGGGGCGTTTCGGTATAGCAGAGGACCAGCCGATAGAAAATCGTTTTATTAGTAAGACCTTAGAAGGAGCCCAAGCTAAAATTGAAGGTTTCCATTTTGATGCAAGAAAAAATACTCTTGAATATGACGATGTGATGAACCATCAACGCAAGATAATTTACGAAAGAAGACAAAAAATGTTACGAGCAGATAAAACAGAAATTGAAGTTTTGCTCAAAAATATATCAGTGACCAGAGAAGGTTTCGATAAAATTTTAGAAGAAAAAAGAACGAAACTTGGCGACGAGGCATTTTTTGAAACTGCTAGAAGGATTGCTTTTTACGCAAATGATATGCTTTGGATGGAACATTTGGAGGCGATGGATTATTTGCGTTCATCGGTGAATTTGCGAGCTTATGGGCAACGTGAACCTATCGTAGAATACAAAAAAGATGGCTTAGCGATGTTTAAAGAAATGGAAGAAGCTTTTAAAGAGCAGGTTTTTTCACTTATAAATAACATAAACACCGATAACGTTGTAAATATAAAAGCAGAAGAAAATACATCAAAACAAACTTTAATTACTAGTCAGGAAGAACTAGGTGAATTTGGAGGTCTGTCTGCGCAGGCAGGGGAAAAGGATTTATCTGTAAATGGAACAGGGATTGGAAGAAATGATCCTTGTCCTTGTGGAGCGATCAATCCAGCTACAGGTGAATGCTATAAATGGAAGAAATGTGGAATGATCAACGCACCTCAGCATAGAAAATCTTTGGTGAATTAAAATATATTTATTAAACAAAAGTTATGCACATAGAAAACGAAGGGTCTAATATACAATTAAAAAATATGGAAAATCAATCACATGGTGTAAATCTCTCTAAATATTTGCTTATAAAAGATGGGTCAGCCAACGTATACTCTCTTGAATTAGAGCAAGCCTCTGATCACAAGAGTCTAATTTTTCATTTAGAGGCCGGAGATTACACAACAACCCTTACAAGTATTTTACGTTTTTTTGAAGAAACTATAAAAAATGAAAATGTAACTTCTGAAATGCGAGAATTACAACTTACATCTATCCGTAAAGTTATGAGTGATCTTTTATATATAAATAAACATTATAATATTCTTCCAAGAGAAAATAAAAAAAGTGAAAATCTAATTTAGAAAATTTAAAAAAATGAAAAGTTTAGAAATCGGAGAAATTTATAAACATTATAAAGGGACTAAGGTAAAGGTTCTTTTTGAAGCTAAAGATAGCGAGACTCAAGATCATTTAGTTATTTATATGCATTTAGAAGATGGCGGTATTTGGGTTAGACCCAAACATATGTTTTTGGAAAGTATTATTTTAGACGGAAAAGAAATAGAAAGATTTAAAAAAGTAGAACAAGAAATTTTAATAAAGCCCAATGCAAAAAATAATTAAAAATCTTAAACTCAAAAGACGAGGGATCGTGTTGTTGGCTGGGATGCATTTTTTTGGCAATCCATCAAAAAAAATCAAAATTGTCGGGGTGACAGGGACAAACGGAAAAACAACGACAGCTACACTTCTTTATAAAATTGCGATAGGTCTTGGGTATAAAGCTGGTCTTATAAGCACTGTAGAAAATATAATAAATGGAGAAGTGGTTCTTACAAAAGAGGGTAGACCAGTTCCAGGTACAACACCTGACCCTATAAATCTGTATAAATTATTAAATGAAATGATGGAGAAGGGTTGCGAATATGTTTTTATGGAAGTGAGTTCGCATGCCCTGGATCAAAATCGAGTGGCGGGAATAAATTTTACTGGAGGAATTTTTACGAATCTTACACATGATCACTTGGATTATCATAAAAATTTTGAGAATTATTTTGGAGCGAAAAAGAAATTCTTTAAAATGCTTCCTTTGCATGCTTTCGCGCTTTCTAATACGGATGATGAATACGGTGGAAAAATGCTTGAAGAAATTAAAACAGGAAGAGTGTCTTATGGGTTTAATGGTGGAGAGGATTTTCATGCCGAAATTATTAGGCTTGATTTTTCAGGATTAGTTTTGAATTTTAATGGCATAGAAGTTAATTCAAAACTTCTCGGCAAGTTCAATGCTTATAATTTACTCGCAGTCTGGAGCGCTTGTGAATTACTTGGCTTTGATATGGACAAAGTAAAAAATATTTTAGAAAATATTGAGCCTCCTCGTGGACGTTTTGAACATTTTATGTCTTCTAATGGAGTTTTAGTTATTGTGGATTATGCTCATACCCCAGATGCTTTAGAAAAAATCTTGATGGCTATCAAAGAGATAAAAAAAGAAAATAGTAAAATAATTTCTGTTTTTGGTTGTGGAGGAGATAGAGATCCTATGAAAAGAAAAATCATGGGTCATATTGGCGCGACTTTTTCTGATTTTGCAATCTTTACTTCAGATAATCCTCGAAGTGAAGACCCAGATAAAATTATTGATCAAATGAAAGAAGGTTTGTCTATTGAAGTTTTGAAAAAAGTAAAAGCTATTACCAGCCGTCATGAAGCGATATTAGAAGCAGTTAAAATAGCGCAAAAAGGAGACATAATTCTTTGCGCCGGCAAAGGACACGAAGATTATCAAGAAATAAAAGGCATAAAACATCATTTTAATGATATGGAAGAATTTCAAAAAGCTTTTTTGTGATTTTGTGATAGTATGGTTTTATGGTTAATTATAAAGAAATTTTTAAAGATAAGAGGGTAACTGTGATGGGGCTTGGTTTGCTTGGAAGAGGGGTTGGGGATGCTATGTTTTTGGCAGAATGTGGAGCGAAACTAACTATTACAGATTTAAAAACCGAAGAACAATTAAAAGAATCTTTAAATAAATTAAAAAAATTTAAAGATATAGAATATGTTTTGGGTGAACACAGATTAGAAGATTTTAGAAATTGTGATTTTATTTTGAAAGCTGCGGGAGTATCACTTGATTCAATCTATGTAAAAGAAGCTGTAAAAAATAAAATTCCAATTGAAATGAGTGCATCACTTTTTTCTAAACTTGCTGGTGTTCCGATAATAGCTGTAACTGGAACACGTGGAAAATCTTCGGTGACACATATGATTGCGCATATTCTTGAATTTGTTGGTAAAAAAGTTATTTTAGGAGGAAACGTGCGAGGTGTTTCCAATCTTCAACTATTAAAACAAGTAAAGAATAAAGAAGTGGCAGTCCTAGAATTAGATTCGTGGCAACTTCAAGGATTTGGTGATGGTAAAATTTCTCCCAATATTTCTGTTTTTACCACTTTTTTTGGAGATCATATGAATTACTATGGTTCGGCTACGCTCACCACAGGCAAAGCGATGAAGAAATATTTTTCAGATAAAGCTAATATTTTTAAATATCAAAAAAAAGAAGACATATTGATTATTGGTAAGCAAGCATTATTTTTTATTAAAAAATGGCAAAAAGAAAATAAAGAAAAGATAAAAAGTAAAATAATTGTTCCAGAAGAAAGACTGTCCAAATTAAACAATAAGCGTTGGAAATTCAATTTACCCGGGGCTCACAATGAATATAATGCAGAACTTGCAGTCGAAGTTGCTAGAGCATTATCTATATCAGATATAAAAATAAAAAAATCTTTAACAACCTTTGCTCCTTTATCAGGTAGACTTGAATTTTTACGTAACATAAATGGAATAAAAATTTATAATGATAACAGTTCGACAACTCCCGAGGCTACTATTGCAGCGTTGCAAGCAGTAGGTAATACAAAGAAACGCAATGTGGTTTTAATAATTGGAGGTGATAAAAAATTCTTAGATATGTCTAAATTGCTTCTTGAAATTCCTAAATTTTGCTCTAAAGTTGTTTTGTTTAAAGAAAGAGGTACTGATCTTATCCGCGCAAAAGTATTTGAATTTAAGAAAAAAGGGCTTGATGTTTATGAAGAGGAAGGTCTTTCTAATACTGTCAAAAGAGCATTTTCTGTGGCAAAAAAAGGGGAAACTATTTTATACAGTCCAGCATTTTCTTCTTTTGGAAAATATTTTTCTAATGAATATGACAGAGGAGATAAGTTCACAAAGATAGTGAAGAGTCTGAAATAACATTTATTTTGGTTTTGCCGAACCATTTCTTGACCATTATATTTATATTTTGTGTCTGATCAGTAACTAATATTTTCATAGTTTTATTTTTTGATAACTTATCAGTAATTTCTGGATGCCTTTCCATGTATTCTTTTAACTTTTTAGGAACTATTTCATCTTGAGAAATTATTTTTATATCTTTAGAAATAATTTTTCTTATTTCATTTTTTAAGATAGGGTAGTGAGTACATCCTAAAACTAGCGCATTTAATTTTTTATTTTTCAAAGGTCTTAGATATTTTAAAAGAAATGGTTTTGTCATTGTATTTTCTCCTGCTTCTATAAGTGGTACGAGCATTGGTGCAGGGTTTTGGAAAACTTTTGTTTGATTATTTATTTTTTTTATTTCTTCTACCCAAGTGTTTGAAGCTACTGTGCCCAACGTTGCTAATATACCAACTTTTTTATAATTTGAAGCTATTTCAGCGGTTGGAATTAAAACCCCAAGTATTTTCCTGTCTTTAAAATTTTTCGGCCTGCCTCGCCCAATGCGATTCAAGGCGGGTAAATATTTCTGTTGTAATTCTCGTAAGGCTCTAGCAGAAGCTGTATTACAAGCGATTATTACAATAGCGCAATTTTCTTTACGAAAAAGATAATTCACAGCGTTTTCTGTGAATTCATATATTGCTTCGTGTGATTTATTTCCATAAGGTAATCTTTTCGTATCCCCGAAATATACATAGTCATATTCGGGCATTGTTTTACGGATAGCTTGAGTGATAATAAGTCCTCCCAATCCTGAATCAAAAATTCCAATTTTCATTTCTGTAGTTTAGCATATTAAGTCTTTGTGGTATATTAGCTTAATGGTGAATCTAGATTTATCAAAAATTAAAAAAGTTTTCTTTGTCGGAATTGGGGGGATCGGTATCTCCGCTATTGCTCGAATGATGCTCCTCGAGGGGAAAGAGGTTTTTGGGTCCGATATTTCTATGAGTGGAATAACTGACGAGCTAGAAAAGCTTGGGGCAAAAATAGTGTTAGGACAAGCGATGGAATTGATTCCAAAAGATATTGAGCTAGTTATTTATTCTATTTCAATTACTAAATATGACCCAGAATTTTTTAAAAAATTACAAAACTCAAATATTCAGATGTTAAGTTATCCAGAAACTTTGGGGATTGTAACAGCAAATAAATATACTATTGCAGTCTCTGGCACCCACGGCAAGACCACGACTACGGCGATGATTGGCAAGGTTTTAATTGAAGCAAATAAAGATCCCTCTGTAATTGTCGGTTCTTTATTAAAAGAATCTAAATCAAATTTAATAGTTGGTAAAAGTGAGTATTTTGTGGTTGAAGCTTGCGAATATGAAAGATCTTTTTTAAACATAAAGCCAAAAATTTTAGTTATTACGAACATAGAGGCAGATCATTTGGATTATTACAAAGACCTAGCTGACATAGAATCCGCTTTTAGAGATATGGCAATGCAGACTGATGATTTTATAGTTTGCAATTTGAGCGATGTTGCGACTTCTAATATATTAAAAAAAGAATCAAAGGAGAAATACAGAGCAAAAGTTGTGAATTATTTAGAATATTTAGAAAAAGTTCCACAGCTTTCTGTGCCTGGAGTTCATAACCGAATGGATGCTGCTTGTGCTATGGCTGTGGCTGATATTTTAAATATCGAAGAAGAAGTTGCTCAAAAAGCACTGAGTGAATTTTCTGGCACTTGGCGTAGATTGGAGAAAAAAGGAGTTACCAAAGAGGGGGCTATTGTTTATGATGACTATGCTCATCATCCGACTGAAGTAAAAGCAAGCCTAGAAGCTTTGCGAGAACTTTACCCAAAAGGAGATAAAAATATTACTGTTCTTTTTCAGCCACATCTGTATAGCCGAACCAAAGCTCTTTTTGATGAATTTGTGACTTGTTTTGATGATGCGGATAATGTTTTTCTATTACCAATCTTTTTTGCTCGTGAAAATCCTGATCCAGATATCTCCAGTGAGAAATTAGCTACTGCCATAAGGTATCATAAAGGGGAAGCCACTGCTTTTAAAGATTTCGAGACAGCTGAAGACTATGTTAGGAATCTAAAATTAGGTGAAAAAGACGTATTTATAACGATGGGAGCAGGGGAAGCATATAAGGTAGCTGAAGAAGTATTTAAACTTGTTTAGGATTTATCCCCAAGCTCATTATTATTCTATTTTTAGTCTCAGTTGTCAATAGGTATGTGTTAAAATAACCTTATTTTACAAGCTTTTTTTAGTTTGACATATAGTAAAAATGTTGTATAACTATTGACTTTTGT